>ENA-OWPF01002411-OWPF01002411.1-human-gut-metagenome-genome-assembly--contig:-NODE-2411-length-13372-cov-3.523767_pt1 | contig 13372 bp, 12 predicted proteins | sample MGYA00248261_ERZ651840 | MGnify/ENA primary metagenome ERZ651840 (study PRJEB26924, sample SAMEA4378268) | human gut metagenome | biome: human gut; feature: human-associated habitat; material: faeces... | reverse complement strand
TGGGCCGCAAGGTCTTCAACCGCCGCCTGCCCGCCGGCTACGCCGACTTCTCGCACGCCATGGACCCGGCCCAGAACGGCCACTACTTCCTGCGCGTCTCCTCGGCCGACTACCGCCGTCCCGACGGCAAGCGCGTCCACACGGTCCGCGACGTGATCCTTGAGGTCGACCAGAACGGCTGCGCCGTCGACGACTTCCGTCTCTTCGACATCCTCGACCCGTACCGCGACAACGTCATCAAGGCGATGGACCAGGGCGCCGTGTGCCTCAACGTCGACGCCACCAAGTCCGGCCAGACGCTCTCCGCCGAAGAACTCGCGAAGATGGACACGAACAATCAGTTCGGCGACATCGCGGGCGTCGGTCCGGGCCGCAACTGGGCCCACGTCAACTCCGTAGACTACGACCCGTCCGACGACTCGATCATCATCTCCTCCCGCCACCAGTCGGCCCTCATCAAGATCGGCCGCGACAAGAAGGTGAAGTGGATCGTCGGCTCGCATGAAGGCTGGAAGAAGGAGTTCCAGGACAAGCTTCTCACGCCGATCGACAAGAACGGCAAGCCGATCAAGTGCGAAGGCTCCAAGTGCGAGGGCGGCTTCGACTGGACCTGGACGCAGCACACCGGCTGGCGCATTGACGCCAAGTCCAACAAGGACATCTTCTATCTCTCCGTCTTCGACAACGGCGATGCACGTGGCATGGAACAGCCGGCGCTGCCTGAAATGAAGTACTCCCGCGCCGTGATCTACAAGATCGACCAGAAGAAGATGACCATCCAGCAGGTCTGGGAATACGGCAAGGAACGCGGCTTCGAATGGTACAGCCCGATCACGTCCGTGACCGAATACCAGGCCGACAAGAACTCCGTCTTCGTCTACTCGGCCACCGCTTCGCTCAACATGAAGCAGTTCAACAGCGTGAGCCCGAACCCCGTCATCAACGAGTTCAAGTGGGGCGCCACGGAGCCGTCCGTCGAAATCGTGCTCAAGTCCACCATGGGCTACCGCGCGCTTCCGATCTCGCTCGACAAGGCCTTCAGCCGATAAGCATCGGCGGATTCAGTCCTGCGGTCTCTCTTCTCCTTGGAACCGCAGGCCTCCTCAGGAGGCGCACCGTCATCAGGCGCCTCCATCCTTCCCGCGCCGCGCCTTCGGGCACGGCGCTTTTTTTGGCCGCCGCCCGCACCGCCTACTGCGTTCGCCCGATGACGCCCGAATGAATCGGAGCTACAATGTATTCCGTCTTCAACTCTTGCAGAGGTGTTTTCACAATGTTGATCCGGTTAATGGCCTTCGTATTCGCCGCAGCCGCGCTCCTTGCGCTGCCTTGCGGCGCGCACGCCTGTCCGGATCATGCCGCCGTCGTGCAGGCGGTCTCCGCCTCATGGCAGGGAGGGCCCGACTCAGTCGCGGCACACGCCTCGCGTCACGAGGCGGCCGTTCGGGCCGAATGTTCCGCAGCGGCGCCCGAAGCGCCCTGCACCGACCGCCTCTGCTGCGTGACGCCGCCCGCGGCGCCCGCGCCCGAGTGCCGGACGGCATTCTCCGCCTCCGTCCTCCCGCCCGCCGCAGGTTCCCGTCCCGCCGACACGAGCGTCATTCTCGGCAGGGACTCTCCGCCTCCGAAAGCCTGAAGCTTCGGGCTCTGCGCCCGCACGCCTTCCGGACGGACAGCCGTCCGTCCGCGTCACTCAAGCTTCTTTTTTCGGAGACACACAAAATGGAAATGACCCACTATATGGAGCTCATGATGGACTCCTGGCACATGCTCGTCCTCTTCATGGCCGCACCGATGCTGCTCGCGGAGTGCTACGTCGTGAGCGAAATCCTTCTGCTCATCAAGCCGCGTCAGGGCGGCGCCCTCGCCGCCTTCAACAAGGCCTCGGCCTATGCAGCCGCGCTCGGCATCGCGCTCCTCTCGGGCTATGCGGCCCTTCAGTTCTCGTCGGTCGTCGCATGGCGCACCTGGGTCGACGCCGTTTCGGCTCTCGCCTACGTGGCCGCGGGCCTTCCGTTCATCTACGTCGGCCTTCTCGAGGCGGGCCTCGTCGCCCGCAGCAGGACGGCCGTCTGGAAGGGACGTTCGGCCGTCGCGGCGGTCGTCGTCTATCTCGTCCTCTCCCACGCCGCCATGGTCTTCGGGATGTTCGATCCTGTGCAGTTCGGCTGGCGGGCTTCGGACGACATGCACTTGACGCACGGCGCTCACGTGATGCCTGAGACGCACGCGGGCCACGTCATGCAGTGACGCAGGCCGCAAAAAGGCGCGGCGCGAAGCCTGCGGGCGTCTCCGCCGCGCCCTGCGTCCATGCGCGCGGATGCTCACGCTGCGGCCTTGAGCTCCTTCGCTCTTGCCGCAGCCTGTCTTCCGGCCTCGCGTCCCATCACGAAGCAGGCGGTCATGCCTGCGCCGCCGAGTCGGTCGCCGCCGAAGATGCCGCCCGCGCATTCGCCGGCAGCGTAGAGTCCGGGCACGAGGCCGCCCGAGGACGCAATTACTTCGGCCGCACGGTTCGTCCTGATGCCGTCGAGCGTCGTGTGCACGTAGATGCGCTCGGCTCCCCAGTAGAAGGGCGGCCGCTCGATCCTCTGGCGAAAGAGCCTCTTGCCCGTGCGTGCGTCGTACCCCTTGTCCGCCGCCCTGTTGTAGTCCTCGATCGTCCTCGCGAGCACGACGGGCTCGATGTCCATGGCGGCCGCCATCGCGTCGATCGAGTCCGACTTCCTCACGACGCCGTTGATGAGCTTGACGCCGAGCGTCGCTCCTTTGAAGGAACGGTCGTCCGTGATCACCCAGCAGCGCCTTTCGGGAAGCGACAGAATGGCGTTCGAAATCACGTTCCAGGGACTGTTCTCGTTGACGAATCGCCTGCCGTGCATGTCGACGTAGATGTCGGCGCCCTGATAGTCGAGCAGGCGTCCGCCCCAGAACGGAAGCGCCTGAAGGCCGAAGCCCGTCGTCACGAACGCGCCGTTTCGTCCCGCGCACTCGATGAGTTCGCCCGTTGCCCCGTCAAAGACCGTGCCCGCCGGATTGGCGCTCGTCGGAACGTCGGGCGTGAGCAGGGGATTGATCTTCATGCGCGCCTCGACGTTGGCCGTGAAGCCCCCGCAGGCGATGACGAGGCTTCGCGTCCTGAGCGTTCTTGCGCCCTGCGGCGATTTCACTTCGACAACCCACGCATGCCCCTCGGGTCTGAAGCCCGTCACGGGCGTCGAGAGCGCAAGCCTGCAGCCGAAGCGCCTCAGGTGCGCCATGAGCGCAAGCACGTAGCTGCGGCCCGCCGAGTTGCCCGGCATCGCGTAGCTCTTGGCCTGCTTGCCCGAATACGCGATGAACGGTTCGCTCCAGAACACGCCGAGGCTCTCGAGCCAGTCGAGCACGCCCGCCGAATCCTCGCCGATCTTCGCGAGCACCGCCGCGTCTCCCGTGCCGCCGCCGACCTCGAGCGCATCCTCGACGAACCTGCCGAGCGTGTCGTTCGGATCGTGCGAGCGCGAGGGCGCCACGGCCGAAACCGAACCGCTCGAATAGATCGAATGTCCGCCCACGAGCGGCCCCTTTTCAAGAACCAGCACGCGGCCCGCGCCCGACTCCAGGGCTGCGGCCGCAGCCGAGAGCCCCGCCGCACCCGAGCCCGCGACGATCACGTCCCAGACGCCCGAGGCGCCCGGATCGAGCGTGTCGGGCGCGCCCGCGGCAAGAAGCCGGCCCGGCACCGCCGCAAGACCCGCGCCCGCCAGAAGACGGCGCCTCTGCGTCATGACGCCGCCTCTCGTGTCCTTCATCATTTGCCCGTCCCCGCAAGGCCCGCCCTGTAGTCCGCAGGCAGGTTCTCGAGCCAGCGGTAGGCGTCGAGCGCGCTTGCGACGCCGAGCTTGGCGTAGGCGTTGGCCTTGTGCATCTTCACCGTCTCGGCGCCGATGCCGAGCCTTTCGGCAACGTCCTTGTTGGTGAGTCCCTCGGCGGCGAGCATGAACACCTCGCGCTCCCTCTGTGTAAGCGACTCGAAGGTCCTCCTGTAGTCGTCCGCCTCGGCCGCATCGCTCTCTGCGGCCATCGACTTCGCGCAGGCGCGCTCGACGGCGCCCGCAAGCGCAAGCGGATCGCCGCGCTTTTCAAGAAAGTCGGCTGCGCCGTACTTCATCGTGTGCACGGCCGTCGTGATGTCGCCGTGTCCCGTGAGGAAGATGACGGGCAGCGTGCATTTCGCGTCAAAGAGCCTGCGCTGAAGCTCCACGCCCGTCATGCCGGGCATGCGGATGTCGAGCACGAGGCAGCCCGGCCTCGAGAGGTCGTCGCGCTCGAGAAGGTCGGCCGCACCCGCATAGTCCTCGACCTGCCAGCCCATGGCCTTCAGAAACTCGCGCTGGCTCTCGCGAAACGCATCATCGTCGTCGACAAGCCTCACGAGCGGCGTCCTGATCATCCGCTTCATGCATCTTCTCCCTGTTCATTCACCTTCATGGTTTTCCTGCCTTCGGTGTCCTCTCCTGCGGGGCCTGCCGCGTCGATCTCGACCGTGGCCCGCACGCCGCCCTCGGGTCTTGCCTCGAAGCGCAGCGTCGCACCGTGACTGTCGGCAATACCCCTGCAGATCGTGAGTCCGAGTCCAAGGCCTTCCGGAATCTCACGGTCGGCCTCGCCGTCGAGCACCTCGCAGGCAAGACCTTCGGCGCGGGCGTTGAGTTTTTCGAAGACCTGCGCCGAGAGGACGGGCCCCGGATTCTCGACCGTGATGCGCCACCTGCCGTCCGCGACCCTCACGAGCTCGCCCCCGACGGCAACCTCGGGGCCCTTGAGGCAGTCGAGGCGCCTCACGGCGGAGGCCGCATTGCGAACGAGGTTGAGGACGAGCACCTCGAGTTCGAGCGGCTGTCCGAAGACGCCCGCCTGGCGCTCGGCGACTGCAACATTGATCGGGACGCGGGCGTCGCTTCGCTCTTCGGCCCTGTAGGCCCTGACGGCGCTCTCAACGATGGCGTCGAGTTCGCAGATCGCGACGCGCTCGTGCTCGCGCCTTGCATACTTTCGGACCCTCGAGACGATGTCGGCGATCCTCGTCGCCTCGCCGTCGATGCGCGAGAGTGCATTGGAGAGCGCCTCGGCCGCCGCCGGATCGGCCACCGCCGCCGTCGGGCACTTGATTCTTGCAAGGGCGGCCCAAGTGCGGATCGCGCCTACGGGCGCATTGATCTCATGGGCGATCATGCCCGACATCTGCTGCACGACGCTTCTGCGCTCGAACATCGCGAGCTGGGTTCGCGTGGCGGCCGCGACCGCCGAAAGCCTCTCCTGCTCGGCCATCGAGCGCCTGAGGTCCTCGGTCCTGCGCCTCACGAGCCTGTCGAGCCTCAGCTCGTTGAAGATGAGAAACAGAAGAAGCCCCGCCGCCAGCCAGAAGGCGGTTCTGTGCCTTGCATAGAGCGCGGCGGGACTCATGTCCCTCAGATAGGCCCAGGGGCCGAGCTGCAGCTCCTTGAGAAGCGCGTCGACGCCTGCGTGGGAAACGTTGGTGAGCCATTCGGCGCCCGCAGTGTTCCTGAGGCTCAGAATGGCGATCGTCATGTCGCGCACCATTTCGGACGGCGCGTGCGGCAGTGCCAGAAGACTGATGTCGGGATAGAGCTCCGTCGAGTACCTGCACGGAATGACGGGCGCGTTCTTCGACTCCTCGCTCTCGAGCACCCTCAGGCCTGAGACGTCCGCGAGGCCCTCATCGCCGAGCGTCTCGAGCAGACATGCCGGCACGACCGCCATGTCGGCCCTCCCTGAGAGAATGGCGCCCACGACGTCGGGATAGTCGTTGTTGCGGCGCACGACTCTGGCAAACAGCCGCGTGGGATCGATGCCTTCGCGCCTGAAGACGCGCTCGGCGGCAAGCCAACCGTCGATGGCCGTGGGCAGGGACGAAAAGACCGTGCGGTCCTTGAGGTCACGGAGCGTCCTGTAGTGCGAATCGCTCCTCACGACGAAGGCCGCGCCCACGGCGCGCTCGGCCTCAGCGAGCCCCTTGAGGCGCCTCGTGGCGATGCGCACAGAGGAGACGCCCGCGTCGAGCGGAAACACCGAACGCGCAAAGATGAAGTCGGGCCTGAGCCTCTCGAGCTGCTCCGCACTCTCGGCGGCCGCGAAGGTCGCCGTCCTGATGCAGTAGCCGCGCAGCCTCTCCTTGAGGGCGGCGATGGTCTCGTGGATGGTAAAGGCGTCGTACGGATTGACGAGCGTGTCGGGCCAGGCCACCGTCATCACGGGGCGGGTGTCGTCGGCGGGCGCCGTCAGGGACGGGTGCGAAAGCCCGTCCGGAGCCGCTCCGGAAGATCCCGGCACGACTGCGCCGACCGGGCCCGAAAGCACGGTCCAGAACAGCGCCGCAAGAAAACCCGCAGCCGAAAAACGCTTGACGTCGAGAGGATTCATGATGCTTCCGAGAGGAGGAAGGACCCTAGGGTTTACGCTTACCCCCATGCAGGGGTAGGCGTTTTGTGAAAACTCTAGCAGAATTCGGACCTGAAGCAGAACTTCATTTCCAAGTCCGCCGAAGAGCGGACCGCTCCTCGGAAAAACAGTTCGACCAAAACTTTCAGCATTCCAATGCGAACCTACAACACAAGGACATCCACAATGGACCGCCGATCCTTCATCACGGGCCTTGCCGCCGGCACCGCCGCTCTTGCGCACACGGGCCTTGCTCAGGCCAGCACCTCCGAAGCCTTCTCCAAGAAGACGCGTCCCGTCGACACCATGAACCGCATCGGCGGCTGGACGAACGGCAGCGTCGAAGTGATCGACATCAAGGGCGTGCGCATCGGCGAAGGTCGTCCGAAGCTCATTGCACCGACGACCTCCAAGACCGAAGCCGACCTGATTGCCACGGTGAGGAAGTTTGCGGACATGCCCGCGCTCAACGTGATCGAGGTCCGCATCGACTACCTCGGCAAGATTGATCCGAAGGACTACGCCCGCATCACCCGCGACGCCTATGCCGCCGCAGGCGACAAGGTCGTGCTCGTCACGCTGCGCAACGGCACGGACGGCGGTCCCTTCATCGCCGACGACGAATGGTACGGCCGCGTCTACGAGGCCGTCCTCACGGAAGGCCGCGCCGACATCGTCGACCTTGAGCTCTTCCGTGACCGCGCCATGATCGACCGTCTCGTCAAGCTTGCCCGCCAGCAGGGCGTCAAGGTCATCATCTCCGATCATGAATTCAACTTCACGCCCGACGAGGATGAAATCATCCGCCGCCTGATGCTCGAAGAACAGGCCGGCGCCGACATCCTCAAGATCGCCGTCATGGCCCACAGCCCCGAGGACGCCCTCGCGGTGATGAGCGCCACGGCCAAGATGCGCCACTACCACTCCGCCCGTCCGATGCTCACGATGGCCATGGGCCGTGCAGGCGTCCTCACCCGCATCACGGGCGAGGGCTTCGGCAGCGACATGACGTTCGCGAGCGTGGGCGGCAAGGCCTCGGCTCCGGGCCAGATCCCGGCCGAGGACTGCCTCAGGGTTCTTGAAACGCTTCACAAGGCCATGAACCCGTAAGGCTCCTCTTCCTCCTGCGGGCCTGCGCCCGCCTCCATCCCCCGGGGGCGCGGGCCCGTCTCCTTCGACCCGAAGGACAAACGTTCTCCTTTTTCATCAACCTACGACTCATCACAAGTTCAGGAATTTATTATGAAGAAGACTCTGATCGCCTTTGCAGTTGCCGCGGCCTTTGCGTCCGCCGCCTCCGCCGCGAGCTTCAAGGCCGGCACCTACACGGCCACCGCCCCCGGCATCCACGGCGACGTCACCGTCGAAGTGACGTTCACCGCCGACAAGATCGCCGACATCAAGGTCACGAAGCAGTCCGAGACCGTGGGCATCGGCTCCAAGGCCGTTGAACTCCTTCCCGGCCGCATGGTCGCCGCCCAGTCTCCCGCCGTTGACGGCGTGACGGGCGCCACCATCACCACCGAAGCCATCCGCAAAGCCGTCTCCGACTGCGTCAAGCAGGCCGGCGTCGATCCCGCCAGCCTCGTTCCGCTCGCCGTCAAGAAGACCGGCGGCCAGAAGACGCTTGAAACCGACATGGTCGTCGTGGGCGGCGGCGGTTCCGGCATGTCCGCCACGATCCGCGGCCGCATGAACGGCATGGACGTCATCCTCGTCGAGAAGATGCCGTACATCGGCGGCGCCGCCGCCATCTCCGGCGGTCAGGTCGTCGCCCAGGGCTCCAAGCTCCAGAAGGCCTTCGGCTCCACGGAAGACTCTCCCGAGTCCATGATCAAGGACTTCATGGCCAACGGCCACAACCTCAACGACCCGGCCAAGATCTCGCTCTACGCCAACAATGTCGGCGCCACGATCGACTGGCTGCATGAAAAGGTAGGCGTGAAGTTCATCCCGAACGACCTGCCGTTCCTCGCCGAGTACTCCCACCGCCGCGCCCTTGAATTCGAAGGCGGCGCCAAGACGATGGCCCAGCACCTTCGAGAAGTCATCGCCGGCAACGGCGCCCAGGTGCTCTACAGCACCCGCGTCGAAAAGCTCCTTCAGGACAAGGACGGCCGCGTGATCGGCGTTGAAGCCACGGACGACAACGGCGTCAAGTACACGATCAAGTCCAAGGCCACGCTGCTCACCACGGGCGGCTTCGGCAACAACAAGGACATGCTCGTCGAGCCGATCAAGTCCACGCTCTACTACGGTCCCGTCTCCTCCACGGGCGACGGCCACCGCATGGCCATGGAACTCGGCGCCAAGACGCAACTCATGCAGTACGGCAAGCGCTACCCGAACGGCATTGAAGTCGCGCCGGGCAAGGCCAAGTCCACCATCTACGCCAACGTCGGCGCCTTCGACCAGGCCGGCATCCTCGTCAACATCGACGGCAAGCGCTTCGTGAACGAAAAGGCCTCGAACCGCCACATCCTCGATCCGATGCTCCAGAACGCCAACGGCCAGGGCTACGTCTTCATGGACCAGAAGTCCTGGGAAGGCTTCTACAAGCGCCTGCCTGAAACGGGCGTCTCCCATGAGGATGCCGACAAGTACCTCGCCCAGGACGGCAAGACCGCTCCGCTCTTCGTGAAGGGCGCCACGGTTGAAGAAGTCGCCGCCAAGGCCGGCATCAACGCCGCCGCCCTCAAGGCCACCGTCTCCCGCTACAACGGCTTCGTCAAGGCCAAGAAGGACGCCGACTTCGACCGTCCGGTCCAGTACATGAAGGCCGAAATCTCCGCCGAAGGCCCGTACTACATCGTCGAGCAGCGTCCCCGCTTCGCCACCACGATGGGCGGCCTCTGCACGAACGACAAGCTCAACGTCGTCACCAAGGACGGCAAGCTCATCCCGGGTCTCTACGCTGCGGGTGAACTCGTCGGCGGCGTGATGGGCGACGACTCCCCGGCCGGCGCCAACGTGGGCTGGGCCCTCACCTCCGGCCGCGTCGCTGCGGACGCCATCAAGGAAGCCGTCGGCAAGTAAGGATCGACGAACCTTCCCAGCCTCCACTCTTCCCCATCGGGGCCGCCCCGCAACGGCGGCTCCCGACTTCCGGGCCCGAAGCTCTCCAATCGGCTTCGGGCCCCTTTTTTCGCTCCGCCCCGCCCTTCCGGCATTCAGCCCCGATCTGTATCATTTCCGCAACACCTCTGCGGCAGAATCAATTTGAAACGATTGAAAAGATCTTCGCGGTCCCGCGCACGTCCCTTCCCGCCGAAATTCCGGAACGCCTCCCGGCGTTTCCTCATTCGTGCGCAAGGCTCTCGCCGCCGCCCGTGCTTCACGATTCCTGAAACCGCAATCACGATCCGGAACACTCTCATCAAAAGCCGCTCTTGCGCAGCACTCGTCTCCCGGACTCCTCCTGCGCGCACGCCGCCCCGGCGACTCACTGCGTTCTCGAGAAACCGTCTTTGCAAAACGCCCGAAACAATTGGATTCAGAACGGTTTGCAAAATGCACACCCGTCACTTTTCCAATCTCCAACCCTGCGTGCCAATCATTTTCGAAAGTGCCACAATCATCAGCGAGCTCTGGCGCAGCGGCATCCTTCAGCAGTGAGGCGCTACGAACGATGCGCCGGGGCCTTCAGATTCATTTTCAAAAGGACCATCACCATGAAGAAGACTCTCGCTGCCATCGCCGTTCTCGGCACTTTTGCAGGCGCTTCCATGGCCGCCGACGTTCAGCTCTACGGCCTCGTTGACTATGGCTTTGCGTACCAGCACACCGACGCCGACGTCGCCGGTCAGGACGCCCAGGACAGCTTCAAAATGAATTCGGGCATGAACTCCGGCTCCCGCTTCGGCCTCAAGGGGTCCGAGGACCTCGGCAACGGCCTCACCGCGGGCTTCGTGCTTGAAAACGGCTTCTCCGCCGACTCCGGCGAACTCAGCACGGGCGGCAAGCTCTTTGACCGCGAAAGCCAGCTCTACGTCAAGGGCGGCTTCGGCACGCTCTCCTTCGGCCGCGTCGGCCAGCTCGCGAGCGCCAACGGCTCCTTCGGCCTCCTTGGCAACGTGTCTCCGTTCAGCGGCGGCTGGAACGATTCCGTCGGCGACAAGTTCGTCTTCGCCCAGGGCTTCGGCCGCACGGACAACACCGTGACCTACGTCACGCCCGACTTCGCGGGCTTCAAGGTCCACGCCCAGTACTCCTTCGAAACGTCCTCCTCGCAGGGCAACGAGGGCACGTCCGACGCCAACCGCTACTACGCCCTCGGCGCCACCTATCAGGCAGGCCCGCTCTACGCCGTCGCGATCGTCGACACCATCAACTACGGCGACAAGGCCTTCAACGCCGGCGTCGCCAATCCCGACGACGACCAGATGACCGTCACGCTCGGCGGCTCCTACGACTTCGGCATGGCCAAGGTCTTCGCCGCCGGCCAGTACTTCCAGCACGCCGCCGCACTCGGCCAGAGGTTCGTTGCCGCCAACGGCATCAACAAGAACGGCTACAACTTCGGCGACGCCGCCAACGGCGCCGACGGCTACGGCATCGCGCTCGGCGTCTCCGCTCCGGTTCTCGGCGGCACCGCCAAGGCCCATGTCGGCTACATGGACGCCGAAGGCAGCGACGACAGCGCCCAGGACGTGACCCGCTGGAACGTCGCCGTCGGCTACGACTACGCCCTCTCGAAGCGCACCTCGCTCTACACGGCCGCCGCCTACACGAAGGACGACGTGAGCACCACGACGCTCGACGCCGAACCGTCCATGGTTGAAGTCATGGCCGGCATCATCCACAAGTTCTGATGAACTTCCATTGAATTCGGGCCCGGCGCATGGAGACTTCGCGCAGGGCCCGTTTCCCTCTACTTTATTTCCTCATTGATCTTGACGCCCTGCCCGCCTCCCTGTGCCGGCAGGGTCTTTTTGTCAGCGCCCTGCGCGCCGCCCGACCCGCTCAATGCGCCTGCGCACTTCTGCCTAGGTTCGAACACCTACCGCCTTCCCAAACGCATTCCGCCTTCATACAATGAAAATAGGAACCGTTTGGTTGGAGGAACGAACATGTCTTCCGAAATCAGAATCGAATTGAGCGACTTCGACGCCGAGCTGCTTGCCAACATCGCCGAACGCGAAGGCAGGACGCCCGATGCGGTCGTGCTCGAGGCCCTGCACGAACTCTTCTCCGAAAGGCTTGAGGAAAAGTCCTTCCTCATCTCCAAGGACAAGTTCGAGGCCTGTCTCGCCATTCTCTCCGAGCCCGCCAAGAAGGCGGCCGCCGCAGACTGACGCCTGACTGACGACACTCAGGATTCGCACCTTCCCGCCGCATCCCGGCTGCGCCGGCCCCTCGCAGCCCCGATCCATCCTCGTCCGAGCCGGCAGCGGACGCGAACAGTCTTTTCTCGTCTCAAACAATCATGAACGCACGCACACTCACGGCCTTCGCCTGCGCCGCCGCAGCCCTCGTCTCCCTTGGCTCCGCTCCCGCCGCTGCGGGCGAAAGGCTCGACAACATCGTCAAGAACAACACGCTTCGCGTCGGCACGCCGGGCGACTATCGTCCCTTCGCGATGAAGGAGGACTCCGGCTACGCGGGCCACGACATCGACGTCGTCAAGGCGATGGCCGAGGTCTACGGCTGGAAGGTCGAGTTCGTCCCGACCACCTGGAAGCAGATGGCGGCCGACCTCAAGGACAACAGGTTCGACGTGGCCGTGGGCGGCATCACCCGCAGTCCCGCTCGCGCGCTCATCGCCGACTTCCTGCCCGCCTACGCGCCGTTCGGCAAGGTCGCGCTCGTCAACGTGAAGATGAAGAACAAGTTCAGGACGCTCGACGACCTCAACCAGCCCGACGTGCGCGTCATCAAGAATCCGGGCGGCACCAACGAGGCCTTCGTGCTCGCCAACCTCACCCGCGCCAAAGTCTCGACCCATGACAAGAACTTCGAGATCCCGGGCCTCATCGCCGAAGGCAGGGGCGACGTCATGATCACGGAAAACGCCGAGGCGAAGCTCTACGCGAAGAAGGACAAGCGCCTCCACGCCGCCTTCCTCGAAAACCCGCTCACGCCCGTCAACTACATGGGCTTCATGCTGCCCGTCGACGACCCCGACTACACGCGCGTCGAAGTGTTGCAGGAGAAGGATTACAAGAGTGTGTAGCTGAAAATCACACACTTATTCATACGCAGAAGTATAGGGCACAGAGTGACGAGCCGCAAGCCGAGAAGTCGAAAGGATACTGGACTATTGAGAAAGGAGACCTCACTATGCCGAGCCGCACCGACCTTCTTTTCACCATTGCCTTCTTCGCCTACGCAATCCTCGGTGGTTGGCTATGCGTGTCCACCGACTTCGCCTGGCGGGCCTTGGCCTTGTTCGCCGCGCCTGCCGTCTATTACGCGGCGTTGGTTGTTTGCAGCGCAAGTGAAAGCCTGATGGGCCTTTATTTTGTGGTATTTGGTTGCGCCGTCGGCACGGTCCTTCTGATCCTTCTCGGCAGGCTCCAGTAGCGGCGGCCAAAAGAAATCCCCGCGAAGCTACGGACGCAACGCGGGGCGTGCAGCTATGCGGAGGCCTTCGCAGGGATGAAACCTGCGTAGACACTCTGTTCGCCTTTCACGGCAATTTGCACAGTTTCGCCCTTCCTCACAGGAACCGTCACTTGAGCGTTGCCATATGAGTGCCCAGAAAAGCTACCAACACTGGCAAGCACCTCCGCAATAGCAGAGTTAACCTCGCCGGCGTGAGTGCCACCCGAAGCGAAAACAAACCCGTCGGACGGAGCCACGTACGTGTTCCACCATTTGTCAGCGACAACAGGAATGTCGATCTTCTGAATGGACGGGAAAGCGTTCATTGCCGAAGCCTTGCCGAATGCTCGGAGGAGATCCTTATTCATAAGAAGCACCTCCGAAGCAA
>ENA-OWPF01002409-OWPF01002409.1-human-gut-metagenome-genome-assembly--contig:-NODE-2409-length-13380-cov-3.572608_pt1 | contig 13380 bp, 13 predicted proteins | sample MGYA00248261_ERZ651840 | MGnify/ENA primary metagenome ERZ651840 (study PRJEB26924, sample SAMEA4378268) | human gut metagenome | biome: human gut; feature: human-associated habitat; material: faeces... | reverse complement strand
ACCCGTGAATGCATGCGTGAAAGGCATGTGAGTTAACCGTTTCTCCAACCGGCCAGCGGAATTGAGTATATCATAGGAGAAACGAATACGTCAATAGTTATTTTAATATTTTGATAAGGAAAATGCAGAAATTTTTTTGTCTTTAAAAGTAAACTTAATTTGTATATTCTTCTCTTTATATTTATAAGTTATTGTACCTTTTCCATTATTATAATGGTTAGAAGTAGGAGAAGAATAAGTATGCTTTACTGTAGAATAATCAGTTCCAACAGTAATATTATTCTTAAGTTTATACTTCTTAGTAAAGAGAGTGATTGTTTGGATCTTTCCATCCTCTTCTGAATATTGAATATTAGAATCAAATAAGGCATCTGACATCTTTGATGCACTCACACCAGGATAAACCTCTTTATTCTTATAAATGACTGTATAGTCCTTTATATCAGTTTGAGCACTACATGCACATAATAAGAGACATAGTAATAATAGTATCTTCTTCATATGTATACCTCCTTGTCTTTATATTAGAACTTTAATAAGAAATTGCAAGAGAAGTTTGACAGGGAGTAACTACCGTCTAGTACAGTAAGTGTAGGAGGTATTTGTTATGGAATATGTAAAATTAAATAATGGCATAGAAATGCCACTCATTAGTTTTGGAGTCTATCAGATTCCTAAAGAGGATACGAAAAGATGTGTGCTAGATGCAATTAAGTCAGGATATAGAGGCATTGATACAGCACAGAGCTACTTCAATGAAAGTGAAGTAGGGGATGCGATTGTGGAATGTGGTGTATCTAGAGAAGAACTCTTTATTACAACTAAAGTATGGATTGATCATTATGGTTATGAAGAGTGTAAGGCTTCAGTAGAAGAATCATTAAGAAAACTAAAAACAGAATATTTAGATTTGTGTTTGCTTCATCAGCCTTTTAGTGATTATTATGGTGCTTATCGTGCTTTAGAAGATTTATATGCAGAAGGTAAAATTAAAGCAATTGGTGTTTCTAATTTCTATCCTGATCGTTTGACAGATATTTGTATGTTTGATAGAAAAGTTATTCCAGCAGTGAACCAGGTAGAAGTCAATCCTTTTAATGCGCAATGGTGTGCTCAGGAAAACATGGAAAAACATGGTGTAAAAATGGAAGCATGGGCTCCATTTGGTGAAGGAAGAAATAATCTATTTGCTAATGAAACATTAGTTTCTATTGGTAAGAAATATAATAAGAGTTCTGCCCAGGTTATGTTGAGATGGCTTATTCAAAGAGGTGTTATTGTTGCCTGCAAGTCTACTCATATTGAAAGAATGCAGGAAAATATCAATGTCTTTGATTTTGAATTAACAGAAGAAGACATGAATTCTATTAAAACATTAGATACTAGTAATAGCTTATTCTTCTCTCATAGTGATCCTAATATGGTTGAATGGTTCGACAAGATTGTGAAAGAAAGAAGAGTAAATGAAGATTGTAGAAAAGAAAATAAGAAGTGGTAGCTAAAAAGACTTCAATTGAAGTCTTTTTTTAACGGATGTTATGTTTTGATATCATCTTTTGAATGAATACAGGTATAAAGAATTCTATCACAAATGAAGAAGCATAGAATAATGCAATATGAATTATTGTGATAGGCATGATTAATGGAATAATCATCATCTTTATTGTAAAAATCATAATCACTTCTAGAAGAATCCATACAAATGTACCTAATATTAATGCGTTTTTCAAGTATGTGCGATAGAAGCTGTGATCTATTCTCTTAGTTGTTAATCCCATGTTATAGAGATAGTCTCTTGTCTGTTTCTCTTCTCTTAAAATGAGATACTTAAGGTAAAAATAGAAACCATACAATAATATAAAGACAACTGCAATGAATTCTATCAATACTTTCTGATTGTTGTTGATAAGAGAATTGATTGCATCATTATCTACAAATGCACCCTCTACCCTAAAACCTAATCTTTCTAATTCATTCTTTACCTGATTGATATTTTTAAGACTATCTACTCTTAATGTATAAGCATCTGGACGCCATGGAGTTTTCATGATGATATCAGTCACATCATTTGTAGTGTATTTTGAAGGAAGAACATTTTCAAATGTTACACAACCTTTTTCACTATGAGGATCCTCTATACTATAAACGACAACACTTTCTTTGGCTTTAAAAGTTTCCATATGAGGTGCTATACAGTCTCTAGGAATGTAAACATATGGATTTCCTGTACCGACACTATTTGTACTTATAGCTGATCCTGGTTTTAAAATTCCTCTCACAGGTAGATTCATATAGACAAGTTTAACACAAGGTGTGTTGATATCGACCCACTCATCACCATCAGATGATGTTCCCATTTGAGAAATACCAGAAGCATTATAGACAGATATTGGAACCCATAATCCTATTTTTAACTTCTTGATATTAATATCCTCTAGTCTAAGGTTATTTTCTTCTAAGAAAGCTTCCATTTTTTCATTGCTTAAATAGACACCTTTATTATCAGCGTGTTTAATAGTGATGTTTGTATAATCATCCCTGCTATCGTAAGTTTGAAGCATAAAGATGGATGAACGACCATTCATATGACCATCAGATAGTGATATCTGATCATAGTTATTTTCTGTTGCACCATTCATATCATCCATCCATTCTGAGAAGGTACTATAGTTAACATCATATCTCCATGTGAGACGTTCTATGTGACTGACACTTTTAATCTTATTGTAATCCTGTTGACTCAGAGGTGTTTCTCCAGAATAGTATGTATAATAATCATTTTTATATTTTTCTTTGTAGACAACAAGGTCTCTAGAAGCAACAGAATTAATTTTGTCTTCATAAGAAGCACTATATGTTCCATAAATATTATAACTATAAGCACATATAATCATCGTGAAAGCAACAAGTATATTCATTACTGTTCTGAAAGTACGATGCGAAAAACGAATATCCATGTTTTTATCTTTCATGATAGGTGCTTTTATTAGATTCTTTTCTTTGGATAGATATCTATCTATGATTAATGCACCTTCCACTTTATAAAGCGTATCAGCTGCTTGAATCATTCTACTATCATGTGATGCACTAATAACATAATGACCTTTATCTGCGTATTCCTTGAGAATACGAATCATTGTCTGTGCATAACCGACATCAAGTGCAGCAGTAGGTTCATCTAAGATGAGTATTTCAGGCTGTCTTATTAATGCTAAATAAACAGCAGCACGTGTTTTTTCTCCTCCAGATAGGCTTTTAGGATATTTATTTTCAAGGGGCTTTATACCTAATTGTTCTTCATAATCAGGAATTCTTTTACATCCTAATTTTTCTAGCTGTTTAATATGACTGCCAATAGTCATTCCTTCTATGAATAAAGGTATCTGGTGAACATTTGCGAGATGATTATAAATAAACTTTTGTTTATTTTCTTCATCAAGAGTATCTATTCTTTCACCTTCATAAAGATAAATACAGTCATAAGCAAATTGGAAGGCTTTAAGAAATGTGGATTTTCCTGATCCGCTTCTTCCTTTGATAACAGTTAAATGTCCACATTCAGCGCAGAATGAAGCATTTTTAAATAGAGTCTTTTTTCCAAAAGACACATTAAGTTGTTTAATTTCAAGCATATTAAACCACCTCATTTCTTAGTTCTGTAACAATATCAATCTTTTTGATAAATCTAGATTGCGTCATCACTCTTTCTAAAAGAAGTGCAATCATAAATACAAAAGTAGATATAAGAGGTGCTACAAGTGAGAATATACCTGTTAAAAGCAACATGATAATAGATATAATTGTACTAATTACTAAAACAGCACAAAGCCCAATAATGCTTTCGGTAAGAGATATATGAATCAAATCTTTTTCTCTTAAGCCAGAAATTCTTAATAAAACAAGTTCGCTCTTTCTTTGCATTAATAAATGTGATTCAAGAACAATATCAATAATCATAGCTACAAGAATAATAATACCTGCAAATGTAAACATCAACATTTGATAATAGTTGTTTAAACTATCCATGGATTCTCTATCTGTAAATGAATCATTGATTGTATAACCACTCTTTTCATAGCCTTTTAGAGCTGTTTCTAATTCATCGAATGTATCATAGGTTATGACATAGCCGATATATTGATTATCTTTACTGTTGTTTTCATAAATAGTCTTCATTGATGAATAAGGCATATAGATATATCGTTGACTTTTTGCAACATAGTGCACTCTTTTAGTTTTTTTAAATACACCATTGATATCAAATGTATGTTCTGTTTGATGCATTCCTTCTCTATCTTTAATTGTTATATTAAGGTTTATTTTATTATTCTTCGATTTCTGATTGAGAATATAGAAGGTAGATTCATCCATATAGATACCATTTTGTTTATCCTGTATAGGTCTATCTATATACTTGGATAAATCATCTTCTTTGAAATAAGGCACAATATAAACTTCTTCACCATTTATATCCGTACACATCTTATATAAAGGATATGCATTCTTGTCTTTTAATGTGATGAGTTTGCTGTAGTCTTGATCTACATATGAATGCTTATCTTTTGTGATAATGGCTTTGTTTTCTAATTGTCCTACCAGCATCTGCATTGCCTGTTTTTTGGAGTTATGAATAATTCCAGTCATAACCTGACATGAAACAAGACTTAAAACAAAAACCATCAATAAAAGAACATACATGAATCTATAATGTTTCATATATGTTTTAACATATTCAATACAGAAATTTTGATTAATAGAAGGGGCTGTCCCTTCACCGCTTTGATCAACAGATGGAGAAGAATCAGAAGATGAAAGCATACCATCTTCAATCTTATAGGTAATATCAGCATATTCTATTGCACAATCAGAGTGTGATGCCATAACAATAGTCATATCATGACTCAGTTCTTTTAGGATTTCATATATTTGTATTTCATTATCATGATCTAGAGAAGCAGTCGGTTCATCAAGAATAAGAACCTGAGGATGATTAATAAGGGCACAAGCAATAGAAAGTCTTTGTCTTTCACCAAGAGAAAGTGTCATAACGTTTTGTGAAGGAGAAACATCTAAATGCATCCTATCAAGGCATTTATTTATATCATCATCCGTTAATACTTTATTATGAATACGCGCAAAATATTGAAGTGTACCTGTTACATCAAGATGAGGAAGAAGACTGCTTTCTTGTAAAACATAACTTATACGACTTCTTCTATATTCATCTCTTTCCTCTCCTTCTATGAGTTTTCCATCATAAAAATATTTATAACTGCTTTTATTATCCATGAGGGCAATACAATAAAGAAGTGCAGTTTTTCCTGAACCACTTTTACCTCTTAGAAGAGTAATAGAATGAGCAGGAATACTGAAAGATGCATGATCTAGAATAACTCTATCATAGGCGATGGTTACATCTTTGAGTTCAATCATATTATTATTCCTTTCTAAATATAACTCCCAGTAGAACTGGGAGTCTTTAAAATTATTTTATATTACATGTAGACCATTTGTCAGTTGCACCATCTACAGACCAATGATAAATCATGCTGCCGGAATGGGAAACGTAATTATAATCAGTGCTTGAAAAATTTACTTTTTGTTCACAATGGTAAAAACTAGGACTTCTTTTATAAGTTTTTGGACTTCCTGATTTAGTAGCGTATCCACCTTTTCCAGAATAGCCGATACTGGTTGGTGATCCTACTTTCCATCGTGTTGTTTCGTGAGTATAGTAAGTCGCTGTTACACTAGCAGAGGTTCCTGCACATGTTCCACGTAATGTCTTAGACATTGATGCAGCATAAACGGATTGGATGCTAATAAAACATGCAATACCACTTGCTAACAGTATAAATTTCTTTTTCATAACTGTAAAATGAACCCTGTAAAAAGGACACGATAAAAAACTAGATTTATCTCGTGACCCTGTTTTACAGGGCTTTTCTTTTGCGTAGTATAATGATCAGAGAATGGTGGTGTTATTATGGGAGTAAATTATTTTAGTGATGAACAAGTAAAGGAGCTTGAAAAGAATCATTATGTAAAGAAAGTATCTGCCAAAAGTATAACCTATTCCGAAGAATTCAAGGAACTCTTCTGGATTGGTTTACAGAAAGGCATGACGCCGGGGAGCATCTTTAGAAAGTATGGATTTGATCCACGTATGCTAGGGTCTATTCGAACTAACAGTTTCACATATCGCGTGAAGAAAGAAGCAGCAAGGGAAGAAGGATTCAAGGATACCAGAAGCACAAATTCCGGCAGACCTTCTACAAAGGATCTTACCATTGAGGAACAGCTAGAAAGGCTTAAGCAGAAGAACAAAATTCTCCAGCAGGAGAACGATTTTTTAAAAAGAGTGAGATTTATCAACAGAAAGCAGATATCAAAACTGCAGAAGGACAAACAGTAAGAGAGAAATATGAACTGATAGATAGAACTCTTGAATCACCTAGTAATAATCTGAGTGTCTCAGCATTATGCGATATTGCAGGTGTTTCAAGAAGTGGGTTCTATTCATGGAAGAAACGAAAAAGTTCCATAAGCGAAAAAGAAGAACAGGATCGTAAGGATTTTGAACTGATTTTGGAAGCATACAAGTTCAAAGGATATGATAAGGGAAGACGTGGAATTCATATGCGTCTTCTTCACATGGGCATTGTGATGAATCACAAAAAGATTTCAAGACTGATGAAGAAATACGGTCTATTCTGTCCAATAAGAAAAGCCAATCCTGCAAGAAGAATGGCTAAGGCAATGAAAACATCAAATTATGCAGATAATATTCTGAACAGACAATTTGAGGAATACGGTCCTGGATATGTGCTTGAAACAGATATTACTTATCTATTCTACGGTAGCAAAAGATCTAAAGCCTATCTATCGGTAGTAAAGGATGGATTTACAAAGCAGATTCTTGCATATGTATTATCACCGTCCCTAGAAGAAGACTTTGTATTGGAGACAATCAATCAGCTTTACAGTAAACATAAGCACAATATTCACACTGATGCTCTGATACACAGTGATCAAGGTGCACATTATACAAGTGTAAGGTTCATTGATTTACTTAAAAGCCTAGAAATCAGACAATCAATGTCAAGAAGAGGAAACTGCTGGGACAACGCTCCCCAGGAATCTTTCTTCGGACATATGAAAGATGAGATAGGCAGATATATAGAGAATGCCTGCTCGTACGAAGACCTGAAGGAAATAATAGATTCCTATATGGTTTATTACAATAATGATCGTTATCAGTACAATCTGGCTAAGCTTTCACCAAATGAGTACTTTGAATATTATATGACTGGTGAGTATCCTCTCAATCATGTCGCAAAAGAACCTGATAGATATAAGGAAAAATTCAAACAGGTAAGAAAGAATCTGGATAGAGATTCAACACTTGAGAAATTAGTAGCTATCCTTCAAAGAATAACTCATTTCAAACAGTCCATCAGGTAACCTTCGTAGATGATTTCTGATTATGTTTATATCATTATCACTTAATGATACAAAGCCAAAATCATCCATCTTAGTGAATATAACAGTACCATTAAAATAGCTATCAACATCATCTGGAACAGATCTGTAAGCAATAGTATGCTCAGTATCATATACACTTAAATCCTTTACAAGAAGATAGACTGATGGATCATCATCAAATATATAATCTCGATAGTCAAACACACCAAGTTCATTTCTTATGACTTCCTTCATCTTCTTTGTTTCCATTACACATAAAACTCCAGCTTTAATGATTACATATTTACATAGTTTAGACATGAAAATATCCTCCTGGTTATATTACACCTAGAGGATATCTTTATTTCTAATCAATTTTTAGTAAGTTTTTATTTAATGTCCTTGACATGGGGTCCACATTACAAAGACTGTCTAGTTTATTTTTTTGTGCATTCTTGCTTTTGCAGGAGTGACATCATTACCATTTGCATCTACAACTTTGATGCTCTGAAGCTGCTGTTCAAAGCCTCTTCTAAATTCTTTTAGGTATTTCTGTCTAAGCTTCTGCTGACGAACCTGTTCTTCAGGTGTAAGACCTACTGTCTTCTTTTTATGAGCAAGTGCATTAATTTCATCGATGAGTTTCTGATCAATAGCCATAATGACCCCCCCTGTAAAATTTAAACAAATGAAAAGACCTAAGAGGAGTTGATTATCCCTGTTAAATACAGGTGGGTACCTTGTGAAAAACTTTAGGATCCCTACTCGTAGCAGGTCTTCAACACCGTCTTTCAAACAATCAGGTTCCCTTATCAAAAATGTAGGAAATCCATATACTCTCAGGTCACCACCATTATAGCATAAGCGCTTTTTTAGTCAACATCTAGGCGTTAGCCTTAAGTGGTCTGATAATAAAATTAGATGTTAAATCCATACAAAATAAAGGCAAAATATTTTTGATATCAGCGATTGTAAGAGCCTGATATGCTTCAAATAAGTCAAATAAATTGATTCCCTCTAAATAGTATTGACTAAATAGTGAAGCGATTGTTTCGATAGAGTTGAAGAAACCAATAAGAGTTCCAATATTGTTTCTTTTCATTCTATTGAATGCTTCTTCATCTAATGTCATATGTGGAATATCTGCAATTAATTGATGAATAAGAGCCATTAATTCATCCGGTTTTGGACTATCTCCCGCAAAGATAATATGAGAGAAATCACGTTCCTGTGAGAAATTAGTAAAGAATGAATCATTGATCAATCCCTTCTTAGTCCATTCATCTCTTAAATCACTACTCTTAGAGAATAACATATCCATGAAGATATAGAAAGAAAGCTGTCTTTTAAGCTTTTCTTCAGGTGATTGAGGGACATGATTCACCTTGATTGCCACATTGACTTTAGGCATAGTGACATCCATTACGTTTTCTTCATAGTCCTTATAGATGATTTCAGGTTCATTATGATCCCCTCTTACAATCGGTGGCATATCTTTAAAACTTTTCTTTGCCTGATTGTTTCGAATAATAGACATTAAGTGTTCAGGATCAAAGTTTCCTGATACAAATAACATCATATTAGAAGGATGATAGAATGTGTGGTAACACTTCTGTAAGATGTCATAATCAATTTCTGCCACTGTTTCAACAGTACCTGCAATATCAATTCTAACAGGATGATTATGATAAAGGTTGCTGATAGCACCAAAATAACCACGCCAGTCAGGATCATCGTTATACATGCCTATTTCCTGATTAATGATGCCCTTCTCTTTTTCAATACTTTCAGGAGTGACATTTAATTCCTGAACAAAGTCTAATAACAATTCAGTACATTCATCAACATTTGTAGCCGTATTGAATAAATAAGCAGTACGGCTATGAGAAGTGAAGGCGTTACTGCTTGCACCAAGTGCGGCAAATTTTTCTGAGGCATCCCCTTCTTCCATATCAAACATCTTATGTTCTAGAAAATGAGCGACACCATCAGGTACTGTGATTAAATCTGTTTCTCCTAGAGGAATGAAACTACGGTCAATAGAGCCGAAACGTGTTGAAAATAAACCATATGTCTTTGTGAAACCATCCTTAGGCATGAGATAGACATTAAGTCCATTGCTCATCTTTTCATGATATAGAGTTTCTTTAATTGTTGGATAATAAGTTTTCTTCATAGAACTCCTTTCCAGTCAAGAAATAGATTGTATCTAATTCTATACTTTGAGCACATTTAATAACATCTTCTTTAGTGACATTTTTAATTGCATTCTGTTTATCTTCAATAGTATCCTGACTATTAATGATATCTCTTCTCCAATTGAATGAGATAATGGAATCGGGATCATCATCTACTTTAGATAATGCATTGATTAACATCGTCTTTACCATTGATAATTCTTCATCGGTGATATGACCTTCCTGTAAGTCTTTGATCTGTTTTCCAATTAACTCTTTAGTCTTATCATAATTATTCATATCAATACCTGCTGCAATGGTCATAATACCATTCATTGGATCATAACTTGAATGAATGAAGTAACATAAGCTGTTCTTTTCTCTGACTACCTGGAATAGTCTAGATTGAGAATAACCTCCTAACAAATTAGAAAATACGCTCATTGCAGCTGTATTTTTGCTTAAGGTACAGCAGTTTGCCTTATACCCCATAACGAGCTTAGACTGGACGATATCCTGTTTTTCAATGATATCTAAAAGATGAATACGCTCATTCTGATAAATATAAGCAGTAGGATAAGGCTCATGAACTGCACGTGGGAACTGTAATCTTTCTTCAAAAATAGAAATGATACTTTCATCTATATCCCCTACTACATAAACATGCTTATCATCATTTTGAATCATATCTTTATATGTTTCTACAAGAGTATAAGCATTGATGTTATCCATATCTTCTATATAACCTGTAGAACGTAATCCTAGAACACTTCCTCTTCCCATATAATCTACCATACGATCAAAGGCATAGCCCATCTTATCGTCCATATCAGCCATAATACGATATGTGATTTCCTGTTTTTTAAGTTCAGTCATTTCTTCATCGAAATGGTTATCCACTATATAAGGATGATTCACTAATTCATTTAATAAATCTACCTGTTTAATGAGTAGATTTTCATTGATAGGAAGGAATTCCTGATTAACACATGTATTCTTAAAAGTAATAATTTGACCTTTACCTGCTGAAGAAATATTAGCAGAAAGATTTGCACCATATAAATCTTCTAGTGTTCTAGATAAGTCCTTTTGTGTTGGATGCTTCATAGTTCCAGTGATCATTAAGAATCCTAGAACACTTCTACTTGTGACTGTTTCTCTTGTAAAACGTCCTTTAAAACGAACAGAGATTGTAATATCTTTAAATTTCTTAGATGAAATCAAGTGAAGTTGATATCCATTCATTTGATAGATCTTGTTCATTGTATACCTCTTTTCTTTCTCTATTCATTATAACTTTTTTGTATAGTAGTGCAAGAAAAAAGGACTCCCTAAGGAGTCCGGCTCTATTAACGTTTAGACTTATCGTAAGGCACACCATCTGCACGAGGCGCAGCTGAGTTCTTAGATGTGAATGCTAATAGAATTAAAGTAGCAACATATGGAATTAATTTATATGTTGTATCAGGTAAAGACATTTTAGCAAGTAATGGAACTGAATTATATGTATAAGATAATGTCTTCATGAAACCGAAGAAGAATGCTGCACCAGCAATTCTTAATGGTGTCCAGTTACCGAAGATTAATACAGCTAAAGCTAAGAAACCATAACCAGCAACAGTGCAGGTGAATTCTGTAGAGATTGGTAGGATATAAATAAGTCCACCCATACCAGCTAAGAAACCAGAAATACCTACACCTAGATATCTGATCTTATAAACACTGATCCCTGCAGCATCTGCTGCCTGAGGGTTTTCACCACAAGAACGGATTCTTAAACCAGTTTTAGTTTTCATAAGGAAATACCAAGAAATGATAAGAATCGCAATGCCTAGGAATGTAGTAAAGTAGCAGTTCTTGAAGAATAAATCACCAAGTACTGGAATACTGCTAAGTCCAGGCACTTCAGAAATTCTGAATTCATTAGTGAATGAAACGTTCTGCATACCATCCTGTACAGTTTTTGCGATGAAGATACCAAGTGCTGGAGCAAGCATATTTAATGCAGTACCAGAAATAGTCTGGTCGGCACTTAAATGAATGGCCGCAAAGGCATGAAGCATACTAAATAGTACACCGACAATTCCTGAAATAAGTAAACCTGTTAAAAGAAGTGGCATACCATGAAGAATATCATTAGACTGCATATAATTTAAATAGAATACACCAGCAAAACCGCCGATGATCATAATACCTTCAAGGGCTAAGTTAACAACACCACTTCGTTCAGAGAACATACCACCCAAAGCAACAATCATCAATGGAATGGCAAATAGTAAAGTCTGAGCAAAAAGGAAATAAACTAAACTCATTCTGTTTTACCTCCTTTATTCTGTATTTCTGTTTTTCTCTTTTTATTTCTTTGATAACGTTCTAATAAAGCTTTAATGAATAATGTGAATGAAGCAAAGTAGATAATAACAGCAACGATAATGTCAATAACTTCAATCGCAATATTAAGTGCCTGCATATAGTTACCACCAACATTAATATAACCAATGAATAAGGCGGCGAAGATACAGCCAATTGGATTAGAGAAGCCAAGTAAGGCTACTGGGATACCGTTCCAGCCTTCGTTTGGTAATGTTTCAGTGATTGGTAATGTTTTACCAGTACCACATAAGTAAGTTAAGGCACCACCTACACCCGCAAAGAATCCTGAAATCACAAGGGCTAAAACAATACATTTCTTTTCGTTCATACCTGCATATCTTGCTGCATCTTTATTGAAACCACATGCTTTTAGTTCATAACCAAAAGTTGTTTTATTCATAATAAACCAAGCAAGTACGCAAAGTAAGATAGCAATAATGATACCTAAGTTAACACGATCACCAAAAATCTGATTGAGACCAAAGCCAGGAATACTACGTGTACTAGGTACTGCATAGCTTTCTGCACCTGTAGAGTTATAGATAGTGGCTTTAATGCCCTGGATAACAAGTAACATACCGATATAGTTACACATGATACCAGAAATAACAACGTTTACGTTACGAGTTGCTTTTAAGATACCAGGAATAAGTGCCCATAAAGCACCAGCAATTCCAGCTCCTAAAATAGCAAAAATCCATACTAAATTATCTGGAATAAAAGTAGCTCTTAATGCGATAAATACAGCAGTGAAGCTTCCTATTAAATACTGTCCAGGTACACCGATATTGAATTCACCACATTTATAAGCAAATGAAACAGATAGACCAGTCATCATGATTGGTACTGCTAAATAAATAACCTGTCCAATACTAGATAACCCTTCTCTAAAGCCACCTGTTAATAAAATAGATAATCCCTGTAATGCATCACTAGGATTAGCAATTAAGATAATGATAAAACCAACGACTAGCCCCATTAAAATTGCGAGTAAAGAAGACACAATTGATTTGAAGCTGGCACGTTCCATTAAAGCGGGCTTATTACTTTTCATAACCTTCTCCTCTCTTAGAACCTGCCATATAAAGTCCTAATTCCTGAATAGTAGTCTCTTTTGGATTAAGATCCGCAACGATTTCCCCTTCATACATAACTAAAATACGATCTGATAAGTTCATAACTTCATCAAGTTCAAGTGACACAAGTAATACTGCTTTATTGTTGTCTCTTGTCTTAACAATCTGCTTATGAATAAATTCAATAGCTCCAACATCTAGACCACGTGTAGGCTGTACTGCAATAAGTAGGTCATCATTCTGTTCTACTTCTCTTGCAATGATGGCCTTCTGCTGGTTTCCCCCAGACA
>ENA-OWPF01002405-OWPF01002405.1-human-gut-metagenome-genome-assembly--contig:-NODE-2405-length-13394-cov-2.888672_pt1 | contig 13394 bp, 13 predicted proteins | sample MGYA00248261_ERZ651840 | MGnify/ENA primary metagenome ERZ651840 (study PRJEB26924, sample SAMEA4378268) | human gut metagenome | biome: human gut; feature: human-associated habitat; material: faeces... | reverse complement strand
AATCACTAAAGTAGCCGTCAAGAATCGTGGAGCAGTCGACGTTGATGATGTCGCCCTCGTGCAGCACGTCCGTATCGCAGGGGATGCCGTGACAGACCACGTCGTTGATCGAGGTGCAAACGCTCTTGGGGTAGCCCTCATAGTTGAGGTCGGCCGGCGTGCCGCCGTGCTCGACGGTGTAGTCGTAGATCATCTGGTCGATCTGGTTGGTGGTCATGCCCGCGGCGATGTGTTCGCCTACGTAATCGAGCACGCCCACGTTGATGGCGGCCGAGCGCTTGATGCCCTCGATATCGGCGGGCGCCTTGTAGAGCGTGCGGGGCAAAACCTCCCAGCCCTCTTCCCACAGGCGCTCAAGGCGCTCATCAAAGGCGCTATGGCATTTCTTATATTTTTTGCCGCTGCCGCACCAGCAAGCGTCGTTGCGGCCGGGCACAGGTCCGTTGTCAAACATGGCTAACTTCCTTTCATCCGCAGCTAGTATAGCCCACCCACGCGTCCATAAAAGTTGCGGTGATATAGTTCCGATTTAAGCGGTTTAACAGCATAAATAGGAACTATATCACCGCAACTGATGGAGCGGGATGGCGGACACTGGCTGCTGCGTGGTTTTGCTAGTAGCTCACCTGGCAGGGAATGCCGATGGCGCGCACGCGCGCGGCAATGGCGTCGAGCACCTCAGGCGCCGCTTTGGCAAGGCCGGCGACCGGTGTCTCGCGCGCCACCGTGTAGATGGTCGCTTCTTGTGGGCGAATGCGCTCGAGCGCCGCGAGCCAGGGGGCAACGTACTCCTCGCCGATGTTGTCGATGAGCTTGCCTTGATACTCGCCGGTCAAAAAGATCGTCTGGATAATAACGTGACCGTCAAAGCTTGCGAACGTCTCGATCTGGTGCTCGACGTCGTAGGGGCCAACGGGCTGGTCGAGCAGCTGGATAAACGCCGGGTCGACGGTATCGAGCTTAAGAATGTTGTCGTCGACCATCATGAGCGCGTCGTGCACCTCGGGGCGGTCGGCGCGCGTGCCGTTGGAGAGCACGGCGATCTTGGAGTTTGGGGCAAGCTCGTTGCGCAGCGCGACGGCGCCGGCGATGGCCTGCGGAAACTCCGGTGCGGCGGTGGGCTCGCCGTTGCCTGCGAAGGTGATCACATCGGGAAGTTCGCCCTCGGTTGCCATCTCGCGCAGCTTTGCCTCGAGCGCGTCGAGTACCACGGCAGCTGTGTTGTACGGCTCGTGACAGGGGCGCTCGGCGTTGAGGCCGTTTTCGCAGTAAATGCAGTCGAACGTGCAGATTTTGCCGCTGGCCGGCATCATGTTGACGCCGAGCGAGAGACCAAGGCGACGGCTGCGAACGGGCCCAAAGATGGGGCTGGCATTCAAAAACGTAGACATAGGCATATGCTCCTTGGGACAGTTGTGCCTAAGCATAGCATCGGCTCCAAAGCAGGGTGCGGGCTCTTGCTTTACAAGTTTCGTTTTTTCACGTCGCTCATTATGCCGTGTCATGAAAAGCCTCGGGTCGGGTAAAGTTAATCTGTTAACAAGGCGTAAAGAAATGCGGGTCTATCCAGCCGTACTGACGCGCAACTGGATGGGCGTTGATGATGGGGGCACAACATGGATTTTACGGTCGAGAATGCGGGCACCACGATTGCCTGTCGCGAATATGCCGGCCCGGATGTGTCGCCTGATACTCCTGCCTTGGTGTGCGTGCACGGCGCTTGTGTCGACGGCACATTTTTCGACGGCATTGCATGTGAGCTCAGTCACAACTACCGCGTAATTGCCTACGACCGCCGCGGCTGTGGCGGCAGCAGCGAAGCGGCAGACGGCAGCTATGATCTTGCCGCTCAGGCCGCCGACCTGCAGGCCGTGATCGAACACGTTGGCGCTCCGACAAATGTGCTTGCGCACAGCGCCGGTACGTTGGTGGCGCTGGAGCTTCTTCGCATCGAACCCCATCTCGTCGCCCGTGCGATTCTGCATGAGCCGGCTGTGTCGGCCGAAGGCGTCGGCATGGGCGCGGCTCCGATTTTGCTCGATATGATTGCGGCTGGAAAGGTTTCAAGGGCGCTTCGGCTTTTCTTGGGAGCTCTCGGCGACTTGGACCCCGAGGCTCCTGGGACGACCGAAGCGGAAGCCAAGCATGCCCTGCGCAATGGTCGTTGCTTTATGGCCAATGAATACGGAACAAATATGACATATGCTCCCGACTGGGAGCGCGCCCGAGAATCAAAGGCGGTGTCGGCTGTGTTTTTGGGCGAGCTTTCGGTCGGTACACCCCGCGAGGCGGGCACGAGGATGGCGGCTGAGCTTTTGGGCTGTCCACTCGTAATGGTTCCCGGCGCGCACAACGGCCTGCGCGATCGCCCGACAGCGGCTGCCCAGACTGTCCGTGGCATCCTGGGGCTCTAACAGCTGCAAAAAACAAAACAGCCTTCACTCGCAAACGTTTCGGCCGTGTTAACAAATGTGCTCAAGACCTCACGTCTGCGGCTTCAATCGCGCCGTCTGCCAACTCATAAAAATGTAACAGCATTCACGTGCTTACCTGCATCGGCAAGGTGTTGCCCTTGTAGCATTTGGAACCCACCGCTACTATGCGAAACTATCGAAAGGGCCCCATATGCTCAATAATCACGAGGTCGATCTAACCGACGAGGAGGCTGCCGCTGAGGTCGCCCGCGTCGCGAAGACCTACCCCGTGGTGCGTTTGCTGTCGGCCGATCAGATTAAGAGCGAGCCTAACTGCCTGCTCGCCGGCGATCGCTGCCCTTGTCTGCGTCAGTCGAGTCTTGAGGCTTTGGCAGACTCCGATGAGGTGTCGGAGCAACTGCTCAACGATGGTGTTGAGTACCGCGCTCGCCTACGCCCTCTAAAGGTCGAGGGTGAGCCTCGTGTCTTGCTGATGGTGCGTCCGATCGATGAACAAGAGGCTGCAGAAGAGGACCTTGTCTACACCGACGTGCTGACGAGTGTGCGCAATCGCCGATATTACGAGGAAAAGCTCCGTAGCGCCCGCATGAAGGCCGGCGTTGCGGTGATCGACCTTGACGATTTTAGGGTCTTCAACGATACGTGTGGCCGTCATGCCGGCGACCTTGCGCTCGGTGCTGTGGCGACGGCCATACGCAGCGGAATTCGTTCGACTGACGAGCTCGTACGCTATGGCTGCGACAAGTTTGTGGTCGTCATGCCCAATATTCCCTCCGATGACTTCGCCCGTCGCCTGCGTCAGGTATCCGATGCCGTTCGTTCCGCGTTTATTCCGGGCCATGAGCACGTGAGCTTGACGGCATGTGTTGGTGGCGTTCGCATTCATGGCGAGACGGTTGATGAGGGCGTTGGCCGCGCTGTCCAGTTACTGAGCCGTGCTAAGGCAAAAGCCGGTACGGTCGTGACCGATGGCGATTTCATCGAGGCCTTCCAAAGCGAAAAGCCTTTGGTGCTTATCGTCGATGACTCCGAGATGAACCGAGCCATTCTCAACGAGATGCTCAAGGACGAGTATTGCATCCTCGAGGCCGAAAACGGTCGTACGGCGCTCGATATGGTCGACCGCTATGGCGATGAGTTGTCGCTCGTGCTGCTGGACATTGTCATGCCGGGCGTGAGCGGCTTTGAGGTGCTGGCCGATCTGTCGCGCCGATCGATTGTTGACAATCTGCCTGTCATCATGATTTCGAGTGAAGAATCCGACGATGTGGTTCTGCGTGCGTACGAGCTGGGCGCCTCGGACTATATCAGCCGCCCGTTTGACGCCCGTGTCGTGCGCCGTCGTGTAAGCAACACTATCCGTCTGTACGCCAAACAGCGCCGCCTGACGAGCCTGCTGTCCCAGCAGTACAACGAGCGCGTCAAGAACAGTCGCATGCTCATCGACATCATGGCCGGTGTCATGGAACTTCGCAATGGCGAGAGCGGCAGGCACGTTACGAATATCGAAAAGCTGACCGAGCTGCTGCTTGGCTGTCTGGTCCAGCGTAGCGACACCATCTCCCTCGACAATGAGGAACGCTCTACGATTGCCCTGGCTTCGGCGCTGCACGATATCGGCAAGATGTCGATTGACGATGCGATTCTCAACAAACCCGGGCGCCTTACGCCCGAGGAGTTCGAGATTATGAAGACGCATACCACGATGGGCGCCGACATGTTGCTTGAGCTGGGCCGCCATCACGTCGGCAATGCGCTTATGGAATATGCGTACCAGATTGCGCGTTGGCATCACGAGCGCTGGGACGGCAAGGGCTATCCCGATGGCCTTAAAGGCAACGAGATTCCCATTGCCGCGCAGGTGGTCTCGGTGGCCGACGTGTATGATGCGCTGACGAGCGTGCGCGTGTACAAGGACGCTATCCCGCACAAGGAGGCGATCCAGATGATCCTGGACGGTAAGTGCGGCACCTTTAACCCGCTGTTGCTCGAATGCCTGCTCGAGGTGCAAGACCGTATTGCCGAGACGTTGGCACGCCCCGCCGACGTCGTTGCGTTTCCCACGATTTAGTTTGACCAAAGGAGTTTTAATCCATGATTTCCATGCGTGAGGCGTATGAGAAGATCGGCGCTAATTATGATGACGCGTGCGCTCGGCTGATGGGCGGGGAAATGCTTGCCCGCTTTGCCCTCAAGTTTTTGGATGACGAGAGTATGGACAAGCTGGAGGCCGCCATGGCGGCGGGAGACGCCGAAGGTGCGTTTATGGCAGCGCACACGCTCAAGGGCGTGAGCCAGAACCTGGGATTCGATAATCTGTACGAGCCGGCGGTCGTGGTGACCGAGGCGCTGCGCGGCGCCGATACCGTTGACGGCGCTCGCGAGGGGATGCATGCGTTGCAGCAGCAATATGCGGCTACGATGTCGGCCCTGCGCGAAGCGGCTGAATAAGAGCTTGCGGGCCTTGATGACTATGAGAGTGGATAATCCCCCGTTTTAGGCCCGGTGGCGGCCTCAAAGTGGGAGATTATCCACTCTCGTTCGATATGTGTCCAAAAATCCACGCTCACCCCTCCGGGTTAGTAAATGGCCTATGCGCACTGGCGGGGCTTTCCGCATGCAATCAATATCGTTGTTCGATAAACTGTTCGAATAACGATAGAGTCGATGAGGGTGAGTGTATGTCTAACAGCGTTCAGCGTATGGCCAAAGCGGGCGAAAATATCAGGAAGCTTGGCTTTTGCATGGCAGCCGTTTTTGCAGGGATGCTCGTCGCTTTTGCCGCGTTGGTTGTTTACGTGATCTGGTATGCGGTTGCAAACGTTGCCTCTGTCGATTCTTTCGGCGTCGTGACGCTTCTCGATGGCGGGTGCATCGTTATCCCAAGCGGACTGTGCCTGGCACTCGTCGTGGGTATTTCGCTTGTCGTTCTGTGTGGGATCAGCCGTAACATCTCGCGAGGCGTCTCGCCCTTTACCAAGACGCATGTGCGGCTTATCCGTGTTCTTGCGCTTGCCTTTGCTGTTAACGCCGCGGTTTCGCTTATTGGTGCCTACGGATCGGTCAATCTTACCATTGGTGGGCTGGAGCTTTACGTCGTGCCTCATTCCTTCGTTATTGAGATTTGCCAAGGCGTTGCCTTTGATGCGGGGTCGCTTATCGGCGCGGCTGTCTGTCTGTGTATCTCGGTGATCTGGAGTTATGCCTCGCTGCTCCAAGAGCAGTCTGACGAGCTTGTGTAGGAGGAAGCATGAGCTATCTCATCATCGAGCTTGAGACGCAGCTACTTAAGACCGGAAAGACCAGTGCTGATCTGATTCGTGCCACGGGGCATACTCCGGCTAATATTTCTAAGCTAAGAAACGGAAAAATTAAAGCTATTCGCCTTAAGACGCTTCTCGATATTTGCGATGAACTTGACTGTCAACCGGGAGATATTATTCGGCGGGTGAGTGAGAAAGAGCTTGAGGAGCTTATTGTTGAGCGTGCAAAAAATGTCGTGAGGCAGATGCGGAATGGTGGAGGCAATGAGGCGTCGCTTCCGACATCAGTCTTTGCTGTAGATTTGAGCGACGAGTAGCATAAAGCGAACAACTATAACGAAATATCAGCGTAAAGGGGCCCGTGTCTAACACGGGTTCTTTCTTTTAGATTACCTTGACAAATATGAGTTATCGAAAAACAATAACAACTATGAAAAACGATAAAGGAAAGAAGGAACGATATGAGCGGTTTTGCTATCAAGCAGAACGGGAGGCCGATGAACGCATCAGCGATAAAGTTATCAAAGGTGTCAAAGCGCTACGGGAAACGGCGCGTTTTGCATGACGTTTCCTTCGAGGTGCATCAGTCTGAGCTCCTTGCCCTTGTTGGTGCAAACGGTGCGGGCAAAAGCACGCTTATTAAAATCGTCTTGGGCCTCTGCGAGCCGTCGTCGGGGAGCGTGGAGCTCTTTGGGGGCAAGTCGAAAAAAGAGCTGAGCCTGATGCGGACGCGTGTCGGCTATGTGCCAGATTCCTGCGGAGCATACCAATCCCTCAGTGCGGCTGAGAATCTTCGGATCCGATGTGCGGAATGGGGGCTTGATGCGAATCGTGAGATTCCTCGCGTTTTGAGCCTAGTCGGACTGGACGTCGAAGAGAAAAAGAGCGTAAGCAGTTTTTCTCTGGGAATGAAACGGCGGCTGGATATAGCTACGGCTTTGTTGGGTGACACTGACCTGCTTATTTTTGATGAGCCAGCAAACGGTTTGGACCCGCTGGGCATCGAGAGTATATGGGCCCTTATCGGTCGATTGAATCGAGAACAGGGTAAGACCATGCTCATCTCTAGCCATGATTTGGATGAGTTGGCATCAGTTGCAATAAGTTGCGTGTTTATTCATGACGGCGAACTGCTGAAAAAGGAATCGATGGACGTCATAAGGGATGAGGCGTCGTCCCTAAAAGAGTATTACAGGCGCTTGATGAAGGCGGTCTCGCTATGAAGCGGGCGATTCATCCCATAAAGGCAGATATGATGCGTTTGCACAGGATGTTTCCGGCGAAGTTTGGTCTTGCGCTTATTCTGGCGTTCGGCCTTCTCTTCGGTGTCTTTCTAAAAAACGGAACAACGTTGCTCGCCTTTGGCAATAGCGTTTTTGGGGAGGATATTGGTTTCTGCTGGAATGTAATCGATCCTTCTGCACCCGATGAGTCCCTTGTGCGCAGTGCTTTTGCCGGCACGTCTCTGTTCGTTCCGCTCATCGTTTGCCTGGCGATTTTACAGGAGCGCGGCTATGAAGAGGGACACCGAATTTCTTCAGCAAGAGGTCTTACCCGCTTTAATGGGGTCCTAGCACATGTGCTTTCGTCTGCTTTAATAATTGGCGCAGCATATAGTGCGCTTTGCCTTCTTCTTTTTGCAATAGCGATAACACGTGGAGGGCAAAACTATGCGCATAGCATGCTGGCTGCATTTTTGCCCGCAATGATAATCAACGCCGTATTGGTGATATCGGTTGCGTTGGAGACGGTAACCATCTATCGGATTACAAGCAGCGCTGTATTTAGCGGGGCTGTGATAATAATCGGATTTGTCATGAGCTTGACGCTCTACGGAACTTACCTTCAGGCGCCCATACCGTCCTTGCGATGGATTTTCCTTCTTCCGGGGCCGTATCTTGGAGTCGGAAGTGCTCTTGGGTATAGCGATATGAGGCAGCTGACACTTCTGGGATATGGCGTGGCAGCCAGCTGTCTATCGGTATTGATTTACGCTCTCGTGAGCTTTCGCGCTGGGGGTGTGTTCAATGGCTTGTCAGATTAAAAGACTTCTCCAGTCAGAATGGAAGCGTGCGAGCAAATGGGCGTACGCCTTAATCCTGGTAATTTATGCGTGCATGGTGGTATTGCAGCTTAATTCTTTCCCGATGTGGTTCTGTAGCCTCCGTGAGAACAGTTTCTTGGGCTTTTTCCCAGACCCGACGCTTCGGCTATCGGCAGAGGATGTCCTTCTATTTGGTAATGCAGGGGTTTTTCGCGGTCTGCTTTTCAACGTAGCCCCGTTGGCTCATGCATTGTTCTTTCCGTTCATCGCGGCTTGCATTGTGCCGCGCTTCGTCAGTTCGGGCTTTATTGAGGAACCGTGGGGGTTGTCGGAGGCTCGGGGAGGGAAGCGTGTGTGCGCTATCGTTGCTCGAGTGGTGCTGTCTTCTTTTGCCCTTTTGGACGCGTTTATCCTGTCGAGTGTCGTTTTGTACTGTCTTAACTGCGTAATCGTTCTGGATGCTCAGCAGTATTTCAACCTGCATGTATTTTGCTATCGACTTGTTCTTGCTGCCGCTGCCTGCCTTGCATACGTGGTCTCTTGCGTGATCGCTGTTTCCTATTTTGGGTCCGGCTTCGGTCCGATTGGCATGCTGTTGCTTGTCAACGTTGTAGCGATCTACATACAGATCGGGGCCAATTCCATGCTTCCGCTTCCAGCCTCGATGCTCATGTGGATTTGTGGCGTGACCCCGTTGGGGAATAGTCAATGTATTTCGATTCTAATTGACTGCCTAATAAACGTAGCAAGCGTTTTTGCCATTTGCTTTACCGTCGACCGATTGCGGTCGAGATTTCTTTGATTGCTTGTGAGGGATGATCATGCCGAGCATACCAAATACAGCGAGGGCGGGCGCCGTGGTTGGTGCTCGCCCCCGCTGGCATAGGAGGATTTAACCTGTGCAGTTTTCCAACTAGCGCGCCTGCTTTACCTTGGCTGCTGCCTCGACAAACGACTTCCACAGGTTAAAGTCGGTCTCGAGCGTCTGCCAGGTGTACTCGGGATGCCATTGCACGCCCAGGCAGAACGGCTGGCCCTCGACCTCGATGCACTCGGGAACGCCGTCGGTTGCCTTGGCGACCAAGCGCGTGCTTTTACCCAGACGATCGACGCAGCAGTGGTGTGCGGAGTTGGTCTGGATCAACCTGTGCCCGCCAACCGCGCGCTCCAGCAGAGAGCCCGGCACGACCTCGACAGGATGCACAGGGTCGTTGAGCACGTGGGTATGGCGCCACTGCGTGCGGCCCTCGCGCGCGCCCAGGCTCGGCACGTCCATGCACAGGGTGCCGCCGGTGGCGACATTGAGCAGCTGCGTGCCTCGGCAGGTGGTAAAGAGCGGCTTCTTGGCGCGAAGCACCTCGTTAACCAGCTTAAACTCAAAACGGTCGCGAATCTCGCAGCACAGCGTGGGGTCGTAAGGACGCTCGTCGCCCCAGCGTTTGGGGTTGACGTCCGGGCCGCCAGGAATGGCAATGCCGTCGGCGATTTCCACGTAATGACGGATAACATCGATGTCTTCGGTAATAGACATCTGCAGCGGCAGGCCGCCGGCGGCAAGGATGGCATCGACAAAGACGCTTGCGATTTCCTCGTTGGGGGAGAGCATCTCGCTTAAAAACGGCTTTGCCTCTTCCCAACGCGGCGCGACGAGGATGAGAGGACGGTCGGCGGGGGCAACGTCGACGTGCGGGGTATAGGACGATGAGGTGCGAGTTCCGATCATGGGTGTGGCTTTCGAATCCGGGTGGACATAGCACAGGGGTGACGCGGGACAAACGCTGGTGATGAATTAGTCCCGCGTGGCAATGGGGTTAGTGGCCCTTGATGGAGTTGAGGAACTCTTGGGCGCGTTGGGTCTTGGGATGGTCAAAGAACTCATCGGGCGTGCCGGTCTCCACGATCTGGCCGTCGGCCATAAACACGACGCGGTCGGCTACACGGCGGGCAAAGTTCATCTCATGCGTAATCACGATCATCGTCATGCCCTGCTGGGCCAGACGGACCATGACCTCGAGCACCTCGTTGATCATCTCGGGGTCAAGAGCGCTCGTGGGCTCGTCGAAGAGCATGGCCTTGGGCTGCATGGCAAGCGAGCGGGCGATGGCGACGCGCTGTTGCTGGCCGCCCGAGAGCTGTGCGGGCACCTTATCGGCCTGCTCGGCCACGCCTACGCGGCTCAGCAGGTCCATGGCGCGCTCGCGGGCCTCGTCCTTGGAGATGCCCAGCACGTCGACCGGTCCCAGCATGACGTTTTGCAGCACCGTCATATGTGCGAACAGGTTGAACTGCTGAAACACCATGCCCAGCTCGGCGCGCATGCGGGCAAGGTCCTTGCCTTCCTGCGGCAGGGGCTCGCCCTCGATGAGGATCTCGCCCGAGTCGATGGTTTCCAGACGGTTGATGGTGCGGCACATGGTCGACTTGCCCGAGCCCGAGGGTCCAATCACAACGACGACCTCGCCGCGGTCGACCGAGAGATTGATGTCGTTGAGGACGTGCAGATCGCCATAGTGCTTATCGACGTGTCTGAGCTCGATCAGCGGCTGATTGCCGGTGGAAGAGGTGCTCTGTGCCATGGTGCTCGGCTCCTTATGACTCGAAATGGTAAAGCGTTAGCGGATGATGGTCGCGCCGGTCTTGTGCGAAACATAGACAGCGGCCTTGTTGATCGCGACGTTGATGAGGATGTAGATGACCGCGATAACCAGGTAGACCGACACGAGGGCGTCGTAGTTGGTAATGAGCACGCGGGCGTTTTGCATGAGGTCGGGGTAGCTCACCACGTAGGCAACGGTGGTGTCCTTGACTACGACCACAAGCTGCGAAATCAAGGACGGAATGATAAACCGAATCGCCTGCGGCAACACGATTTTAAAGGTGATTTTAGCTTTGGAGAGACCGAGTGCCTGGGCGGCCTCGACCTGGCCGCGCGGCACGGCGTTGACGCCGGCACGGAAGATCTCGGCAAGCACGCCGGCCGCAGCGAGCGCGACGGGAAGCGTGAGCATCCAAAACGACGGCAGCGCAATCTTGTACTGGGGCAGCACCAAAAAGAAGAAGTAGATGAACAGCAGGCTCGGCACGCCGCGGAAGAAATCGGTGAGCACGCGGCAGACCAGTTGCAATGGCTTAATTCCGCTGGTACGGCCGAGCATAAGGGCAAGACCCAGCACCAGCGCGATGGCGCCGGCGGTGAGTGCGACTTTAACGGTGCCCTCAAAGCCGGCAAGCAGGAACTTCCAGGTGGTGAGGTGCGTAAAGAAATACCAATAGTGGACCGAAAGCTGACCGGTCACATAAAAGCGCTGCAGTACCAGAGCGATGAGCGCGGCCACGGCAACAAGTGAGATGGCGGTGCCGACGCGAATCTTGGCGCGCATCTTGGGGCCGGGAGCCTCGTAGAGCGCATCGCGCATGGTGAGCGCGGAGGTGGAGTGCTTGCTCATCGGAGGATCCTCACCCTCTTATCGATATAGTTGCCAATGTGGCTCACCACAAAGGCCGTGCCCAGGTAGCCGAGCGCCGAGATAAAGAACGCGGCGACGCCGCCGAGCGAGCGCGTGTTGATGTAGCTCACCACGCCGGTGAGCTCCTGCGGTTTAAGCGGCACCTGACTGCCGAGCGCGGTGGTGAGCATGACGGCGATAAAGAGGTTGGTCATGGGCAGTACGCTCGAACGCAGTGCCTGCGGGATCACGATCTTGGCGAGGATGCGGCTGAAGCCCATGCCCAGCGAGCGGGCGGCTTCTACCTGGCCGACACCGACGGTGTTGATGCCGCTCATAAAGTTCTCGGAGCCAAAGGCGGAGCCCAGCAACACCGTGGCGACGATAACGCAGGTACGGTAGGGCAGAACGACCTTGAGTGGCGGCAATGCGTAGACGACGATAATGAGCAGGGCGATGCCGGGGATGTTACGGAAGACCTGGACATACAGGTCGCCAAAGACGCGCAGCGGCTTGAGCGGCGACACGCGCATCACGGTGACGGCGACGGCCAGTACCATGGCGATGGCAAACGACTCAAGCGTCATGCCCCAGGTTGCGAGCAGCGCGTCAATGTAGTTCTGGCCATAGAGCGACCAGAGCTCGGAGAGACTCATGCGGACCTCCCGCCGATAAGGAAAGGGGCTCCCGTGTGTACGGAAGCCCCGACAACTCAGTGAAGAAACAGTTTAGCGCAATAAAGCGCACCGTGCGTTTCCATATGGTTTCATTGCGGCCGTTACTAGGCGCGTTGCCTAGGCGCCGATCTCGGGCAGCTCGGGAACATTGGTGTCGCCCGTACGGTCGCCGATGCAGATCTGCCACAGCTCGGTCCAGGTGCCGTCGTCCTCGATCTTCTTGAGGAAGTCGTTGACAAAGGCAACGCCGTCGGAATCGAGCGGCAGGCCGATGCCGTAGGGCTCCTTGCTGCCGAAGGGCTTGCCGGCGATCTTGTACTTACCGGGTTCGCGGACCAGGGCGCTCTGCTGCATGTTGTTGTCGATGACGTAGGCATCAACACGGCCCTGCTGGAGTGCCTGGCGGGCCTCCTCGTCGGTCTTGAACTCCTGCTGGCTGGCCTTGGGAACGAACTCCTCCAGGATGGCGGGGCCGTTGGAGCCGGACTGGACGGCAACGTTCTTGTCGGCCAGGTCGTCGACGCTCTTGATGTCGTCGTTGTCGGCGAGCACCAGGATGGCCTGCTGGGTGTAGTAGTAGGGACCGGCGAAGGAGACGAGCTTCTTGCGCTCGTCGGTGATGGTGTAGGTGGCAAAGACGGCGTCGACCTGGCCGTTCTGCAGGACGGACTCGCGCGTGTCCGAGGTCACCTGCGTGATCTCGACTTTGTTCTCGCCCAGAATGTAGTTGGACAGGAGCTGTGCGATGCCGGCGTCGAAGCCGCGGGTCTGACCGTCCTTCTCGTTGAGGAGGGAGAAGAGCGTGGAGGTCTGAACGCCACCGATCGTAAAGACGCCGGCATCCTTGACGGCCGTAGCCCAGGTACTGGCGGCGATGGCGTCGTCATCGGCCTTGGGGCCGTCGTTGACGAGCTTGTCGAATGCCTTGGCGTCGAGCGTGGTGGAAGCCTCGGTATTTTTGGAGCTCTTGGAAGAGCCGGCGGCGGAACCCTTGTCGGCCTCGGCGCTGGTGTCGGAGCAGCCGGCAAGACCAAGGCCGGCGACGGTTGCGAAGGTAGCGGCGACAAAGCCGCGGCGGTCGAGAACGACCTGCTGGGAGAGGTTCTTGCTCATGGGAGAACACCTTTCTCAAAAAAATCCTAGTGGTTGAGTAGAGTTATACCCTATTGCGCTCAAATGGGTCAACACGAAATAACTTAGAAACATACTTACCTTATAGGTTATTCTACCTACCAAATAGGGACAGGCACCTTTGTGGTGGTTCTGACCGATGCAGCGGCATGTCTCGCTGCTTTATCTCAATCTGTAACATCTGGACGGCCAAAAGGTCTCTATCTGTTACAGATTGAGACAAAGGTCAGGGGCAAAGACGGTTTGTCTTGACCTGTAACAGTTAGACGGGAATTCGGGTCCTAGATGTTACAGATCGAGATAATTGAGTTGGGGGAAATAAAAACCTCCGCAGGGGTGCTTCTGAACTGCCTCCCATTTCTTGGACACAAGAAATGGGAGGCTTTTTTATGGCTGGA
>ENA-OWPF01002399-OWPF01002399.1-human-gut-metagenome-genome-assembly--contig:-NODE-2399-length-13415-cov-3.520509_pt1 | contig 13415 bp, 15 predicted proteins | sample MGYA00248261_ERZ651840 | MGnify/ENA primary metagenome ERZ651840 (study PRJEB26924, sample SAMEA4378268) | human gut metagenome | biome: human gut; feature: human-associated habitat; material: faeces... | reverse complement strand
TGTGCCATGCTCCTGCGTCTTCGATGCTTCCCCCCGTCCAAGCTCGGAAAACTGGTCGCTCAGCTTGGGAACATATAATCCCGTGGGGTTAGCGGCGTTGGGGCGCCATTTGCCGAGGTTGGCGGCGATGGTGGCACTGGTGGCGTTGTAGGCAAGCAGCATTCCGGTGAATCCTCCGCCATCATAGACTTTTTTCAGCTCGGGCCAGTCGGAGAACAGGACGAGGTCTCCGTTCGCCCAGACGTGATTCGCGGGGAGGCTCGTCGAGCGCCAGTAGCGCGGCACGCCGATCATCGACAGGCGGAGCGCTTCGCAATAATCAACGGACTTCTTGTCCGCAGCGCTCATGAGGCCGGCTACGGACTGCGTGGCCGCGGCATACGTCGTATCCTTGGCGGCGATGGTCAGCTTGTCGTTCGCAGCATCCGGCGTCAGGGTCACGTTGGTCCCGGCTACGAAGGTCAGCGTGTCGGTTTTCGTGTCCGCCGCAATGGTGGTCGAGCCGACGAGGATATTGCCGAAGGCGTTCTGGTTCACTTCCGCGCCCACGGCGATGCCGTCCAGCTTGCCCTTGTCGCCCTTCGCCATCAGGCCGTCGTTGGAAGCCGTTGCGAGGGAATAGGTCGTGTTCGTGTCCACGTCGCCGACAAGCTCGTACTGCGCGCCGGTGTAGACGAATTCGTAGGTCCGGTTCGCGGCCAGCGTCCCGGCGGCGATGGCGGCCCCACGGTACTGGATGGGCTTCGCGCCCGTGCCGTTGACGTCGAGGGTCGGGTTGGCGGCGCTGTTGGTTACGGTGAACTTCACAAGGACGCGGGCCCCGGTAGCCAGCGCGAATCCCGCCAGCGCAACGGTTTTCGCGGCAGTGGCGGCAGCCGTCGAGCAGGTTGCGTAGTGATGGATGTTCGCCGAGCCGTCGAAGGCCACGCCGCCGATGGTGCGTTTCGTGGCGAGGCGGGTGGCGGTCTGGGCGTTGCCCGCGGCGATCAGGGCCGTGATGGCCGCTGTGATGGCCGTTTCCAGCGCGTCCAGATCGGCATCGTCACGGACGCCCGGCGCGTAGAGTTTGGCGACGAACTGGGCGAGCCCGGCGGCGACGAAGGACGACTGGCGCAGGGCCATGTTCTCCAGCTCGCGTCTGGCGATCCCCGGCTGATGCCCCCGGAGGCGCTGCACGTCGTTCTTGTAATCCTCCAGCGCCATGATGTCGCCGCTGGCTATGGTCCCCTGTGGGCAAAACGAAAGAATTTCATTGATAACGGATGTGGGCATGATGAACTCCTCTTCCGCCCACCATGCCCGCCCATGCCGCCTTTTCCGAGCCTGAACAAGTTCCTCCGCTCCGCGCCCCTCCTGCTCCTCCGGACAAACAAAAAGGGCATGGCGGCCGCCCTTCCGTCCGCCATGCCCCCTTTCGATTATCGCCGCCCTGATGAACCCGCACCTACGGCAGCGGCTCCAGCCTGACGGGCCAGATCCCCTTGCCCCATCCGGACAGGCCGCCCGTTTCGCAGTTCCAGCCGAGCAGCGGTCCGCGCTCCGGGGCCACGGCGTACCACGCCACCCGCACGCCTTCCGGCTTGAGCGGCAGGTACCCTTGCAGGAGGAGGTTGCGCATCACCGCGTCGAGCGGCGTCCCGGCAAGCCCGATGACCACGGACATATCCTGATTGTCCTGCATGAGGATGAGGCTGCCCGTGTCCGCAAAGGCCGATTCCCAGACCTCATACGCGCCGGGCACGGTCCCGTCCCAGCGGTTCGCGCCGATCTTCGCCTTGAGCAGCAGGCGGTACGTCTCGTCGGGCAGGCGCACCATGCCCGTTTCGGGGTCGTACAGCCCCTTCCACGAGCCCCGCGCCCAGCCCACGGCCTCGCGGCCCCATTCGAAATACACGTCGTCCAGCTCAAGCCGCAGGTGGCGGCTCCTGCCGATCCATTCGCCGGTACGGTCGAGCTGCCCGCCCACGGCGGAATCCACGTCAAAGGCGGCGCGCATGGTTTCCAGCAGCTCCTGCAGCCCGCACAGCGGATCGGTGACCGCCGCGACCGTCGCCATGAACCGGGGACGGTTGCGGTGCTCCGAGGTCACAAGGCCGAGATAGCCGCTCATGGCCGCACCACCAGCTTGACGCGATCCACCGAGCAGGACGCCACGGCGTTGAAGGCGACGGCCACGTTTGCGGCGGACTGCGCGCCCTGCGACGTCCCGAGCGTGATGGACTCGATGTCGTAGGAGGCGGCGTTGGCCGCGTTCGCGGGCGAGTACAGGCGCGAAAGCGACACGTCGTCCCCGATGTTCAGGCCGTTGATGTGTTCCGCCACGTTCTTCCTGATGCTTTCCCCGGTGGTGGAAAGGTAGCCGGGGAAGGGCCTGATGGTGACGGTGGCGTACACGGGCGTCTCCACCGGGCGGAAGAACTTGATGACGTTGGGGACGCCGAACTTGTCGCGCACGAGCGCCTCGGTCGTGCCGTACGTCCCGGCCCCCGGCCCCTTCTTCGCGGCGATGGCCTCCGCAATGGCCGCCGTATCCCCGCCTTCGACGACCATGCAGATGCTGTGGCCGGGGATGCCGTCGGCGTCGGGCACGCCTCCGTCGTTCTCATAGCCCCGGCTGCGGGTGACGCCGGGGATGGACGCCACGGCCCCCAGCGTGCCCTCGAACACGGTCAGGGACGGGAGCGCGGTGGAGATGGCCTGGCGCCGCCTGAGCTCCGTGTCCGTCTCCACGGCGGCACCGGGCAGGGCCGCGGCGGGGTTGCCCACGGACTGCCAGCCCCGGGCGGGCGTGAGGATCTTGACGATGTCCCCGGCGGCGGCCCGAATGTCCCCGCTCTCCTCCGCCGTGGCGGTCACGGTGATCTCGCCGCTTTGCGGGATGGCCACCTCGTCGGGGAGCAGCCAGCGTTTCCCGGCGGCGTCCCCGGCCATGCCGCCCCGGATGACCGTCCCGGCCTGCCCCACAAGGCGCAGGTCGACGGTGCTGCGGCCCGAGGGCTTGCGCCGGAGGCCGTTGATCTTGACCATGCGGGACAGCCCGGTCCCCTGCGCCGTGGCGGGGGAATAGGCGTTGTAGACGCTCCCGGCGAGGGTATAGGCGTCGTGCAGGGCGAGGGCGAAGACGGCGCAGAGCTGCCCGTCCTGGCTGTCGGGCCCAAGATAGAGGTCGTCGCCGTAAATGCCCCGGAAACGGGCTTTGACGTCCTCAAGGACCGTGGGATAGTCGGGCAGGTGCAGCCCGGTTTCGTCGATGGTGGCGAGCGCCATTAGAAAACCTCCTGTATCGTCATTTCCCCGTAGACCGTGCCGATGACGGCCCGCACGGAGAGTTTGCGGGTTTCGCCGTCGAAGGAGGAGGCATACGAAACGATGCCGGTCACGCCTTCCGTATCCAGTATCCGCTCGCGGAAGACGGGGTCATACGTGTCCTGCGTGTGCTTGCCGAGCACGCCGGGGACGTAGGGCGTCCCTTCCTTGAGGTCGACGAACCATTCCCCCGCGAACAGCCTCAGCCGGGTCAGGACGGCCTGCCCCACGGCTTCCGGGGTGTCGGCGTGCATGTCCGCGCCGCCGCGCCCGAAGGCGTAGTCGCCGTTTTCCGTCAGTTTGCGGTATTTCATTGCGGGCCTCCCGTGGTCCCCCCGCTGTCGCCGGGGTGCGTATGGCTGTTGAGGCTGATGTTCGATGCGGTCACGTCGCCCGTGGCGTTGAGCGATCCGGCGAGCGTGGCCGTGGTCGCGCCGCCGCCCTGCGACTGCATGGAGAGCAGCCCCTTGATGACGATCCGCGGGGCGTCCAGCGTGATGGAGCCGCCGCTTCTGACGGTGACGGACGAGGGCCCCACCGCCGTAACCGCCCCGCCGGGCGTGATCTCGACGTAGGCGCTCCCGTCGTCGGCGCGGAGCTGCGTGTTCCCCGTGTGCACGGCGGGGGACAGCCTGTGCGGCTGGCTGCGCACGCCGACAAGGGCGAAGCCGTCCGAGAGGTCGTGCATCCGGGGCTCCATCGGCTCGCCGACGCCGCCGGACTGCCACCACGCGTCGATGCAGCGGGAGGCGAACACCACAAGGCACTCATCCCCCGCCGCCACCGGGAAGGTGAGGGCAAAGCCGCCCCCGCCCGGGAACACCACCGGCACGTCCGGCAGGATGGGCAGATCCACGGAAGCGGCCTTTCCCGCCTCGTCGGAGATCCGCCCGGCAACGGCGGGCTGTACGGAAACCGTCATCGCCGCCGGATCAAAGGACTGGACGATGCCGGGCAGCGCCGTCCACATTTCCGCCTGCCTGCCGTCGAGGGCCGCGCGCAGGGCTTCGACGGGCTCGGCCCATCTTTCTCGTCTGTCCATCACCGTGCCTCGTCCAAAGGAAGCTGAGAGGTATCGTCAATGCCGACGCACGACAGGGTGGCGTACCAGTCCGTGCCCCGCGTGTCGCCGGAGAAGGTTATCGAAAGGATGCGGTAGAGGCCGTCGTGGACGCCCCTCGGCTCCCGCCCCGGCCTTGAGCCCGGCCCCGCCCGCGTTGTCGAGCCGGACGCGCCCGCCGATGCGCAGGCGGGGGTTGAGCAGGCACTTGATCTCGATGCCCTTGTCGCTGGCCTTGGGCGTGCCGATGAGCCCGGTTCCGGCGGAAAGCACCACGGCCTCGCCGGGGAGGTAGCCGCTGGCGGGCACCATCTGCATCTTGCCCTTCTGGAAGCTCCACGCCGTGCCGGTGCGCCTCGCGGTATCGCGCATGTAGGCGCGGGCCATGCCGTACATGACCTTGCCCCGGGGGAGCTTCTGGCCGGGAAGGAAAGGGATGTAGCCGGGTTCGATCCCCTTGGCGGAAAAGGCCTTCATGCAGGCGCGGACGTGGTCGTCGGGGGTGGAGCCCGCCGCCAGCGAGGTATTGACCAGCGCGTAGTTGTAGGCCCTGTCGCCGTCCCCGGCGCTGATCTCGAGGCAGGTGTCCAACCCTTCGCCCTCGCCGCCGTTCTTCCCGGCTCCGGGGCCGCCCTCCTGCCCGAGCGCCACCTTGGTGATGTTCCCGTCGAAGATGACGGAACAGTTGCCCTGATACCCGGCCTGAAGGATGACGCGGGTAAATTCCTTGCGGATCCGCCCGGCTGTGGCCTCGGAGAGGTTGTAGACCCTGATCGAGGCGCTGTTGGGGGTTTCCTGCTCGCTCACCTTGACGGTGAAGGCAACGCGCAGTTCCCCAAGCTCCAGCGCGCCGCCCTCCTTGGGCCCGACGAGCAGCGAGCACCGGCGCAGCCACTGGCGGCCCTCATCGCGGCGTTCCCCGCTACGGCTTGTTGCCTCAGCCATGATCAGCCACCTCGAACAGCAGGTCCACGCCCCGCCCGAGCGTATCCGGGGAGGGCGGCTCGTCCCCCGAGAGCAGGAGCGCGCCCCCGAGCCCCAGATACGCATACGGCTCAAGCAGGTCGCACCCCGCCACCAGCGGGATGCCGGAAACGAAGGGGACGCCCTCGGCGTCGGCCATGTCGAGCAGCCAGCCGCCTTCGGGCGCGTCCATCCAGCGGACGGCAAGCAGCAGCTCGCGGCCCGCCAGAACGATGCTGAACCGCTGCGGCTCAGGGGTCAGGGGAATGACATAACGCATTGTCGCACTCACTTTAGTTGTATCTTCAAGGCGATGCAGTACGTCACCTCACGGGGACGGCCTGCTTCTGGCCCTTGTTCGCCGTCCCGCCGGTCTTGGCGGGGTTCCGGTGCCTGCCGGGTTCGGCCGGGACCGCCATCACCTGCGTCCTCACGATGATCACCTCGCGGCACTCCGCCGTCACCATGAGCGCGTGCTCGGAGTCCGGGGTGGTGGTCACCGTCAGCTTCTCCAGCAGCATGTTGCCGTACTTGCGCTTGCCCGTAACGATGTCGAAGGGCTCACGGGCGTTTTGCAGCGCCAGCAGCGCGTTGTAGAGGGTGGCGTTGTACGGGTCCCAGACCGGCAGGCCGTAGGTGCTCTCCGACGACGCGCCCCTGATGACCACCTTGCACGGATTGCGGTAGGCGTGATCGCTGATGTTCGCGCCCTGCTCCACGGGATGCTTGGCGATGGTCAGGGTGTCCTCGTGCTCCTCGGAAACGACCACGTCGAAGGAGAGCCCGCCGAGGCTGCGCAGCGGGCGCAGGAAAACGCGTTCCAGCGGTTGGGTCAGCCAGTTCATCGGGCGGCCCCCTGTGCGTAGCGGATCAGATCCGCGTTGATGTTGTCCTGTTCCACGGCGACGCGGCGGGCCACCTCATCCGGCGAGCTTGCGCCGCTGACGTTGATTTCCGTCCTGGATTCCAGCGAAACCGCGCCGCCGGCGGAGGCCATCGCCGCCGACTGCCACGGGGCGGCCATCAGGTAGGCTTCCGTGGAGGGGGAGAAGAACGGCTGCGTCCCGAAGCCGGGCCCGAAAAGGCCCGCACGGGAGGAGCCGCCTCCCGGCGCCCTTCCCTGTCCGGAGCTTCCCGGAGCGCCCCCGAAGGAGCCGCCGGAAGCGCCCGGGAAGAATGGACCGCCGGGGCCGTCCGCCCCAAAACTGCCCGCCCCGGAACCTCCCGTACCCAAGCCTCCCGCAGGAGCGCCCGCGAAAGCGCCATCCGAAGGCGTGCCGCCCACAGAGCCCGCTCCCCAAGCGCCGCCGGAGGAAACGCCCGCAGCGGAACCCGCCCCCCAAGCATTCCCGGAGGAAAGGCCGCCGTATCCGGAACCGCCGTTCCCGGCGGGGGCGCCCTGCCCGCCGTGGGCGTACGGAGCGCGGAATCCGGGCATACCGTCCTCCGCGCCCGCATCGGGGAGCCGCTTCCAGCCGAGCTTTTCCAGCGCCCAGTCGGGAAGCATGTCGACGAGCCCGTAGAGCTTTTCCCGCACCCAGCCGAGGGCCTTGCCGAACGCCCCGGCAACCGCCGAAGCCGAGCTTGCCGCCCACGCGCCGAAGTCCGGGAAGGACGCCGTGACCTGTCCCCACACGAAGGCGAACACGCCGAGCACGGCTTCCCCGAGCGCCGCGAAAATGGCGAAAGCCGTTTCCCGGAAGCCCGAGAACAGCCCGAGCGCCGCATCCAGCGCGCCGGAAAGATCCCCCGAGAACACGGAGGCCACGAGATCGCGGATGCTCTGGAACTCGCTGGCGAGCCCCTGCCCCACTGCCTCAGCCGCCGCGCCGAGGCTCGGGAACCGGTCGGATACGAACGCCACCGCGCCGGACAGCGCCGAAGAAAGCCGATCAGCAGCTTCCGAAGCCGCGGGCCCCACCACATCCAGCGCACCGGAGAAGGCCGAGGACGCCGCGCCCGCGACGTTCCCGAAGGCTGCGCCCAGCGTGTCCGCGACGCCTCCGAAAGCCGAAACCGCCGCTTCCGCTAAACCGGAAACCGCCGGGGCCACGGCTTCAGCCGCACCGGAGAAAGCCGAACCCACGGATTCCGCAACGCCCGACGCCCACGCGCCGAAGTCCGGGAACGCCTCCGTGACCCTGCCCCACAGGGAGGACAGGCCGCCGAGGATGCCTTCCCCGAGCGCCGGGAAGACGCCGAGGGCCGTTTCCCCGAAGTTCCGGAACAGCCCGAGCGCCGCATCCAGCGCGCCGGAAAGATCCCCGGAGAAGATCGCGGCGGCGAGCCCGCCGAGGAGCCGGAAGCCGTCCATGATCCCCTGCAAGGCAATCCCGATCGCCGCGCCCATGCCCGAGAACAGGCCGGACACCACGTCCGCCGCGCCGCCGAACGCCGAGGCAAGCAGATCCGCCGTGCCGGAAACAACCGCGCCGGCGAAGCCCATTGCGGAGGAGACGGCCGGGCCGACAGCCCCGGCAATGGCGGACCCCGCCCCTGTTACGAAGTTTACTGCGTTATTGAAGGCCGACGCCACCGCATCCACGGCGGCCCGCGCGCCGGACGCCACGGCGTCCCAGACGCCGAGGAGGAACGCCTTGACCGCGCCCCAGTTGTCCATGACGACCACCGCGAGCGTCACGGCGGCTCCGATGGCGAGGAGGTAGGGGTTGGCGGAAAAGGCCGCCGTCAGCAGCGCCCACGCTTCCTTGAGGTTGGCGAACCCGATGATCGCCGCGCCCACGGCCCCGCGCAGGGCCATGAAGGCCGCGATCCCCTTGCCGATCCCGGCGACGAGATCCGCGTCCAGCGTCCCGAGCAGGCCCGCGAGCTGCCCACCCCACGAGACGAGCAGGCCGAGCGCCGCGCCGATGACCGGGGCGGCGGCGGAGGCAAGCGCGACCACAAGCTCCAGCACGCGCCGGATGTCGTCGAAATGCGCCACGAACGCATCCCCGAGCGCCTCGATGCCGCTCCGGGCCGTGCCCAGCAGCGAAAGCGCCACCGTCTTCGCCAGCAGGTCGCACAGGCCCGCCAGCCGCGCCATGCCGTCAAGGAAGCCCTTGCCGTCCTCGGCGGCTTGCGCGGCGTCCGTCCCCGCCGTGGCGTAGAGCGACCGGAACATGTCGCGCAGCCCGGAAACGTCCCGCGTGAGCATGGGGATGAGGGAAGGATCGATGCCCAGACCCCGCGCATACGCCTCGCGCTGGGCATCGCCCATCTCCCGCATAGCCCCGCCCGCGCGCTCCAGTTCCGAGGCCGCGTCGGACAAACCCGGATTGTTGGCGAGCATGGCCTTGAGGGAGGCTTCGAGCGCGTCCGCCGAAGCGCCCGTCTGTTCCGCGATGAACCGCCATTCCGCGAACCGCTCCACGGAAACGCCGAGCGCGTCCGCCTGCGCGGCGACCTCGGCCTCCCCCTTGGCGACCCCGACGAACGCGGCGGACGCGTCGGCAAAGGCCCGCCGGAGAGCGGAGCCGAACGCCGCGACCTTCTCCAAGGAGGACTTGAGCGAGATCCCGTCGACCTCAAACCCCAGTCTGGTGAGTATCTGCTCTCCGGCTACAGCCATCACGCACGTTCCTTTTCTTTCGCCGCCATAAAGCGGCGTTCGTTCTCTTCCTGCACGGTCAGGGCGTCGTTCATGAGCGCCACGTCCTCAAGCGAAAGCGTGCCGTCCTTGAGGCCCTCATACCGGCACAGCCCCCGCAGGACCGGCCTCATCAGCCAGTCCTGCCCATCGGGGAGCGTTACCCATCGGATTCCGCAGCCTTCCCCGCACGGTTCAAAACCGAGGGGAGGTCTGCGAAAAAACCGGACAGGTTGTCTTTCAGGACATGCGCCGCGATGCCGAGCAGCATGGTCAGATCCAGCGGGAACATGACCACGCCGTTCACGCGCAGCCTGGCGAAACCGCCCGTATCCTGCCGGATCTGCGTCACGTCGAGGCAGGCGTTCAGGATGTAGTCCACATCGGCGTCGGGCAGCTCGCCCACGGTGCGGGCCAGCGGGCCGAGGAAGGCTTCGGGGTCGCCCGCGCTTCCGGCGAGGGCCACGAGCCGCTCGGTCACCGGGGCCAGACGCCGCACCACATGGAGCTGCTGGAAGGCGTTCAGCCTGCCGGAATCGAAGGTCTTGTCCTTGATGGTGAACTGCATGGCTACATCCCCAGCAGGAAGGAAATGGACCCGGCGTTGAACGTCCACTCCACAGCCCCGGCATCGGTGCCGTAGGTGATGGCGGGCTGCTTGGCAAAGGCGCAGTTCTGGCAGGTGATCACGTCGCCGCGCGCAACGTCGCGGATGACGATGGTGTTCATGCCGTGCTGGGCGCCGGTGGTGGTCTGGAGGTTGTACATGATCTGGAGCGCCGCGTTGACGCTGGAGGTCTTGAGCAGCTTGACCGACACGGTGCCGGATTTGTCGCCGAGCAGGCTGTGCATCACGGAGCCGTCGGCCCCGACGGTCATCTTGCTCCGCTCGCCGGCGGGCGTGACGGTGATGCCGCCCTGTTCGACCCCGGCCTCGTCTCCGGCGAGGGAGACGTTGCCGCCCGGCCCGTAGATGGAAGCCTGCACATCGAGAAAGCTATACGAATGTCCCATGGTTTTCCGTCCTCAATCAGCGGTTGACGTCGATCTGCACGTCGACGAAATGGATGGCCCCGGCAAGCTTGGCGGCGATCTGGATGGGCGGGCACTTGCGCTGCTCGCGCTCGGACTGCGCCTGTTCGGCCACGGGGGTCGTGTATACGTAGTAGCCCTTGTCGAGATAATCGCCGCGTTCCAGCAGGCCGAAACCGTCGGCGTTCCACGTGCCCGGAGCCACAAGGCCGTTGTTCACGGCTTCGCCGAGCACGGCCTCGATGCAGGTGATGATCTGGTTGGCGCCCGCGTCGGTCTGGGGGATCTTGGCCTTGGACTGGTAGAGCAGGTTCCAGGTTTCGGACTGGATGGTGTTCTGAAGCCAGTCGAGGCCGTGGATCTCGTCGAAGTAGGCCGGGCCGGACATCACGCCTTCCTGGAAAATGGCGGTATCGTTGTCGTAGGCGGCGAACACGTTGCAGCGCTTGGCTTCGAGGGCCTGCGCCTGCGTTTCGGTGAGGCCCTCGGCGACGACGCCGGGAAGCTGCTTGAACTTCAGGGTGATGGTGCTGCGGTTGGCCGAGAAGTTCACGGTGAAGGCGCGGCCGAGCGCGGAGACGATGGCGTAGGGGTTGCGGCTGTAGGCCACGATGGTGCGCTTGCGGGCCAGCTCCTTGAGCTTGCTGGCGGCGTCCTCGGCGTATCCGGCGTCCAGCGCGCGGCTGTCGGTGACGGTGACGCCGTAGATGCGGGCCTTGGCGGAGGCTTCGACAAAGGCGGCCACGTCAAGGTGATCCTCGACGGCCAGGCCCTCGTCGGCAAAGACGCAGCCGTACCAGTCGCCGGACTTGTCGGCCAGCGCGGCCACGGCTTCCTTGGCGGTTTCGCCGTCGGTGCCCGCGACCGGGGGCAGGCCGGTGGAGGCGGTCATGCGCAGCATGGCGGAAATGTCGGTCCCGGCGGGCTCGGACAGCGGGGCCAGATAGCCGATCCCGGCGGAAGCGCCCAGCGTGCTGGTCTTCATGGCGAAGCGCTGCCCGTCCCACGCGCAGGAAGCCCCGGCGGAGGCGAGGGCGGCGCTGACGACGGCGGCGACGCCGTTCATGTTGGTCGCGCCGGAGAAGTCGAGGCCGGTGATGTCCTTGGAGACGCCGCCCACGGAAACGGCGAAGCTGCCGTCCTTGACGGAAGCCCACGCGGAAGCGTCGGCCTCGCCGTCGGAGAGGATGCCGCCCTTGAGGATGGCTGGGGTGGGGGTTTTGCCCCAGCGTCCCACGCAGAGCTGCGCGGGGCGGGGGGACTGGGAGAAATAGAGTTCGGCGGCCCGGTATTCCGGGGCGTCCATGCCGAAGTCGGCGGCCACGCCGTCGATGCCGGTATAGGCGCGGAGGCGTTCCTCCATGTCGATGACGCCGGAAGCGCCGATGATGAGCAGCGTGCCGAAATTGCGCCGGGCCGCCGCCATCGGCTGGAGATTGATGCCGACGCGGACGACGCGGTCCACGCTCAGAGCTCGTGCCATGATAAAACTCCTGTCAGTTGCCGCGGATGCCGCAATCGGGCTGTTCCGCATGGGTGATTGCCACAGTGCCTTCCGCCGCCTTGCCCTGCGGGGACGAGGGCCCCCGCCGGAAGGTCAGCGTCAGATCCGCCCGCCCGCTCCAGCGCAGATCGTCAGGTACGCCGGGTGCGGAGGAAGCCGGAGGCGTGATCACGTCCCCTGCCTGCACCAGCGCGATGTTGGCGTGCCAGAGCGGTTCGCGGTTCTGGGAAATGTGAAGCCCCGCCTTCAGTTTCAGGGCCATGTCCTCGCAGGCGGGGCCGAAGAAGCTGGCCGGGACCGTCAGCGTCTCAAGGGTGAGCACGCGGCTCATGCCCTGCCCGTCCTCGGTTTCGTAATGCCGCACCTGCGATTTGGATTCGGAACGCTTCGTGATGCCGAACGAGCACCACGTGGCCCCGGTTTCCGGATCGGCCTGAGGCACGGCGATCCGTTCGCGGACGAGATCCCGGGGAAGCCCGGTGATGCCCGCGATCACGTCCCCGATCAGCCGCTCGATGTCCGAACGGGCCAGACCTGGTTCGGGCTGAAGGAAGCCGCCTGTCGCGCTAGTGTTCATGAACGCTCCTTTTGTGATCCGGGGCCTCCGCATTCCGGAGCTCCCCTCCCCCGTGCGGCGAGGGGCCTGTCATCAGGGCCCGGCTTTATGCGCCGATCGACCTGCCCCTGTGCGGCGAGGGGCCTCCCCATCGGGAGGCTGTCCCCACAATGCGGCGCAACGCCCCAAAAGCGCACCCTGAACAAGTTCCGGCGGACGGAAAAAGCCGAAAACGCCGGGCCGCGGGAAACCGTTTGCGGCGGAAAACCGCCCCCGGAAAAGGGCATCGAAACAGGGGGCTGGGCAAGGGGAAAGGGATGAAGGCACGGGTGAAAGCCGGAGCGCCTCCCCACGGGCGGGAAAGGGCGTGCGTAGGGAAGCTTATCGGATCGGGCTATGGGAACGCCCCGCGGACGGGAAAGGGGGTATCCATTCCATAGCTGTCCATGTTGATCGTAAGGACGCCCCACGGGTGGGAAAGGGTTCCCCCGGACGGGAGGGTCCCGGAGCTGCGCCTCGGCCTCAAGCGCTTGCAGGGCCCCTCCAGACGGGGATGAGGGGGTGCCGGATGCGGGACGCCGGAGATCAGCCGAAGACCTTCATGAGCAGCGCCCCGACGCTTCCGGCGACCGTGGCGATCGCCGCGAGCGCGGAAATCCCCCCCGCCCGCCTGTTCTCGGCCTGCTCAAGGGAGCTGATGCGGATATCCTGCATGGCCAGCCGCTTGCCGTGATCCTTGAGCTGGGTGGGTGTAACCCTCCCTTAAAATAGTGCAGACCAAAACTGGAGACTTCTGGTAAACCCTCCCCAGGAGGGAGCCATGAAGAAGTCACGGTTTTCTGAACACCAAATCATCACAATCCTGAAGTCTGTCGAAGCGGGCAGGACTGCCAAGGACGTATGTCGTGAGCACGGTATCAGCAGTGCCACGTTCTACGCCTGGAAGAGCAAGTTCGGCGGCATGGAAGCTTCGGACATCAAGCGTATGCGCGACCTTGAGCATGAAAATGCCCGTCTCAAACAAATGTATGCGGACTTAAGCCTAGAAAATCGGGCCTTGAAGGATGTGATCGAAAAAAAGCTCTGAAGCCAGCCGAGAAGCGTGACGTCGTGCTGTTCGTTCACGAAGAGCATGGACTTTCCGTCAGCAAGGCGTGCACGGCATTGCGCATAAGTCGAAGCGTGTTTCTTTACAAACCAACGCCGCGTGACGACAGTCTTGTGATAACGACGCTTCTTGAGCTGGCCGAACGCTACCCGCGATACGGATTTGCCAAATATTTTGCTGTGCTACGTCGCGGGGGATATACATGGAACCATAAGCGCGTCTACCGAGTTTATCGGCAGTTCCAGTTGAACATGCGCCGCAAAGGAAAACGACGCCTGCCCAGCCGGGCTCCCGTCC
>ENA-OWPF01002395-OWPF01002395.1-human-gut-metagenome-genome-assembly--contig:-NODE-2395-length-13421-cov-2.572123_pt1 | contig 13421 bp, 10 predicted proteins | sample MGYA00248261_ERZ651840 | MGnify/ENA primary metagenome ERZ651840 (study PRJEB26924, sample SAMEA4378268) | human gut metagenome | biome: human gut; feature: human-associated habitat; material: faeces... | reverse complement strand
CCTGTACGCCCGCGGCTTCTCGCGCTCTACCTTATGCTCTTTGCACTTTGCATCGCATGCGTTGGCCACGCCATCTCATGGCAGCTCTGTTGCGCCGCCGTCGCCGCCGCATGCCTCGTCCTTGATCGGCGTGTCTTTATGAGCCTAGACGCGAGCTTGCTCGTCACGTTCATTTGCTTCTTCGTCTTTGTTGGTAACCTCAAGCAAATCGGCTCGGTCTCATCCTTCATCGGCGGCATTATGGAGGGGCGCGAAGTGCTGGTCTCCGCACTTGCCAGCCAAATTATAAGTAACGTTCCCGCCGCTATTATGCTTTCTGGCTTTACCGACAATGTGCAGGCGCTGCTGCTTGGCACCAACATTGGAGGACTCGGCACGCCCATCGCGTCGCTCGCGAGTCTTATCTCGCTGCGCATCTACGCCCGTATGCCCCACGCTCAAACTGGTCGCTACCTACTCTGGTTCTGCGTGATCAACATCTGCCTGCTTGCACTGCTGCTCTTTATCGCGTTCGTCCTCTTCTAGTTTTATCGCTTTTGAGGTGCTGACCGCAGTAACGGCGCGCACTTATGACGGATAATCGCATCGTTTGCCGAGAAGGCATAGTAGGCGCCCCCGCCTGACCTTAAAAACAGCTGGCAGACGCCATGCCTACCTAGGGCATACAAAGGGAATTTCAAAATTTGTGCAATTATCCGTCATAAGCGCGCGGCGGGTGCGCAACGGATAGCAAACGCACCACTCTGCTCGCATTCCCAGCGCCCATTAACGCCAGCCCTAAAGCTCCCGCAGTGAAAAAGCCGCCGAGCGGACAAACGTCCACCCGGCGGCTTTGCAAGCAACCCAACTATATAAAGTAGCTAGAGCAGCTATTACATGCCCTCGTGGAAGGTACGAGAGATAACCTCGTCCTGCTGCTCCTTGGTGAGCGTGTGGAAGTTCACGGCGTAGCCGGAAACGCGGATGGTCAGCTGCGGATACTTCTCGGGGTGAGCCTGAGCGTCGAGCAGCGTCTCACGGTTAAAGACGTTGATGTTCAGGTGGTGGCCACCCTTCTCGGCGTAAGCGTCGAGCATGTGGACCAGGTTATCGGCCTGAGTCTCGGAAACTTCAGAAACCTTCATAATGTGTCTCCTTCGATTGATAGGCGCCGGCCGAAACCGGCGCTCCAATCAGTAATCGTTATTGTTAGTATAGCACTAACAATAGTTACTCGCCTAGCTGATCAAGGTCGATATCGCCAAAGAACACCTGGTCCTCCTTGCCGAGCGCACCCGGGATGATGGAGAAGGTGTTGGAGATGCCGTCCTGAGCATCGCGGAACGGGAGCTTGGAAACCGAAGACAGCGAGGCGATGGCGCCGAGGCTATCGCGCTTGTGCATGGGGTTAGCACCCGGGGCGAAGGGCTGGCCAGCCTTGCGGCCATCAGGCGTAGAACCGGTCTTCTTGCCGTACACGACGTTGGAGGTAATGGTCAGAACCGAGGTCGTGGGCACGGAGTTGCGGTAGGTGTCGTTCATGCGGATGTACTCCATGAACTGGTGCACAACGTCGTGAGCGATCTGGTCGACGCGGTCGTCGTCGTTACCGTACTTGGGGAACTCGCCCTCGGTCTCGAAGTCGACGATGATGCCATTCTCGTCACGGACGGGGTGGACCTTGGCGTACTTGATGGCAGACAGGGAGTCAGCCACGACGGAAAGGCCAGCAATGCCCGTAGCGAACCAACGGTGCACGTGCTTGTCGTGCAGAGCCATCTGGATGCGCTCGTAGCAGTACTTATCGTGCATGTAGTGAATGATGTTCAGCGAGTTGACATACACGCCAGCGAGCCACTTCATCATGTCGTTGTACTTTGCCACGACGTCGTCGTAATCGAGCGTGTCGCCCTCGACGGCGCGGTACTTGGGGCCGACCTGCTTCTTGGAGACCTCGTCAACACCGCCGTTGAGTGCGTACAGCAGGCACTTGGCCAGGTTGGCGCGGGCGCCGAAGAACTGCATCTCCTTGCCAATGCGCATGGAGGACACGCAGCAGGCAATGCCGTAGTCGTCGCCGTGGTAAACACGCATGAGGTCATCGTTCTCGTACTGGATCGAGGAGCTGGCGACGGAAGTCTTGGCGCAGAACTTCTTGAAGTTCTCGGGCAGACGGGTCGACCACAGAACGGTCATGTTGGGCTCGGGGCTGGTGCCCATGTTCTCAAGCGTGTGCAGGTAGCGGTAGCTCATCTTGGTAACGAGCGTACGGCCGTCGACGCCCATGCCGCCGATGGACTCGGTGACCCACTGCGGATCGCCGGTGAACAGGGCCTGGTACTCGGGGGTACGGGCAAACTTGACCATGCGGAGCTTCATGATGAAGTGATCCACGAACTCCTGGATTTGCTCCTCGGTGAAGGTGCCGTTGGCAAGGTCGCGCTCAGCGTAGATGTCGATGAACGTAGAGGTACGGCCGATGGACATAGCGGCGCCGTTCTGCTCCTTGACGGCAGCGAGGTAGGCGAAGTACATCCACTGGATGGCCTCCTGCGTGTTGGTAGCAGGGTTGGAAATGTCGAAACCATAGGTCTCGGCCATCATCTTGAGCTCGCCGAGGGCACGGATCTGCTCCTGCAGCTCCTCACGATCGCGGATGTTGTCGGCAGTCATGACCGTCGGGGTGGAAGCCTTCTGGGCCTCCTTGTCCTTGATCAGGTAGTCGACACCGTACAGGGCGACACGACGGTAGTCGCCGATGATGCGGCCGCGGCCATAGCCATCGGGCAGACCGGTGATGATGTGGGCCGAACGGCAAGCGCGCATCTCGGGGGTGTAGACATCGAAGACGCCCGCGTTGTGGGTCTTGCGCTCGAAGGTGTAGCGCTCGACAACGTTCTCGTCGATCTTGTAGCCGTGCTGGCTAGCAGCCTGGCAAGCGATGCGGATACCGCCGTTGACGTGCAGCGCGCGCTTGAGCGGCTTGTCGGTCTGGAGGCCGACGATGGTCTCCTTCTCACGATGGGCGTTATCGATGTAGCCAGCGGGATGGCTCACGATACCCGTGACGGTCTTGGTGTCCATATCGAGGACGCCGCCCTGCTCGCGCTCCTTGAGCAGCAGGTCGAGAACCTCGCCCCACAGCTCCTTGGTACGCTCGGTCGGGCCGGCGAGGAACGACTCGTCGCCCTCGTAGGGGGTGTAGTTCTTCTGGATGAAGTCTCGGACGTCAACCTCTCCCGTCCAGATGCCTTCCTTGAAGCCTTCCCATGCCTCCTGCATTGTGTAACCACGCTCCTAGTTACGTATTATGCGGCGCTCTCACACCGCTGCTTATTGAATTCTTGAATACTCGACCTGCATGACCGGCTTCATTCGCCTTTCATCGCGCGTTAGCGCAGGGAAAAACGTTTATTCACCTTGGTCTTGCAACCCTAAACCCAAGATTTCACCCGTCTGTGAAGGATAACATAGCCACCCCCTTCATCAGGGCTGTTATATGTTCCTTTTTTTATACCATTAGTCCTTTTTTGACAAATCCGCAGGAAACGCACGCGTCATCAGCTACCGTTCACCGAATTGTTTGATATTTCCCCTTGCCTTTATACGTCCTTCACTCTAGCTGTTATGCCAGCTTTAGCAGGGTAAAGTGTCCTAGAGACCCTTCAGAAACTGAAGGGCGGCCACGGGATTTTCCCCGCGGCCGCCCTGTGGCGTGGCTAGTTTTTTAGCTTTGATTGCCGCTTGGCATTAAGCGGCTGAGGCGGCGCTGCCGGTCGCTGCCTTGCTGTTGCTCTGCTGGCCCTGAAAATGCTTGTAGCACCAGCTGGTGACCAGCGGGGTCAAAATGGCCGTCACGATAGCGCAGGCTGCAACCTGAGCCGTAGCCGTCGCGAGCACCGCACCGCCGTACATGGCCTCGTTGACGCTTGCCATAGCGGCAGGCGTTGCCACATTGGCTCCGGCGCAGCTGGAGATTGCCGCACCTGCGACACCGGTGCCACCGGTGAGCTTATCGACCGCAACAACGGGGATAGCGAAGACCACCGAGCAGATCACGCCGAGCAGAATGCCGGGAAGACCGCCGTTGATAAGCTGACCAAAAGTCATGGTCGAGCCCATGGCAAAGAAGACGAGCACGATGATGGCGGAAAGTGCCGGTGCCATCATCTTCTTAAAGCTCGGGAAGAGGTTACCCAGAATAATGCCGACGACGATCGGCAGGATGGCGCCCACGAGCGACCAGCCGATCGGAGCCTGGCCGGCGGCGCCGAGCACGATCATCGTGACCGGAGGGCCGACAACCAGCGTGGTGATGGCGACGGCGCCACGCTCGGCCTCGTTGCCCATGGTGCCCATCAGTCCAGCGTACATAGCGTTGTTGGCACCCGTGCAAGCGGCCAGCATCACCATGGCCGAGATGCCAAACAGGTTGTCGTTGAACACATAAAGGATGAGTAGCGACACGGCGACAACCACGATCTGCTTGACGGCAATGATAATGGCACCGCGGGCAGCGGCAGCAGGAGCGCTCTTAAACGAAATCGTCGTACCGACGATGAGCAAAAAAGCGCCCACAAGCGGGCCGGCGCCCTGCTGGGTCATACCGAGCGTAAAGCTGCCGAGCGTTTTAAACAGGTCGGGGAACAGCGTGTTGAGCAGGCAACCCAAAAAAAGCGGCACCAGGATATTGGCGCCCGGGATGGAGGACATCTTAAAGAACGGCTCTTTTGTTGCCGGCGCCTCCACCGCAGTCGATTCACTCATTTATATCTCCTTTTGATGCGTGTGACACGCGGCCACACGCTCCTGAGTCAGAAAGAAGGCGACGGTCCCGAGTCGCAGGAGCCGTCGCCGAATTATCGCCGCGGGGTATTACCCGTCCAGGACGATGCCGCCGTCGCAGTCGCCGATCTCGCCGTTCACGAAGCTGGCGAGGTCGGAAGCAAAGAACAGCACCATCTGTGCAGGCTCGCTAGCCTGGGCAGCGCGGCCCAGGGGAATACCGTTGATGATGCGCTGAGAGTTCTCATCAGAGAGAATCGAGGTCATGTCGGTAAGGGTAAGCGACGGGCACACGGCGTTGCAGCGGATGCCGAACTTACCGCCTTCCTTGGCGACCGCCTTGGTTAGGCCGTTGACACCGGCCTTGGAGCTTGCGTAGGCAGCAGTGCCGAGCAGGCCGCCGCCGATCTTGCCGGCCACAGAGCTCACGTTGACGATGGTGCCGGTGTGGGCCGCCTTAAAGTGCGGGTACACGGCATTCATCATGGTAAAGGTGCCGTTGAGGTTGATGTCGATGGTGCGGCGCCATTCGGTGTCGTCGATCTCGTCGAACTTCTTGGTGCTGATGACACCGGCGCAGTTGATCAGAATGTTGGTCTGGGGCAGATCCGCGAAGATCTGCTCGACGGTCTCGCGCGCCTTGGACGCATCGGCGACATCGAGCTGGTAGAACTTGTTGCCCTCGCCAAGCTCTGCCACCGCGGCCTCGCCCTTGGCAGCGTTCCTTGCGATGAGCGCGACGTGTCCGCCGCCCGCAACGATACCCTTGGCAATCTCGAGGCCAATGCCCTGAGTGCCGCCGGTAACGATCGCGGTTTTGCCCGTGAAGTCAAATGCCATGACTCCAACCCCCTTGATTCAGGTGTCTCCTTGCGGGAAGTTGGAGCATCGCGCGTGGCGTTACTTGAGTCCCAATCGTCATGGTGGTGACAACCCCTCGCCTAACCGCGTGCATGATAATTCTTTGAAACGCTTCATCAATTGAATGATTTTAAGTCTTTATGCGCTCTTTATATTGCTCACCGCATGAGGCATGCGTATGTGGGTATCATCTTTCACCGAAAATAGTTTCTAGTGTTAGGGGTTTTCGGTGGAAGATACCGATTTCCATGAGCTTGGGCGTCAGCTCTTTACCGAGTTTGGCAGCATGCATCAGCGCATTTCGCGCTTTGCCGACCAGGCCCTGAGCGGCGAGATGGCCGTCATGCGCGCCCTCATGCTCGCTGGTGGTTCGCTCACACCGAGCGAACTCGCTGATCGTGCCTGGGTCTCGAGTGCCCGCATCGCCAATATCCTGCGCGCTCTCGAAGCCAAGGGCTGGGTCGAGCGCGAGCACTCAAAGACCGACCGTCGTCGCGTACACGTCACGGTGACCGACAAGGGATTCCAGGATCTCGCAATCAAACGTCGGGAATTCGAGAACCGCACCGCGGCTTTCCTCGAGCAGCTCGGCGAAACAGATACCCAAGAGATGGTGCGCCTTCTTAGACGCGCCAACGAAATTATCGACCGCAATCAAGAAAGGAGAGATGCCGAGTGAGGATTCTCAAGCTCTTTAAAGAGCATATTCTGGCACTGTTCACAGCTATCGTACTTATCGTAATCAGCTGCAATGCCGACCTAGCGCTACCTACGTATATGAGTGACATCGTCGATGTGGGCGTGCAGCAAGGCGGCATCGCCTCGCCCGTACCCGACACCATTCGCGCCGAATCGCTCGATGACCTCAAGCTCTTCATGAGCGCCAAGGATGCCAAGGCTGTGGAGGCCGTGTTTAGCAAGGCGAACAAGAACGGCATTCGAACGTACAAGGGAACAGAAGATGAGCGCGCCGACGGCAGCAAGCTCGCCGATATCATGAGCCTGCCCGAGACCGTCGTCCTTTCGCTCAACCAGGGCATCGATGCCAGCTCCATGGGCGACATGATGGGCACGTCCAGTGAGAAAGATAACAGCGCCGCCCAGGCCATGCCCTCCCCCGAGCAGATGGCGGCGATGACGCCCGAGCAGCTCGCCGAAATGCAGCAGAAGGCCGCAGCGGCACAGAACATGCAAAAGCAGATTGATGCCGACGGCGGTAAGATCACCATGAAGAGCCTACGTCTGGGCATCGAGGGCGGTCTGGTAGACCAAAGCAAGCTCGTCGAAGGTGCCAACGAGATGGCGGACAAAATGGGCTCCATGTCGGGTTCCATCGTCACGCAGCGCGCCGTGACCTACGTGCAGGACGAGTACAAGGCACAGGGTATCGACCCCGCCGACGTGCAGAACTCCTACCTGGGCCGTATGGCGACCACGATGTTTGGCCTGTGCCTGGTGTCGCTTGTCGCCACCATCCTGACCGGCGCCGTGGCCTCGCGCACTGCTTGCTCCATCGCCCGCGACCTGCGCCGCGAGACCTTCAACAAGGTCATGCACTTTTCGCCGGCCGAGGTGGGCAAGTTTAGCCAGGCCTCGCTCATCACCCGCTGCACCAACGACATTCAGCAGATCCAGATGGCAGCGACCCTGTTCATCCGCATGTGCCTCATGGCGCCCGTCATGGGCATCGTCGCGGTCATGCGCGTCCTGGCCAACCACACCGGCCTGGAATGGACCATCGCCGTGGCCATCATCGCGGTCTCGGCCGTCGTCGGCGTGCTCATGGGCCTCACCATGCCCAAGTTCAAAAAGATGCAGAGCTTTGTGGACCGCGTGAACCTTACCGCGCGCGAGCTGCTCGACGGCCTTATGCCCATCCGCTCGTTTAACCGCGAGGAGCACGAGCTCGAGCGTTTTGACAAGGCATCGCTCGATCTGATGACCACGCAGCTCTACACCAACCGCGCCATGAGCTTTATGATGCCGCTCATGATGCTCGTCATGAACTGCATCACCGTGCTTATCGTCTGGTTTGGCGCACAAGGCGTGTCCGACGGCGTGATGCAGGTCGGCAACATGATGGCGTTTATCTCCTACACCATGCAGATCGTCATGGCGTTTATGATCCTCACCATGGTTTCGGTCATCCTGCCCCGCGCCGAGGTCGCAGCCGAGCGCGTGGAAGAGGTCATCACCTGCCCCACAAGCATCAACGACCCCGTCTCGCCCAAGCTGCCCGCGGCAAGCGCGCCGCGCGGTGAGCTCACCTTCCGCGACGTGAGCTTCCAGTACCCCGATGCCCGCGCCGATGTCATCAGCGGCGTGAACTTCACCACGCACGCCGGCCAGATGCTCGGCATCATTGGCTCCACGGGCTCGGGCAAGTCCACCGTGGCCAAGCTGCTGCTGCGCTTCCATGACGTTACGGGCGGCGCCATCCAGTTCAACGGCGCGGACGTGCGAGGCATGACGCAGGAGTCGCTCCGAGATGCGATCGCCTACGTGCCGCAAAAGGCGTGGTTGTTCAGCGGCACCATTGCGGACAACCTGCGTTTTGGTAATGAGGCCGCCACGGAAGAGCAGATGCGTCATGCGCTCGACGTCGCCCAAAGCCAGTTTGTCTACGACCTGCCGGATGGCCTCGATTCGCGCGTGGCCCAGGGTGGAACCAACTTTTCCGGCGGCCAGCGCCAGCGTCTCTCCATCGCCCGCGCTCTCATGAAGCGCGCCGACCTCTACATCTTCGATGACAGCTTCTCCGCCTTGGACTTCAAGACTGACGCCGCTCTGCGTCGCGCCCTGGTACCGGAGACGCGAGACGCCGCGACGCTGATCATCGCCCAGAGAATCAGCACCATTTTGCATGCGGACCAAATCATCGTTCTTAAAGACGGCGAGATGGCCGGCATAGGCACGCACGAGGAACTCATGGAGACCTGCGAGGTGTACCGCGCCATCGCGGAGTCGCAGATGAAGGGAGGTGACGGCAATGGCCGATAAGGACAACGCCATGGACAACACCGCAGATAACACCATGGATAACGCTACGGAAGAGCTCGAGGTCCCGCGTGATACATGGGCGACCATCCGCCGCCTATGGGACGCCGCGCGCAGCCAGCACTGGCGTTTCTACCTGGTCATGGTGTCAATCATCTTCTACACGGGATTTAGCCTCGCCGCGCCGGCATACAGCGCGCGCGTGATCGACGTGCTGTGGAACGGCATCAGCGAGGCGTTTGCCCGGGGTGGCGACTTTACCGTCACGTGGGATAACGCTGGGCGCGATATCATTATCTACCTGGGCATTTGGACGGCTGCCTGCGGTTTCTATAGCCTGCAGAGCTTCACCATGGCGGGCTTTGCGGAAAAGCTCAACCTGGAGCTGCGCAACCGCATCGCCCATAAACTCAACCGCCTGCCGCTGGCGTTCTTCGATAGCCATAAGCCCGGCGAGGTGGTAAGCCGCGCTACCAACGACCTGGACAAGATGTCGGAGGTGCTGCAGACCGGCCTGCTCCGCCTGCTCACCGCGGTGGGCGCCATCGCCGGATCGGTCATCATGATGTTTCGCTACAGCCCGCTGCTGGCGAGCATCTTCATCTGCTTCGCCGTGCTCTCCACCGTGGTGACCAAGCTTGTCGCTAAGCGCAACCTCGCCCTGGCGGCGGAGCGCCAAAAGTGGGTGGGTCATCTCACCGGAGCAGTGGAGGAGGCGTACAGTGGGCGCGTGATCATTCGTTCCTTCAACCGCGAGCAGGCAAGCTCCGCTGACATCCATCGCATCTCGGATAAGTTGGCAGAGGCCTCCCGCCGCGCCGACTTCATGACCAACGCCATCTCGCCCGCCATCCGCATGATCATTCGCATCGCGCAGGTTATCATCGCGGTGGTCGCCGGCGGCATGCTAGTGGCCGGACAGCTTACCGTGGGCGTGTTCCAGGCGTTCTTCCAGTACATCTACCACGCATCCGAGCCGCTGACCCAGATGAGCTTCACCATCAACACGCTGCAAAGCGCGCTTGCCTCCGTTGAACGCGTCTTCGATATTTTGGACGAGGCCGAGGTGGAGCCGGATCCCGCCCCCGCCGCTGCCGCCCACGTGGACCAGCCCACGCAGGGCCACGTGGCCTTCGAGCACGTTCGTTTTGGCTACAGCCCGGATAAGCCGCTGATGCGCGACGTCAGCTTTGAGGCGCGCCCCGGCCAAAAAATCGCCATTGTGGGCGCGACCGGCGCGGGCAAGACCACGCTGATCAACCTGCTGATGCGCTTCTACGAGATTGACGGCGGCCGTATCACGCTGGACGGCGTGGACACCCGCGCGATGGATCGCGGCGAGCTGCGCCAGAACTTCGGCATGGTGCTGCAAGACGCCTGGCTCTTCGACGGCACCATCGCGGATAACATTGCCTACGGATGCCCGGGGGCCACGCGCGAGCAGGTCATCGAGGCGGCGCGCATGGCGCACGTGGACTTCTTTGTACGCACCATGCCGCAGGGCTATGACACCCACGTGGCCAATGACGCGGAGAACATCAGCCAGGGCCAGCGGCAGCTGCTTACCATCGCTCGCGTAATCCTCTGCGATCCCAAGATCCTTATTTTGGACGAGGCGACCTCCAGCGTTGACACCCGCACGGAGCAGGCTATTGTCCATGCGATGGAAACGCTTATGCAGGGCAGGACCAGCTTTGTCATCGCGCATCGCCTCTCCACCATTGTGGATGCGGACCTGATTTTGGTAATGCAGGCCGGTACCATCATCGAGCAGGGCACGCACCGGGATCTGCTCGACGCGGGCGGTTCATATGCGGAGCTGTATCGGTCGCAGTTCATGTAACGGGCGCGTATGGGCGCGGGGCCGTCCCCGCGCCCCGCTGCTATTTTTGACCTTCAGTTGGAGTTGCCTTGCTAAAAACGACCTCCAGTTGGACTTCGCTCTACTAAAATCGAGCTTCATGTACGCTCTTTTGCTATTTTTGGCCTCCAGTTGGACTTCGCCCTACTGAAATCGACCTTCAGTTGGAGTTTGCCTTGGCTATCAAAAAGACTCTCGTGAAAGAATAGCAGGTAGAGAGCTTGCGCGACTGGACGATGAATACTAGCAAGTCCAACTGAAGGTCGATTTTAGTAATTTGGCCAACATGAAGGCTGATTTCAGCACGCTCCAAGTCCAACTGGAGGCTAAAAATAGCAGCGGTTGCTTCCGGGTGTTCATTCAGGCGCCGCGCGAGGTGTGGGCGGCGGCTGCCTTCGGTCGCGTGCGATCGCGACCGCGGCGGCCCGCAACCGCGGGGGCCCGCGACCGCGCGGCACGTGCCATGTGCGCCTATGCGGCCTCGGCAGACACAAAGACGTTGCTGTTGGGGTAGTACGTGAGGTCGATAGCAAACGCGTTTTCGCGAAATACCTGGTCAAGAACTGCATCTACGTCGCCGGCGGCAATATAGACCACTGGGTTGGGCATGGTGCCGTCCCCGCTCACGTTGGTAAAAGCGAGCTGAAGCTTAGTAGGGTGAAGCCCCGCGTAGCGACCGGTGGGCCTGTCGATGTCGTAGTCGCGATAGACGCGTCGCACCGTAGCGGGGCCGCTTGCCGCATCGACCGCAGCCCTCCATGCGATATCCCAGCCAATGAGCGCGCCGCCAACGGCAAAGGAAAGGCAGAATGCGATGAGCCCCGCATTGCCAAGGTGCTTGTACGACACGCCCCTGCGCTTGCGCCTGCGGTGCACAAGGGCAGCCAGCGCAACCGCGCCGCCCGCGAACGCCAGCATGATGATGAGGTTGAGCGCGGTCTCGTCTTCAAGAAAGGAAACGCCGGTTAAATAGAGCAGCGCGCAGCCTGCGTACGCGGCGACGGCGGGTGCAAGCATGACGAGCTCTTGGACGTATTCGCGGCGCAGCGCGTCGTGAGTCCGCTCGTTCGGCGCGGCGGGGGTCCCCGTGGTCTTCGTGCGGTGCTGCAGATGCAGAAGGCGCGCGGTCATAGCTAGGCTGATGCCAAACGTAATCAGCCCCACTCCCTGGCATGCCTGCATGGCAAGGCCGGCGGCTCCGGTGCTGGGTCCCCACTCGCCCCCAAAGATGAGCGCGAAACCGCCAAACAGCAAGATGAGAAGGACGATGATCCAGACGCGGCTCGCGGGCTTGGCTCTACGGCCCTCGCGGCCGCCGCGCGCCTCTTCGATAGGGCCTTGGACGTCGTTTGCGCCGTCGCGCCTCTGGGGCTTTACAAAAGGGACGATGTTGGAGGGGATGGCCATACGAGCTCCAAGTAAAGGCGCCAAAACGTGCCGCGAGCCAGGCGGGCGACGCGAAAACGCGGTTTATTGTAGCGTGACGTCGCGCCTGCGGCGCCGCTAGCGCCGGGCATTGTCCGCGGACGGAGCGTTCGGGGGCATGGACGAGTCGCGCTCCTGGTCGGCTCCTTGCGTCGCGAGCGCCTCGACCAGCGCAGTCAGCTCTGCCACGCGCTGTTCAAGCTCCTCGATGCGGCGTTGGTTGCCCACAATGCCCTCGCGGTTAAGCAGCGACTGCTCCTGCACGGGGTCGGGCATGCTCTCACGATGCTCGCGGCGGTCCATGTTCTCGTTCAGTACGCGGCAGCCGGCGCGGCGGACCACACGGCCGGGCACGCCCACCACGGTGGAGTTGCTCGGCACGTCCTTAACCACCACGGAGTTTCCGCCAATTTTGACGTCGTCGCCAATGCGGATGTTGCCCAGCACCTTGGCGCCGGTGCCCACGGTCACGCGGTCGCCCAGCGTGGGGTGGCGCTTTCCGCACTCCTTGCCGGTGCCGCCCAGGGTGACGCCCTGGTACAGCACGCAGTCATCGCCCACAATGGTGGTCTCGCCAATCACCACGCCCATGGCATGGTCAATAAAAAGGCGGCGCCCAATCTGAGCCGCGGGATGAATCTCAACGCCGGTCATAAAGCGGGTGAACTGGGACATCACGCGCGCAATGCTGTGAAGGCCGTGGTTCCATAGCCAATGCTCCGGCGTGTGGGCCCACTTGGCGTGCAGGCCGGGGTAGGACAAAAAGATGACCAGGCCGTTTTGCGCAGCGGGGTCGTGCGTCTGCACGGTGTTGATGTCTTCGCGTATGGTGGTGATGAAGCTCATCCGCTCTCCCGCCGGACAGGTTGCCGCGGCGTGCTGTAGACGTCCGGCGTAATCGGTAATGCTGTCATAGTAGCCATCGTCCGCGGTTAAGTCTAGAGAAACGCTAGGGTTTAACGTAGCGCCGCCTAACGCGGGGCGGCCGGGACGCGGGGCGCCCAGGGCACGCGGGGCACCCCGTAGCGCGGGGTTGCGCCCGGGTCGTGCGAGCAACGCGCAAAGCGGTCCCGGCACGGGCGCAACTGTGAATCTAATTGTTACGCGATGGCAAATTGCTTTACTTAATAAAAGAAAGCTTTTACGCGCGAGCGGGGTGCGGAGTAGAATCACATCCAGTCAATCAGGGCGAGCGCTTGCCCGCACGCGTCGATGGGAGTAATGCCATGGCAGTTGAGAAAAAGGACCTGGACTGGGGCAGCCTGGACTTTGGCTACCGCAAGACGGACGTTAGCTACGTCTCCAATTGGAAGGATGGCGCGTGGGACGAGGGCGGCCTTACCGCCGACCACAGCCTCAACCTGTCCGAGTGCGCGGGCATTTTCCATTATTGCCAGGCGTGCTTCGAAGGCCTCAAGGCCTATACCACCGAAGACGGCAAGATCGTCTGCTTCCGTCCTGACCTCAACGCCCAGCGCATGTACGAGTCTGCCGAGCGCCTGGAGATGCCGCC
>ENA-OWPF01002390-OWPF01002390.1-human-gut-metagenome-genome-assembly--contig:-NODE-2390-length-13438-cov-4.091086_pt1 | contig 13438 bp, 11 predicted proteins | sample MGYA00248261_ERZ651840 | MGnify/ENA primary metagenome ERZ651840 (study PRJEB26924, sample SAMEA4378268) | human gut metagenome | biome: human gut; feature: human-associated habitat; material: faeces... | reverse complement strand
CGTGCTTTACGTGCTGCTGAAACGCCGGACGGCCGCTTGTCAAAACGGCTCATTTTCCGTTTCCTTGTATCCCCTATTTACATTTGCGAAAGACCCTGCAAGGTGCTGCCAATATCCGCATTGATACAAATTGACTGTTGCTGGATCTCCTGCGGACAAACTGCCTGCCCTTGGTTGATACAGACATAGGTGGCGTTTGGATTCTTCGCTGTCATCTGCCAGAAGGGATACTTGATGATAATGGGCGTATTGTACCCAACACCCAATTCCAGAAAGAGAATATTCTGCCCTTCATGACGGCGCAGAAATTCACGGTACCGCTCTGCCGCACGGTGCCATCCTTCATCCTCTGCAAAGGTATCGTCTGCACGCAGGTTCATGCTCATGGGCCTGCCGCAATGCGGACAATGGGGCACAAGCTCCGATGGAATCGTTGTCTTGAGCGTTGTGGACTTCGGTACGCTCAATGAACCGTCTGGCATGATCTGATACCCTTGTGCTTCGACCATCTGCCGGATGAGCTTCTCATTGTCAAAGGTCTCCCGACAGCAGGGCTCGGAGCACTGGAACAGACCGTAATCTCCCTGTGTGTAGAACAGACGCTTTTTGTCAAAGCCCGCTTTCTGAAAGCAGTGGTCAACATTCGTGGTGATGACAAAACAATCTTTGTCCTGCACCAGCTTCAAAAGGTCATCGTAGACCAGCTTGGGCGCATTCTGATGGCGGTTGATAAAAATATACCGGCTCCAATACGCCCAGAATTCTTCCTGCGTGGGGAACGGATAGAAGCCACCGCTGTACATATCCCGAATGCCGTACTTCTGAGCAAAATCGGAGAAATGCTGCTCAAACCGCTCGCCGGTGTAGGTGAAACCTGCCGCCGTAGACAGACCGGAACCGGCACCGATCACCACGGCGTCACAGTCATGTAACGCCGTCCTCAGTTGCTCAATCTGCTCGGAGCAGCTTTTTGTAGATGGCTTTGTCCAAATCCTTGAAAACATTGAAGATCACCTTCTTGACACTGGTTTGCTTTTTGAGAAATTCTTTGACCGTCCGAACCGCGATTTCTGCTGCTAAGTTGTTGGGAAAATGAAACTCACCCGTGGAGATGCAGCAGAACGCCACGCTTTCCAAGCTATTCTCTGCCGCCAGCTCCAAGCAGGAGCGATAGCAGGAAGCCAATAGCTCCCGGTCGCGCTGCGTCACACGCCCATCAATAATTGGGCCAACAGTGTGCAGCACATACCGACAAGGCAGATTGAACGCGGGCGTGATTTTTGCTTGACCGGTAGGTTCGGGATAGCCTTGTTTTGCCATCAATTCCGCACAGGCAAGCCGCAGTTCTACACCCGCAAAGGTGTGAATGGCGTTGTCGATGCAGCGGTGGTTCGGGATATAGCAGCCGGTCATGCCGCTATTTGCCGCATTGACGATGGCATCGCACTTGAGCGTTGTAATATCGCCCTGCCAGAGATACAGCCCCGGCTGGATGGGTGTCAGGTCGGCAATATCCGTGATACCCTTTGCGGCGGTTTCGCCTTGCAGATAGGCGTCTTGCGTTTGCAGGAAATCCGCGCTAACACTCTGAGGTGCGCGAATATTCATCAGACCATGCAAAAGCTGACGCTGGCTGTTTATATCGGCCGGTATGCCCATATCCCGATATTCTGTTTTCTCTTTCAAAAGCGACTGAATGAGAAACAGCCGCCGCTGTGCTTGGGTCATTTTTCCACCGCCTTAACGAAATGATTTTATAAAGGATGCGGCGGTCTCCCTTTCGGTGTGGCCGCCGCGAATTTCTTAGAACTCGTAGGGAGGGTTGCCGGAGAAGTCAGCGATAACGCCGTGGGCATTATCCAGATAGAACACCTCAAAGATGGGGTTGGTGGACTCGCCGTACTGGCCCTTCACGATGGGGTTCTGGATGCACATTTCCTTGGCGGCCATGTTATTCTCGAACACAGCCTTGCCGTGCAGACGAATCCACGCATACTCCGGGCTGGAAACCGAAATTTCGATCTCCGGATTTTCCCGCATATCCTTGTAGACGTCCTTGGTGTTGTTGGTGCAGAACCACAGCTTGCCGTCCAGCTCGCCCGCGAACATGAAGGGACGGCACTTTGCCTTGCCGTCACGACCGACGGTAGCAAGATACTGCACAGGGTTGGCATTCAGAAATTCTACGACTTTATTCATGATAAGTACCTCCGTAATTTGTTTTTTCTCTTGATGCTTTGATTGTAATGCGATTTGTACGACTTGTGAAGTACGCACAATATTGTGGTATGGTTACCTCCGGGTAACAATTAGAACTTGCCGTTCTGATTCTGCCAGGTGGACTGGTCTGCGATGGTCTCCATCACATCCCAATGCTCGGCGATCTTGCCATTCTCCACGCGCCACAGGTCATAGTAGCTGGTGGGTGTACCGCCGAAGGTACCCTCGCTGACGGCAAGGACGAAGTTACCCTCCGCCAGAACCATGTGGACTTCATCGTACACCATGGAAATGCCCTGCTCCGCCAGAGCGCCCAGTGCGGCATTCAGACCGGACACACCATCGGCAATACCGCTGTTGTGCTGGATGTAATTGTCGCCGTCAAAATAGTCCGGAGTCTTGTCCAGATTGTTGCCCTGCATGACATCGTAGAGGAACTTCTTGACCAGCTCACGGTTTTCCTCGGTCTTGTCCAGATCCGTGACATCCATCGTGCCGTCCGTCTGGGTATGACCGGAGGGATTCGGCTCGGCCAGCGCCGCCAGATTGTCCCAATGCTCGGCGATCTTGCCGTTTTCGTCAAAGCGGAAGATGTCAAAGGCGACCTGCTCACCGGCACCGGCAAAATTGTAAATTGTCTGCATGAACACCTTGTCGCCGTCCTCAAAAGCACGGATGTTGTTCACAGTGGTTTTCACATCAGCGGATGCAAGATATTCTACGGAGCCGATGAAAGCATCCGCACCGGTGCCGTAGGCCAGATTGTGCTGGATGTAGCCATCCGCCAACAGGCTGCGGGCGGTGTCCGTATCACCGGTGGCAAAGGTATTGATGAGCGCCAGTGCCTTTTCGGTCTGGCTCTGCTCCTGCTGGACAGGTGCAGTCTGCTGGGTGTTTTCAGCGGGGGTTTGGGTAGCAGTGTCCTTGGAGCCGCATCCGGTGAGAGCCGTGCCGATCATGGCAAGAGCCATCGTGAGAGAAAGAATTTTTTTCATTTTGAGTGACCTCCTTGGTGATTGGGCTTGCTTTCGTTTGCCTCTGGCGTTATAGTAATACCGTAGCTCCGATTCGTAAAGTAAGCACAATATTGTGCCGTAGTTACCAAACAGAAACTAATGGGTAGTTACCAGAAAGAAACGATTGCGCCGTTACTGGATTTTCCGGCAATATGGCGCTTGAAAAAATTTTTATGGAGGGTTTCAAATATGAGCGAAATGACCGCGAAAGCCGATCTTCCCGCCTGCCCTGTGGAGACCACGCTGACCCTCATCGGGGACAAGTGGAAGGTGCTGATCCTACGTGACCTGATGCCGGGAACAAAGCGGTTCGGGGAGCTGAAAAAGTCCGTTGGCAATGTGTCCCAAAAGGTCTTGACCGCCCAGCTCCGGGCGATGGAGGAGAGCGGACTGGTAAACCGCAAGGTCTACGCCGAAGTGCCGCCGAGAGTGGAATATTCTCTGACCGAACTTGGCAAAAGCCTGAAGCCTATTCTGGATTCCATGTGGGCATGGGGCGAGGACTACAAAAAGCAGCAAGAATTGGCAGATGCGTGAAATGGCTCGCATTGAAAGCCGCCTGTGAAGCAATCCTGACCCACTTTTGACCCAGAATCCGAAAAAAGCGGGCAGGGCTGGACGGAAACAACGGAAAATCCGCCGAGCGAACGGTGGCAAAAAGCACAAATCGGAGCCGAAATGACTCCGATTTGTGCTTGAGACAACCTACGGACCAGAAGGCCGGGGGTTCGAATCCCTCACGGCGTACCAAAAGTCCTCGAAATCGTCTGATTTCGAGGACTTTTGCTTTTCATAAGTTCCGTTTTTAGGGTGCCGCTTTTTTCTGACCCAAACGCTGACCCCAACGGGAGCGAGTAGCGGAAAGCATCAGACAGCACAGGAGAGGATATTCCCCATCGTCTGGGCGGCTTTGAGTTGGGCGTCGGTGGTGACGTGGGCGTAGGTGTCCAGCGTGAAGCCTGCCGAGTAGTGGCCAAGCATACTGCTGACGGTCTTGACGTCCACGCCGTTTTGGAGCGCCATCGTCGCGAAGGTGTGGCGGAGGTCGTGAAAGCGGATGCGTGGCAGCCCCGCCCGTTTCAGCACCCGCTGGAGCATGTGCAGGACGCTGTCCGGTGACATGGGGCCTCCGGTGGGCGATGGGAATACCCATTCGCTGTTTCCGACTTTGCATTTCTGCATTTTCAGTACGCTTATCGCATCTGCCGACAATGGCAGGGTGCGGTAGGCGTTTTTCGTTTTCAGCGGTGCCTCGACCACTTTGCCGTTTTGCCGCGAGATGGCCCGTTGGATTTTCAGCACGCCACGGTCGAGGTCAACGTCCGTCCACTTTAGGCCCAGCAATTCCCCACGGCGCAGGCCGGTGGCGAGGTCGAGGTAGTAGAGTTCGTACACGCCGCTGTCCCTGGCCTCCCGGAAGAAGGCGCTGAGTTGGTCGGCGGTCAGGGTCTTCATTTCCTTGTGTTCGACTTTCGGCAAGGCGCAGCCCTGCGTGGGATTTTTCGTGACGAGGCGCTGTTCCATGGCGAGGTTGTACGCCGAGCCGATCATTTGGTGGATGTTTCGCACCGTTTTTGGAGCCAAACCTTTCGGCTTTTTCTTGGCCTCGACGCGGTCAACTCTGCCGCCGTCCAGCAGGTGCTTGTAGAACCGCTGCAAGTCCAGAGAAGTCAATCCCGCCAGCGGGATGCCGCCGATCTGCGGCTTGATGTGGTTGCTGAGAAAGCCCTGCGAGGTCTTGAACGTGGACGGTCTGAGTTTTACTTTTGCGTAGTTCTCCATCCATACCTCCAGCCAGCTACCCACCGTATAGGTCTTGGCCCGCCCGTAGTTGATGCCGACATTTTCCTCGATGGCTTTTTTCAGTTTTTCTTTGACTTCTGCCTGCGTCTTGCCGAGGACATTCTTGATGATGGCTTTGCCGATTTCCGGATCGTGACCGACTGTGTAGCGTCCTTCCCATCGACCGTCCTTTCGTTTGCGGATGTTCCCCTCGCCGTTTGCTCGTCTTTTTGGCATGGTATCAGCCCCTTTCGCAACGAACAATACCGTAGCCAAGAGGGAAAAGCTACCAGAAAGCGGAACAGTTATCAGAAAGTTATCATTTGACGGGGACGCCCTATCTTTGTCTATGGCGACGCAATTTCTGCGCTGCCGGGGATATTCTCTTTGGTTACAGCGGTGCAATTTTTGGACGGTTGAAAGTCTCTTTTCATTGACTGCGGTGACTCAAAACATGCTTGCCCTGCACCATTGATCACGCGGAGGTGATTACCTCGATTTCCTTCCGAAACGGCCATAAGGCACCACTAAAATTCTTGGGATGCCTGCGTTTGTGGGAACTAAGACGCCAACCGCTCTGAAATTCCCTTCAAAAGACGCCACAACCGACTGCGTTGAAACCCCCGTCAACTGCCCGCACTGCGGGCAGAAGTGATTGGGCAGAGCGTCGGTTCCGACGCCAGCCCTTTATCCTGCTTTCTTTTTCGTCCTCGAAAAAGGCTCGAAAAGCGCAGAAACGCACTCATACCAACGTTTCCAACACATTGGTCACACGGACTTCAACACCTCCGGCACAAACGCCCCACGTTTGCTTTCGCGGGTGAAAGCGGGTACACACTCGTCTCTCTGAGAAAAATCGCACACAGCGGCTTACACGCCGAAACAGGGGGCGTCCCTCCCCCGGCCACAGCGCGTCTTTGTGCTGTCAGTGAAATTCCTTTTATTCCGCCATGCTTTTATATACATACATTTCCCGGTTCTCTGTGAACCCCCACTATCAGCAGAGAGAGAAAAATCCGGCAAAGCTGCCGCCATAAATTTTATCTCCCAACCGCTTTTCATTGCGTTTTTCAACTTCTCTCACAAACGGTCCACGTTCGCTTTCGCGGATGAAATCGGGTACACACGCCACCCCAGCCCCTAACCGCGCACACAAGGGCACACACGGCGAAACAGGGGGTGTTTCAGATGGGGTGCTATTACTACCCTCGGACTGTTTCACACGTTTCGGAAACCCTGCGTGGCCAGGGGGTAGAACGGCAAACTTTGCCGCTTTTGGGTCTTGGTCGGAGGCACTCCTGAAGAACGCAGAAAGCCTTCGGGACAGCGATGCGCTTATGTGCGTCGCTGTTCCGAGGCGTCGCGGCCCCGCCGGGCTGCGCAGACCGACACCGCCCGCTGAGCGGACTGTGCTTGCTCCGATATCTCCCAGAGTCCAACTCTGTTTGCGGCGTCCGGCGTTCCCTCTCTCCGCCTTTATCCCCGGAGCATGACCTTTACACAGAACAGGCCGTCCTGATAGGTGACTGTACTTACTCCACCAGATTTTTCTGCGATATGGCGGACGGACTGGATACCAACGCCTTCTCCTTTTCGCTTGGAGGACTGAAAGACACCACCTTTTTCGCGGATGACTCCGTCATAGGTGTTTTCAACCTGAATCAGTGCCAGACTGTTGCCATGCAGATAGGCTGTCAGTTTGACCCTGCGTCGGGCAGGCGCAGTGCGCAGGCTGGCTTCCAGTGCATTTTCCAGCAGATTCGAGAGAACCAGACACAGATTGATTTCGTCTACAGAAAGACATTCCGGCAGATCGAGCTGCACGGAAAATGGGATCTGTTCCCGCTTCGCAAGTGCGCAGTAATACCCGACCACGCCGTCTGCCGCCCGGTTTTCACAGAAATGCAGCTCCAGACTCGGAATTCTGGAAACCGCACCGGAGAGATAGGCTTTGATCTTTTCAAGATTCCCTTCTTCTGCAAGGGCAGCGAGCTGACATAGCTGGTGGCGCAGATCGTGCCGCGCCTGCCGTGCTTCCTCAATGGCAGCTTTCAGGCTTTCGTAGCGCTGCTGCTGCATGGAAAGCAGCTGGTTCTCCTGCTGCAATCTCACATTCCGGTTGATGCTAATCGCCATCAGAAGGAAGATTGCGTTGAAGAAAAGCATCAAAAACAAAAGTGCGATGCTGATCACAAAATACCCCTGCAAAACACGCCCGGTATAGAGCGTGTCCGCATACTTGGGGATCATAAACAGATTCAGCGCAATGAACACCAGCGGCAGCACCCAGAAGGAATACCATGTCTGCGCAAAATTTTCATCCTCGACCATCCTCCGCACGCTGTGCGTCGCAGGATAATAGGCGATGGCGGCAAACAGCCAGCAGATCGCATGATAGCAAATCACGGCCCGCAGACAGAACCATGGCTCAGCCTGCGCCTGCGGCAAACCGGCCAGCATAGCGGCGTTGATCGCCCTGCAAAGGCTGTTGATACAGGCAAATACCGCACAGACGGACAACGCAATCGTTCCGGATTTCCAAAGCGAGATCCGGAGCGTTTTTATGTAGATCACGACTGCAAGCAAAGTTAGGCCTGCAAGCATCGGCGCAGTTGGCATGCAGTGCGCATAGCACACCACGCCTCCGGCGGCGCAAAGCAGCGCAAGCAGCGGGGCAAGCCACAAAACAAGCTTTGACAGCGGCTGCTTTAAGCTGGATTTTACCGGGAAGTAGGCAAGCAGCATGCCGGGAATCACCACGCCGAGCTCCAGAATTGGACGCAGCAGCTCCATTATGCCATCCGCCCCCTTTGAAGCAGGAACTCCATAAACGCCTGTCGGGCTGGCTTCAAAAGCTCTTGACTGACAAACACGCGGCTTCCGTCCGCCATGCGGAAGGCGGCGCCTTCCAGATCCTTCGCGTGTTCCAGATTCACGATCACGCCGCGCCCGCACACAAAAAAGCGTGTGTCATCCTTTAGTGGGGCGATGAACGTCTTGAAGGGTTGGCGCGTGGCAAGCGTCTTTTGAACCGTCGTATGGACGTAGATCAAGTGGGCGAAGTGTTCTGCGTAGACGATGTCCTGATAGCGCAGATGGATCTCGCTTCCCTCCACCTTTAGCTCCATATATTTGTCCGGCTGCGGTACGCGGGCAAGCAGCTCATCCGTCAGCGCGTCGATGTCCGCTTCGGTAAAGGGCTTGACCAGATAGTGCAGCGCACGTACCTGAAAGCCCTCCAGCGCATGGTCGGTCGAGGTCGTGGTAAAAACCAGCAGGCAGTCCGTGTTGGTTTTCCGTAGCTTCTTTGCCGCCTCCATGCCCGTCATGCCATCCATATAAATATCCAGAAATGCGGCAGTAAAGGGCGCTTTCCTTGCCGCTTCCAGAAATGTCTCGCCGCTCTCGTATTCCAGAATATCCGCCTGCACATTTCTCCGGTGAAGCTGCTGCTCCAGCCGGTCTTTCAGCAGTGTGCGTTCCGCGGCAAGATCATCCACAATCGCAATTCTCATGCAGGGTTCTCTCCTTGTCCTTGAATTCCAAGATAATTATATCACAGCGTGTCGAGGATGACAAAGAACCGCTGTCGGAATTCGTGCCAAAATCGCCCCTTTCGTGCTACGGCGCTTGAAAAAGCCGAATGACCTTTTTATACTGAGCGCAAGCAAAATGCTAAATCGGATGAAGGAAGGAGGGAGATCTGTGTATCGTATTGCCGTGCTGGCAGAACAGGAAGCAGAGCGGCAGCGCTACGCCGAGCAAATTACCCGGTTTTGTGAAGCGAAGGGGCTGTTTCCGCAGGTCATGCAATATGACGACCAGGAACGCTTTTTTGAAACGGCGCAGAAAGAGGCTCCAACCAATGCCGTCATTGCACTTTCCGGGGTGGCAGGATTGAATGCGGCGGAGCACCTTCGCTCCTTATGCCCCGCGTGCCGGATGATCTGGTGCAGCGACTTGGATTTCTCCCTTCACGCCTTCCGGCTGCGGGCAGACTATTTCCTGCTGGAGCCGGTTTCCGAGGAAGCATTCCGGCGAGGACTGAATGCCTGGATTGAATAAACGGGTATCGAACCAAACCAAGACAACAAGCACAAAAATGGAGGATATCAATGAAAAAGAAAAAGTTACAATGTTCTGTACCAACCCTTCTGCTGGCCGGTGTGTTGTGCCTGACGTTGGCGGCCTGCGGTGCGAAGCAGTCTTCCGACATGCTTGCATCGGATACAGACTCCGCGGCAAGCGCCGCCCTGCCGGTAAAGGCCATGAATGCCAAACGTGTTGACGAAAACCCCTATATGGCAAAGAGCGACGCCAACATTCACCACGACGGCTACAATACCGACTCTACAGATGAAGTCCTGCCGCTTGGCATCTATCCGGAGATCAATGTTTCCTATGAAAAAACCAACGCGAACGCTTCGCCTGCCATTTACTTTGACAGCAACGGCCACGCAGTCGTTCCGCTGCTCGGCGGCATCGCCATCCGCGATCTGAATGCCGAAGAGACGAAGACTCTTGGCTATTTCTCTCCGAAGCAACATGACGGCGGTGGTTATGTCATCCAGAGCTCCTACACGTTCCTTGACTCAGAAAACCGCATCGTCTGCCCCACCAGCAACAACCATGTACTGATGCTGCGGGCAACCGATGAAGCAGGAAACGTCCTGCCGGAGTTTGAAAAGGTATTGGACATTGACATCAAGGCGGCAGCCGAAGCTGCGCTCGGCAAGGAGCTGACGCAGAATCTTCTTTCCGTGGTCTTTGACTACGACGGCAACCTCTGGTTTGCCACCGGCGGCTTCCGCATTTATCCACAACGCCAGCAGCAGGGCGTGCTCGGCTACATCGCCCACTCGGCGATCGAGGCGATCCTGAACGGAGAACAGGCCGACCTTTCGAAGGCCGTCTTCGTCTACGGGCTGGCGCTCGGCGAGGGTGCGGAGAACGGCATTGCCGCCTCCAAGGACGGCGCGGTCATCCTGACAAACCAGAACTGCTATCTGCTGCGTGCCAATAACGGTGTCGAGGCTGTCTGGTGCACACCGTATGAGAGCGTCGGCGCGAAGGTCAGCGGCGAAAACGACAAGACCACCGGCGGCGGTCTTGCCTGGGGCGGCGGCTGCTCCCCGTCGCTGACGCCGGATCTTGTGATGTTCACCGACAACGCGGATCCCGTCAAGCTGCTGGCGCTCGATATGAAGACCGGTGAGATCGTTGCAAGCATGCCGGTGCTGGATGATCTGGCCGAGGGCTATCAGGTGGCGGTTGAAAACTCTGCCATCGTCTATGATGACAGCGAGGGCACCGTCAGCACGATTGTCTGCAACTGGTTCGGCGCAGGCAGCGCAGGCCTTGCCGATCCCAACAGTGACTCTTCCATCCAAAGCTACGCCAACATCTATGACATGAACTGGCTGACAAAGGGCAACTGCATGATTGCGCCCGGCGTCGAGCGCGTGGACACCGTGAAAACCGATAGCGGCTATGAGATGAAGAGCATCTGGTCTCGAAATGACCTGAGCGATACATCGATTCTCAAGCTCTCCACCGCGACGGGCTATATCTACGGCTATGTACAGGATCTGGAAAGCGGCATGTGGCAGTACATCATTCTAGACTTTGCCACCGGCGAGACGGTATTCACCATGGACGTCTCCAACAAATATGGCTACAATAACATGGCTATCGGTATGTATGCCGGAAACAGCGGCAACGCGCTCTACTGCCCGACGGGATATCTGGAGCTGCTGTGCTTGCAGGACCGCTTTGTGTATCTTCCCGAAATGCCCTACCGCAAGGTCGATCTCGATAAGGCCGCGCGGAACGTACTGACACAGGAACAGTTTGAGCAGGCCGGCGGCGAAGGTACGGTCGCGAGCTGGTGCAATACTGTGACGGTCGAAAATGTTCATCCCAACACGACGGTCTCGTTCCGGATGAACAACCTTTCCGGGGACACCGCCGGGCTGAAGCTCTATGCCTACGGTGCAGACGGAAAGCTGGCGGAGGTCGGCAATGAGCTGTGGTCGATCACGGATGAGACAGGCGCTGCCGTGGATACCCTGTCCGATGGCACACTGTATGAGCTGCGTGTGAGCGTCGCGGACGGCGGTGCGTTCGACCTGAGCGAGACGGAAAAGGAAATCAAAATTTCCGTTGTACTTGCGAAGTAAGACTCAAGGAAGGCTCCGGTGCCAAAAGCGCCGGAGCCTTCCTTAGCCTGTCAAAAAACCACAAAATCACTTCCACGAATATCGCCAAAAAGTTACTGTTACAACGCTGTTCCAAACCGCTTTTTAGCGAATTTTTCAACTTCTCGCACAAACGGCCCACGTTTGCTTTCACGAGCAAAAGCGGGTACACACTCACCTTCGCCAACAGGATCGCACACAGCGGCTTACACGGCGAAACAGGGGCGATTCAGATGGGGGCGCTATTACTACCCTCGGCGTGCTCTGCGTGCTGCTGAAACGTTGGACGGCCGCTTGTCAAAGCGGCTAACTTGCCGTTTTCTGAGGTCGGGTGAGCAGCGTTCCTTGCGCAGTGCCTATTTTCTTCGAATATACAGAATTTTCTGTCGGCAGTTCCAGTTGCAACCACTTTTGCGCTATGGTACAATAAATCCAAGGAATTGGAAGAATTTCAGAACAATTATGCCGTTAAATTCCCGTTTGCAATTGCAAGTTCCTCACCGGGGCCACGCCCCGAACAACAGAAAGGAAGTGCTATCCCATGAAGAAACTCATCTCTTTGGCTCTGGCGGTCCTCCTGCTGCTGAACCTTGCCGCCTGCGGGGAAAGCTCCGGTTCCAATCCATCCGGTTCCTCCGGCGATTCTTCATCTTCAGCCGATCCCGCCCAGCCGGATGCCTTCTCCCCCGTCACCACGGAGGCGGAGGTTCGGGCTCTCTACGGGGACGACGCGGACCTCATCGCCTCCATCGAGGCGTACCAGGGCGACTTCCTGGTGCAGCTGGGAACAGATGATTCCTGCCCAAGCTTGGACTGGGTCTACGGTGAGAGTGGTATCCGCCGCCGGATGCTGTGGCTGGATACGCCCCTGCTTCGGTGCGAGATCGAGTCCCAGGCAACCGTCCGGGTGGTCACTGGCGGGTCTAACATCTATAACGGCGTCCCCAGTTTTCCACGCGTGGAGTTGGCCACACTGTGCCTTCTCTACGATGAGCAGGGCCGCGACCGAGGCTATGATCCCTATGTTTCTCCCGGCACTGGTAGCTCTGAAATCTACTGGGCCGGGGCCGGGGAGAGCTATCCCATGGGCATGCAGGGCCGCCGGGAGGCCATCCGTTCCGCCCAGGTCGATGCAGGCGGCCTCACCGTGGCCTTCGCGCCCCTGGCGGACGGCAGCGACTTTGTGGCTGCCTACTGCGAGATTCCCTATACCGAGGTGGCTCTCTCGGAGGACGGTATGACCCTCACCGTCACCATGCACGACACCTTCCTCAGCAGCGGCACCCTCTCCAAGGATGTAGACCTGGACTTTTTAAAGGAGTATGGCTCCCTCTACCCAGAGAGCTTCCCCGCCGGGGAGTTGGCGGGAAGCTGCACCCTCATTGAGAATGCGGATCTGCGTCAGGATGGGAACAACACCGTGCTGACCGTCACTCTGGCTGACGGTCCCATCCACGGCAGGAACTTCGGTGACGGTTATTACCGCTTCACCGCTGAGACCGGCTATACCGGCATCGCCGACATCGGTCCCTACCTTCGAGTAACCCTCAACGCCACCAACGAGCTCTTTGCAGGCAACTGAGCAGTCCATACAAGCCGTGGACAGCGTGGGTGCGGGCGCACCGTGTCTGACCCAGTTTTGACCCAGAATCCGAAAAAAGCAGGCAGGGCTGGACGGAAACAATGGAAAATCCGCCGAGCAAACGGCGGTAAATAGCACAAATCGGAGCCGAAATGACTCCGATTTGTGCTTGAGACTGCCTCATAACCCGGAGGCCGTAGGTTCGAGTCCTGCCTCCGCAACCAGAAAGTCCTGATTTCTTGCGAAATCAGGACTTTTTTCGCACTTTTGTGCCCGATATCTTACTTGCCGTTTTTTCTGACCCAAACGCTGACCCCAACGGGAGCGGATAGCGGAAAGGTCTATACCGCGCCAGAGAGGATGTTACCCATTGTCTTTGCCGCTTCACGCTTGGCGGAGGTCGCGGCGTGGGTGTAAGTCCAGATGCATATCGGTAAGGTAGTCAGCACACAATGAAGTATGGGATCATCGCAGACACGCTACCTTTTAATGTCTTTATTTATTGACAATATATGATGTATCGTCTATAATAAAAAGCACAAAGATGATGTAGAGGTGGTGTGCCGAATGGGACGAAAGAGTGTTACTGTGCTGCCGCAGACGCAGGCGATTTTAGAACAGCTGGGAGAACAGATCAAGCT
>ENA-OWPF01002389-OWPF01002389.1-human-gut-metagenome-genome-assembly--contig:-NODE-2389-length-13446-cov-6.452991_pt1 | contig 13446 bp, 10 predicted proteins | sample MGYA00248261_ERZ651840 | MGnify/ENA primary metagenome ERZ651840 (study PRJEB26924, sample SAMEA4378268) | human gut metagenome | biome: human gut; feature: human-associated habitat; material: faeces... | reverse complement strand
CCAAGCGGTAAGGCAACGGACTTTGACTCCGTTATGCGTTGGTTCGAATCCAGCCACCCCAGCCATTATGACATCAACACCCAACGGTGTTTTTTTTATGAAGTTCATAATAAAATTTTAATATATAGTCTCAAGAAAGAAAAAGTGTTGTTTATTCAGCACTTTTTTCTTTTTTATTGATGCAGAAAACGAACGACTGATAAAACGTTTAATAACTAATAGAAACAACGAACCAAGAAATTTTATTTATTAAATTTTTTGGTTTTTTCATATCACAATATAAAATTTTATTTTTACAAAATATTTTTAATAATTATAACAAAAGGAGCTGAATAATTCAGCTCCATTTTTATTAATCATCAATATAGTTGTCAAAGTAACCTTGAATTAAGATAATTGGAGTTCCTTTATCTCCACTTCCTGAAGTAAGGTCACATAATGATCCTATAAGGTCTGTAAGTCTTCTTGGTGTAGTTCCTTGAGTTATCATTTGTCCTTTAAGGTCAGAATCTTTGCTTCTTATTGCGTCTGCAACAGCTTTGTTAAGTTCTTCACCTTTTAATCCTGCAAGGTCATTATCTGCAAGATATTTTAATTTAATTTCGTTTGGTGTTCCTTCAAGACCATCAGTATATCCTGGTGATACAACAGGGTCTGCAAGTTCCCAAATTTTTCCAACAGGATCTTTGAAAGCTCCGTCTCCATAAACCATAACTTCCATATGTTTTCCTGTTTTTTCTAAAAGCATTTTTTGAACTCTGTCAACAAGTTCTTTACAATTACGTGGGAATAATTTTACTGTATCTTCTGTAGCTTTATTTGAACCAAGAAGTCCATAATCTTCATTAAATCCGCTTCCGTTTATTGATGATGACATTATTTCGTCCATACCGTAAACTATTTTAGCTCCAGCATTTTTAAGTAATTTTTTAGTTCTTACACGAGTATGAATGTCACAGTTTAAAACACAATCTGTATATTTTAAAATAGCTGTAGGATTATTAGCAAATATTACTTCAACTTCTGCTCCTTGCTCTCTAATTAATTCAGAATAATATTCAATGTAGTTTACTCCTGTAAACACATGAACAGGATTTCCAAATTTTTCTGTAAATTCTGCTTCTGTTAAAACATCACTCCATGGATTTACTCCTTTTTCATCAAGTAAATCATAATCTATAAAGTGGTTTCCAACTTCATCAGATGGATAACTAAACATCAAAACAATTTTCTTTGCTCCTCTTGCAATACCTTTTAGACATACAGAAAATCTGTTACGGCTTAATATAGGGAATATAACACCTATTGTGTTGTCTCCAAATTTAGCTTTCACGTCTGCTGCTATATCATCAATAGAAGCGTAGTTACCTTGAGCTCTTGCAACTATAGATTCTGTCATTGCAACAATATCTCTGTCTCTTAAAGAAATATTATCACTTTCAGCAGCAGCAAGAACTGCATCTACTACGAAATTTGCAATATCGTCACCTTGATGAATAATTGGTGCACGAAGTCCTCTTGAAATAGTTCCGACTAATCTTCCCATACTTAATTTCTCCTTTGATACTAAATTTATCTTTTAACGGTTAATTATAATATTTTTTTAAATGTTTGTCAACTTTTAATAATACTGAAATTATATTTTTTTAGTATAGATTTTTTCTTCTCTCTATTTTTAAGTATAACATTTTTATAGATAAATGTCTAATATTATATTTTTTATAAATTTTTAAATAAAAAATGCCTTGTACGAAAAAAAGATTTTTTGTAAATTTTAAAATCTATTTTTCAACAAGGCAGTTCTTGTTATTTCTTATTATCCTTCAATAAGATCTAAATCAGCCATTCTTTCATAAATGTCGTCAAGTCTCTTCATTTGAGATAATCTGTTATTTTTAACAGTTTCATCTTTATCATTTATCATAACAGAATTGAAATAGTTATTTACAATTTCTTCACCGTTTAACACAGCATCAAGATATCCTTTATAATCTTTTGCTGCAAGAAGTTCTGCAGTTGTTCTGTCAAGTTCTTCTACATAATCATATAAAGAAGTTTCTGCTGCTTCTTTAAATAATTCTTTATTAACTTCTCTTTCACTGTGGTCTTTAACAATGTTTCCAACTCTCTTTATAATTCCAACAAGTTTTTTAAAGCTGTCTTCTTGAACTTCTTTTTCAAGAACTTCAATCATAGCTTTAGTTTCTATAACATTATCCCAAGCTTTTGCAACAACAGCTAAGATTACATCTCTTCTATATCCCATATCTGTAAATACATTTATTACTCTTTGTTTTAAAAATTCTAATACTTCTTTTTCAAGAAGAGCTTTGTCTTTTTGTAAAACTCCAGCTTCATCAAGAATTTCTATACTTTTTTCTACAAGTTCTTTTAAAGATACATTAAGTTTAGAATTAATTATAACATTTACAATTCCAAGAGCAGCTCTTCTAAGTGCAAATGGATCTTTTGAACCTGTAACTACTACACCAACACCTAGACAACCTGCAAGTGTATCCATTCTGTCACAAATTCCTGCAACAATTCCTTCTTTAGTTTCAGGAAGCTTATCTCCTTTAAATCTTGGGAAATAATGTTCTTGTATTCCTTTTGAAACAGTTTCTTTTTCTCCAGATTTAAGAGCATAGTCTGCTCCCATAAGTCCTTGAAGTTCTGTAAATTCTTTTTCATTTATCATATTTGATACAAGGTCTGCTTTACAAAGTTTTATTGTTCTGAATATATCTTCTTTTTCAGCAGTGTATCCAAGTTTATCTGTTAAGAAATCTGCAAGTTTTGTAACTCTTGCCATTTTATCAGCAATAGTTCCTAAATCTTTTTGGAATACAACAGTGCTTAATTTAGGCACATTTGCTTCTAAAGGATTTTTTAAGTCTTCTTGATAGAAGAATCTTGCATCTGCAAGTCTTGCTGATAAAACTTTTTCATTTCCAGCTTTTACTTTATCAGAATATTCTATTCCGTTTCTTACCACAACAAATTTTGGAAGAAGTTTTCCATTTTTGTCAAGGATTGGGAAATATCTTTGGTGAACTTCCATTGATATAATTAAAACTTCTTGAGGAACTTCCAAGAAATCTGAATTAAATGTTCCAACTATTGGGAATGGATATTCAACTAAGTTTGTAACTTCGTTTAATAAATTTTCGTGAATTAAAACTTGTTCATTTTCTTTTGTACAGTTTTTATCAATAAGGTCTCTTATCATTTGTTTTCTTTCTTCAATATCAATTATTACATTGTTTTCTCTTATTTTTGTGAAATAATCGTCAATGCTTTCTACTGTGAAAGGTTTTCCAAAGAATCTGTGTCCTTTTGAAGAAAGTCCGCTTTTTATTCCTTCTATTTCAAATTCAACAGCTTCATTATCAGCCATAGCTAAGAACCATTGAATAGGTCTTGCAAATTTAAACTTTCTGTCTGCCCATTTCATTGATTTAGGAAATTCAAGTTCAAGTACAAGAGATTTTAAAATTTCAGGAAGTAAAGTTTTTGTTGCAACTCCTTCTGAGAATTTTCTTACAGCAATGTATTCACCTTTTGGAGTGTCTACTATTTCTAAATCTGTTCCTTCTACGCCTTGAGATTTTGCAAATCCTAATCCTGCTCTTGAAAGTTCTCCGTTTGCATCATAAGCAACTTTTCTTGCAGGCCCCATGTTAAGTTCGTTTAAGTCTTCTTGTTTTTCAGCAAGCCCTTCAACAAGAATAACCATTCTTCTAGGTGTTCCAAAAGTTTTTATATCATCATATTTTATTCTTTCATTTTTTAATTTATTCTCTAAATTTTTCTTTAAATCATCTAATGCTTTTACTAGGAATCTAGCTGGATTTTCTTCCATTCCTATTTCAAAAAGTAATCTCAATTTATTCATCTCCTTTTATTTTTCTAATTCTTATGAAACTATTTTATCATTATTTTTTTAATAAAGGATAACCTAAATTTTTTCTATTTTCTACATATATTTCAGCACATCTTTTTGCTAGATCTCTAACTCTTAAAATATACGCCATTCTTTCTGTTGTAGAAATAGCACCTCTTGAATCTAAAACATTAAATGTATGAGAACATTTTAATACAAAGTCGTAAGCTGGAAGTACAAGACCTTGTTCAAGAATTTTTTTAGCTTCCCTTTCATATTCATCAAACCATTTGAAATATAAATCTAAATCAGCAAGTTCAAAAGAATATTTTGAGTTTTCGTATTCATATTGGTATCTCATATCACCATATTTTACATTTTCTGTCCAATCTAAATCATAAACATTTGATTTATTTTGAATATAAAGAGCTATTCTTTCAAGTCCGTAAGTTATTTCAACAGGAACTATATCAAGTTCTAATCCTCCAACTTGTTGGAAATAAGTGAACTGTGTTATTTCCATTCCGTCAAGCCAAACTTCCCAACCAAGTCCCCATGCTCCAAGAGTAGGTGATTCCCAGTCGTCCTCAACAAAACGGATATCATGTTCTTCTGGTATAATTCCTAATAATCTTAAACTTTCTAAGTAAAGTTCCTGAATATTATCAGGTGATGGTTTCATTATTACTTGAAACTGATGATGCTGATACACTCTGTTAGGATTTTCCCCGTATCTTCCATCTTTTGGTCTTCTTGATGGTTCTACATAGGCTGTTTTCCATGGTTCTGGTCCTAAAGACATTAAAAATGTATTAGGGTTAAATGTTCCTGCACCTGTTTCCACGTCGTAAGGATTTCCTAATACACATCCTTTAGATCCCCAGTACTGTTGAAGAGTAAATATCATCTCTTGAAATGTCATTTCTTTTCCTCCTAATCTTTCCTTCTTTTTAACAGTAAATCAAGGAGTAAAAGAATTACTCCCAAATTTATATATACATCTGCTATATTAAATACAAAACTCCAAATTCCTCTGAAATCAATCATATCTACTACATAACCTCTTAAAAGTCTGTCTATCATATTTCCTATTGCTCCAGAGATTATAAATACATAAGCCATTCTTTCAAAAAGATTGGATTTTTTAACATTTTTTAAAAAATAAATAATAATTCCCAATATTGCTATTATAGTAGCTATGCTGATTACATCAACTTTTCCTTGAAATATTCCAAAAGCTATTCCTCTATTCTGCACATATGTTATATGGAAAAAATTATTTATAACAGGGATTGTATCCCCAAACATCATATGTCTGTCAACCAAAATTTTTACAACTTGGTCGATAATTATAAGCACTGCTATTCCAACACAGTAAAAAATCATGCTTTTTTCTCCCAACTAAATAATATCTTTTCTAATTTTATAATAATATTTCTTTTTTCGCAAATATTTTTATTCTTCGCTTTCTTCTTCCTCTTTTATATTTTCTTTAAACATATTTAAAGTAATTTTTATTGTTGTTCCCTCGTTTTCCTGAGAATTAAATTTAATTACACCACGACAGTCTTTTATTACTCTCATTGCAAGAGGAATTCCAAGTCCCGGAGCATCATCTTTGTAGGTTACAAAAGGCTCTTGAATTGTTTTAAGCCTCTCTTCGCTCATTCCGACTCCGTTATCTTTAATATCAATTTTTATTTTATTTGCATGTTTGTCTCTTATAACAATAACATTTATTTTTCTTGGAAGATTTTTTCCAGCCATTACAGCATCATAAGAATTTTTTAAAAGTTCAATAAATGCTTTTTTAAGACGTTTGTTATCTCCAAAAACATCTCCTGTATAACTTATAAAAGATGAAATTATAATATCTTTATCTCTTCCTTCTGCTGCAAGATACTCTTTAAATTCTTCTATAACTTCAGCCATCAAATGTTCTATATTAACTCTTTCAAGCTTATTTCTATTTTGACTTGAATATTCTATAAGAGTTTTATTGCCTTTTCTCATTTTCTTTATCTGGCTTTCAAGTTCTTGTATTGTCTCAGAAATATTTTCATTTTCTTGATTTTTTGTTTTTTCTAAAATTTCAAGAAGTTTATCAAGAGCCGCCTGCCTTGTATTTAAAAATCTTTCAGAAATTTTACTTATTGTCATATTTCTTTCTATTTCTATTCTGTCTTCTTCATTTATTTTACTCTTAAGTTTAACAGAAATATTCATAAGAAGAAGTCTTAAAAGTTCAATATCTTCCTCTGTTATCTCTTTATTTTTTGTAAAATAATCACAGATAATTACACCAGAATAATAATCAACATTAAAAATTGGAAATACTAAGAAATTTTTAATTCCCAGACTTTTAAATAAATCATTCCCCAAGTCATACTTATATCCTTTATCATTATAATAAATTATATCCCTGTTTTTCAAAGCTCTGCTAAGTATGTTATCTTCTGAAAAAGGAATTTTTATAAGAGGAACTACATCTTTTAATTCTTTTATTTGGAAATCAAATCCGCTTTTTCTCTCTTTCAAAATGTCATTTTTTATCTCTGCTATATGAGAATTTATCTGAGTACATTCACCCATAAGGACATCTCTTTCACGGCTGTATCTAAAAAACATACATCTGCTGAAACCAAGCCCCATTTCAGAAGTAAAGGCTGACATTATTTTTCTTACAGTTGCTGTTACATCATCTTCTATCTGAATTCCGATAAGAAGCTGTTCTATGGTTGTAATTTTATTTAAGTTTTCTTTAAGCTGCTTGTTCTGCTGTCTTAACTTTCTTTGATTTTCCTCAAGTTTTCCAAGCATTTTTTTTATAGAAACCGCAAGAGTTTTTATCTCTCCGCTCCCTTCAAGTTTCAGCTGTATATCATAATCTCCAAGACTTATTCTTTCTGCTGCTTCTGTAAGTTCTTTTAGAGGAAGCAGAAGTCTTCTAAACCATCTGCCGAATGTCGTTGTACATATTCCTATAAGCATAAGAACAATCACACTTATAAATACTCCAACAATAAGTTTTGTTCTAAAAAGTTCTTTTCTTGATACAGCAACTCCAAAATTTCCCACATAATCATTTTTATAATCTCTCAAAGAAAGAATTGCCACATAATATGCTTCTTTCTGAATATCAAATTTTCTGTAAAAATATTTATTCTGATCTTTTTTTAAAGTATTCAAACTTTCAAAAGAAATAAAGTTATCTCCATCTTCAATAGAAAAGTCTCCGTTTACATATTCATTTCCTACAACAGAAAATATTTTATCATTGTTTCCAAGCTCTATAAAACTTTTTACTGACTGAAGAAAATTTAAATCCAACGGAACTGCTGCAACAATATATTCTTTTTCTGGTTTATTGTTTGGATAAGGAATTATTACTTTAGAAAATATTTTTCCGTCAATTTCAACCAAATAACTTCCCTCTTCAAGCCCTCTTGAAATTCCAGAAAATTTAAAACATTCTCTGGAATCAAGAACTTCTTCCTCTCCAGCTTTGCCAACTATTTTTCCATTATCATCAATGATTGCAAGACCTATCCTGTAATAAGTTTGAAAATCTCTTCTTAAAAGCTCACTTTTTAAAAGCTGAACTGCTATATCATAATTTTTTAATCCAAATGCTCCATTCATTGCATCTTTTCTTGAAACTTCATACAAATCTTCTCTTATTTTTGAAAGATAATTTGTTTTCGCCTTATCAAGAAGAGAAACTTTTTCTTTTGCTGTAGCGGCAAGTCTGGCTTCCATATCTTCAAAAGTTATGAAAGTTGTCATAAAAGCAACTGTAATAGCAGTTATTATTATTGCAATATTATTATAAAAAATTGTTTTTACAAGAAGAGAATCACGGTTTATTCTCATATTACATTCCTTTCTTAGTTAAGCCCACTCTTTCCCTTTTTAAATCTACATCTTTTATTTTTACTTTTATTATCTGTCCCACAGAAAGCACTTTGCTCGGGTCATCAATATATTTATCTGAAATTTCAGAAATATGTAAAAGAGCATCATTTTTAAGACCAATATCAACAAATGCTCCAAATTTTACAACATTTCTTACAGTCCCTTCAAGTTCCATTCCCTCTTTAAGATTATCAATTTTTAAAATATCAGATTTTAAAAGAGGTTTTTCAAGTTCATCTCTTGGGTCACGTCTATCTCTTATAAGAGCTTCATAAACGTCTTTTACTGTTTCTTTTCCATAACCTTTTTCATCAGCAAATTTATTAAAATTAAATTTCTTTAATTTTTCTCTGCTTTCAGAAAGATTATTTCTATATTCTTCCATTGAAATTCCAACTGAAGAAAGAATTTCTTCCCCAATATTATATGATTCAGGGTGGATTATTGTATTGTCAAAAATATTTTCACCATCTTCAATGATTAAAAATCCTGCCATCTGTTCATATGCTTTTGCTCCGACACCTTTTACTTTTAAAAGCTGTTTTCTATTTTTAAAGTTTCCATTTTCACGTCTGTATTCAACAATACTTTTTGCAGTATTTTTCTTTACACCTGAAACATGCTCAAGTAATGCCCATGAAGCAGTGTTTACATTTATTCCTACACTGTTTACCACAGAAGCTATAACTTCATCCAAAGAACTGTCTAATTGTTTTTGGTCAACGTCGTGCTGATACATTCCAACACCTATTGATTTTGGATCGATTTTTACAAGTTCTCCAAGAGGATCTTGAATTCTTCTTCCTATTGAAATTGCTCCTCTCACTGTTACGTCTAAATCTGGAAATTCTTCATTAGCAAGTTTTGAAGCTGAATAAACAGAAGCTCCTGCTTCATTTACGATTATATATTTTACATCTTTACTGCATTCTTTTAAAGTTTTTGCCACAAAACTTTCTGTCTCTCTCGAAGCAGTTCCGTTTCCTATTGCAATAATATCAATATCATAATCTTTTATATATTTTAAAATTTTATTTTTAGCTGTTTCAAGCTGTTTTGGTGTATTCATCTCTTCAACAAGGAAAAATACATCATTTGTTACATAAAATCCATTTTTGTTAACTACTGCAACTTTACACCCTGTTCTGTATCCCGGGTCAAGCCCTAAAACATTTTTTTCTTTTAAAGGAGGCTGTAATAAAAGATTTTTTAAATTTTCTTTAAATACAGCTATCGCTTCTGTTTCACTTTTTTCAGTTAAAATATTTCTTACTTCTCTTTCAATTGATGGGAAAATTAATCTTTCAAAAGCATCTGATGTTATTGTTTTTAAAAATTCTAAAACAGATTTATTTGAAAATTCTCCTAAAAGAATATTATCCATTCTTTCTCTTATATTATCTTCAACTTTTAAAGAAACAGAAAGTATATCCTCTTTCTCTCCTCTGTTCACTGCAAGAACTCTATGAGACGGAATAGTTTTTATAGGCTCTGAATATTCATAATAATCTGCATAAACTTTTTTCACATCAAGTTCTTCTGCTTTTTTAGTGTTTTTAGAAGCTACTATTCCATTTTTTAAAAGCATTTCTCTTAATTTTTCTCTGTATTCTGCTTTTTCAGAAATTCCTTGAGCAATTATAAGTTTTGCTCCCTCAACTGCTTCTTCAACAGTTCCCACTTCTTCTGTTATAAATTCTTCAGCTTTTTTCAATAAGTCTTCTTCTGATTTCATAAGATAAATATATTGTGCCAAAGGTTCTAGTCCTTTTTCTATTGCAATATCTGCTTTTGTTTTTCTTCTCTTTTTATAAGGAAGATAAAGATCTTCAACTTCTTGAAGTTTTTCAGCTTTTATTATTGCTTCTCTTAATTCTTCAGTAAGTTTTCCCTGTTCGTCTATAAGAGAAATAACTTCTTCTTTTCTCTTTTCAAGATTTCTTAAATATGTTATAGATTTTAAAATATCTCCAATCTGATTTTCATCAAGATTTCCTGTTACTTCTTTTCTATATCTTGAAATAAAAGGAACTGTTGCCCCTTCATCTAAAAGTTTTACTGTATTTTCAACCTGAGTTAATTTTAAATTTAACTCCTTTGCTACGACTTCAAAAAGATTATTCATTAATTCCTCCAATTTTGTTTTCACATTAATTAAACCATTATATTATATCATAAATTGAACATAATTTCTAAGAAGTTGTTACAAATATATAAAAATAAAATTTTATTCTACAAGCCAAAAATATTATCACTTTATTTAATTGAAAAAGACAGCCCGAAAGCTGTCTTTTAAAATTTTATTTTTATTTTACTTTTACACCAAGTTTAACTTTTTCTCCGTTTACGTTAAATTCTTGTGCAAATCCTTCAGTTGTTCCAAATACAAATTCATCTGTTAATGTATCGTTTTTGATAACAGCTGCATTTCTTTCAATGATTTCTTTTAATTTGTCGTTTCCTTCTTCGTAAAGAACAATATGGTCTGTTACGTTGAAGTCTGCTTCTTTTCTCATTGATTGGATTTTACTTATAATTTCTCTTACAAATCCTTCTTCAACTAATTCTGGAGTAAGTTTTGTATCAAGAACTACAACTATTCCTCTATCTTCTAAAGGCATATATCCTTCAGTTTGTCCGCTTTCAATTAGAAGGTCTTCTACAGCTAAGTTTGCAACTTCTCCATCAGAAAGAGTAAGTGATAAAACTCCTGTTTCATCAAGTTGTTTTTTAGCTTTGCTTCCGTCTATTTCAGCAAGAAGAGTTCTTATTTCATTTACTTTCTTACCATATCTTTGACCTAAAGTTTTAAGTTGTGGTTTGAATGTATAAGAAGTAAATTGTGATGTATCTTCAACAAAGTGAATTTCTTTAATATTTAATTCTTCTTTGATGATATTTTGATATAATTCTCCAACTTCGTGTCCAGCTTTTACATAAATGTTTGCAACTGGCTGTCTGTTTTTAATGTTTGCAGCATTTCTTGCAGCTCTTCCAAGTGTAACAACTTGTAAAACTTCGTCCATATCTGCTTCTAAATCTCTATCGATTGCTGTTTCATCAACAACAGGGAAATCACAAAGGTGAATACTTTCAGGAGCATTTGCATCAACGCTTCTTACTAGGTTTTGATAAATTTCTTCTGTCATAAATGGAATCATTGGAGCTGCTGTCTTAGCTATTGTGATAAGAGCTGTATATAATGTCATGTATGCAGTGATTTTATCTTCTGTCATATCAGTTACCCAGAAACGTTCTCTGCTTCTTCTTACATACCAGTTACTTAATTCATCAACAAAGTCTTGAAGTAATCTTGCTGCTTCAAGAAGTTTGTAATCAGAAAGATTTTCATCTACACCTTTTACTGTAGCTACAACATTTGTATTATCCGCTAATGTACAAGTTAAGGTCTTGGCATTTTCAATAACATGATAGTTTGTCAAAATATCGATTTCACCATTCTTTTTATTGATGATCACACCACTACCTACACTTGTATTTTCTTGTTGCGTAAACGGATTGCTTCTTGAGTTATTTCCATACATACTAAAATAATTTTGTACATCCGATACCGAAACGTTGGTAATCGATACAATACTTGGCATACAATTTTGAGCGACTGCACTCACATTTGAAGTGGTTGAACTTGAAGTTTTCAAAACATTTGTGCTTTGAACTGTTGTATTTTGTTTATTATAGTTATCAACCACATAGTTGACACCTTGAAAACTTCCAGCCGCAACTACACCAAATGTGGCCGCACTCAATACAAGCTTTGTACCTTTCTTTAATAATTTATGATTTGAATTTGGAATTTTTGGCATTTCATTTTTCATGTCCTTGTACCTCCTTATTTACAATACAAGGATATCGCAATAAGCTTAAATGAACTTTAAATTATTCCATATTTGTGTAACCCATTAAATACGTATCCACTTCTTTTGCACACTCTTTACCTTCATGAATAGCCCATACAACTAAGGATTGACCTCTATGACAATCTCCAGCTGTAAAGTATTTATCTTTTACTTGATATGAATTTGGTTGAGTCACAATTGTATTTCTTTGTGAAGTTTCTAATTTAAAGCTTTTCTTTAAATCATCCTCAACACCAATAAAACCAGCCGCAATCAATAATAGATCGCAATCTAAGACTTGTTCAGAACCCTTAACTTCTTCAAGCTTTCCATTGTTGAATTGTACTTTTACGGTTTTGATCTGTTTTAAATTTTTCTTATCATCTAAGATACACTCTTTCACGGTTGTTTCATAAATACGAGGATCCTTTTTAAAGACGGCAATCGCTTCTTCTTGACCATAATCTGTCTTACAGATCTTAGGCCATTCTGGCTAAGGATTACTTTCTAGTCTTTCATCTGGGGCTTTAGGCATCATTTCAATTTGTACAACACTTGCACAACCCTGACGAATACTTGTACCAACACAATCATTTCCAGTATCACCACCACCGACAATGACGACATGTTTATATTTGGCAGAAATTTCTTCGGTGTTATCCAACAAATGTTTAGTGGCCTTTGTAAGATAGTCCACCGCAAAATAAATGCCTGTACAATCACGATTCTTTACATTTAGATCACGTGCTTTTTTAGATCCTGTCGCAAAAATAATCGCATCGAATTCTTTTTCCAATTCCTTTTTGGTGATGTCTTTACCTACATTCACATTCGTTTTAAAAATGATTCCTTCTTGCTTAAGAATATCTAATCTTCTTTGAATGACATTCTTTTCAAGCTTCATATTTGGAATACCATACATCAATAAACCACCAATACGATCTTCTTTTTCAAAGACAGTCACAGAATGACCTCTTCGATTTAAATCATGAGCTAGTGCAAGTCCTGCAGGACCTGAACCAATGATGGCGACCTTTTTATCCGAACGAACACTAGGAATATAGGCTTTCATCCAATCATTTTTATAGGCTGTTTCAATTGTATACAATTCATTTTTTTGATTGTGACAGGTTCTTGATCTAAACCATTCAAACAAGCCTTTTCGCAAAGGGCAGGGCATACACGGCCAGTAAATTCAGGGAATGGATTTGTTTTTAATAATCTGGATAAAGCTCTTTTATCGTTGCCATTATAGATTTCATCATTCCATTCCGGAATCAAGTTGTGTAAAGGACAGCCAGTCACCATGTTTTTTAATTTAATGGCTGACTGACAAAAGGGAACGCCACAGTTCATGCAGCGTGCACCTTGTTTACGTCTAGTTTCTTCATCTAAAAAAGGATGAAATTCATTAAAGTTTGTGATACGAGAAAGAGGTTGGATGGCCTCGTTTTCTTGTCTTTCATATTCTAAAAATCCTGTTGGTTTTCCCATAATCCTTCATCCTTTCTAAGCATGTACCTGTTCAAAAGCCATTAGACTGGCTTCATCATCATGATAGCCTTTGGCCTTTAATTCTTGAATCAATGTTGTGATCTTTTCATAATCCTTAGGTACGATTTTTTTAAAGTTGGAAAGTTCAGAATCAAAATTTGATAAAATCTTTTCTGCAACATCCGAATTTGTATATTTGTAGTGATTCTTTAATAATTGCGTTAATGTTTCAATATCTGCTTTACCACTTACTTCATATGTATTGACTAATTGTTTATTTAAACGTGTATATAAATC
>ENA-OWPF01002386-OWPF01002386.1-human-gut-metagenome-genome-assembly--contig:-NODE-2386-length-13471-cov-2.651759_pt1 | contig 13471 bp, 10 predicted proteins | sample MGYA00248261_ERZ651840 | MGnify/ENA primary metagenome ERZ651840 (study PRJEB26924, sample SAMEA4378268) | human gut metagenome | biome: human gut; feature: human-associated habitat; material: faeces... | reverse complement strand
GGAGACGCCTCCTCTGGGGACTGTCCTGCCATCGACTTTGAAGCTGCCAGGGCCAACGGATATGAGATCTACCAGGTGGGGGAGGGAGAGACGCTTTATGGGATCTGCTTCAAAGAATATGGCACCCTGAGCCGTCTTTCGGAGCTCTGCCGCCTCAACGGCCTGGAGGATGAGAACCGGATCCTGGCGGGGCAGAAGCTGATCCTGCCGTCAAAGGAGTGACTGGAGAAGGAATAATTTAAGAAAGAATTTAATGCGAATCTCCCCGAAATGGTGTATACTAAAAATATATGGGCATTTCCGGGAGATTTAATATATGAATGATATGGGTTTTATGGACAGAGAATCAAAAAAACGGCAGCTCCGCAGAAACATTGTCCAGCCGCCGCAGGAGGAACGCCCGTCCCGGTATGAAGAGGAGTACAGCGAAGAGGTGATCCGCCAGGTCCATCGGGAAAGGCGGAAAAAGCGGATCCTGACGACGGTCATGACAGTCCTGTTTCTTGCAGTGACCGGTTTTTGTTTCTATAAATATCAGAGCGAGTATGAGTATACCGGCTACGATGTGGCCTGGGAGAGACCGATGCGCTATACGGGCGCTGAAAACAGTGCAGAAAACGCCCCGGAGGCCGGAGAAAACGGAACACCGGAAAATGGGGATCCGGAGGCATCCAACGCCCCGGAGGGGGCTGGGGAGGATGATGGCCAGCCGCCCCAGATCACACCCAGTAAGAGCGTCAGCGAAAGCGGATTTGTGAAATATGCGTATTTTGGCGAGAATATGATCCGCTATACCAAGGACGGAGCTTCTTATATTGACGGAGCGGGAAAGACCGTCTGGACCCAGAGCTTTGAGATGAAGACTCCGGTCATCAACGTCAACGGAGACTATGCGGTGATCGCAGATCAGCAGGGAAACCAGCTCTATATATGCAGCACGGCCGGCTGTACCGGCGTTGCCAAGACCCAGCTTCCCATTACAAAGGCGGCTGTGTCCTCCCGGGGGATCACGGCGGCTGTGGTGGAGGACAGCTCGGCGTGCTACATCTTCTATTTTAAAAAGGATGGGGAAGAGCTGGGCATCAATATCAAAATGCTTTTGTCGGGAGACGGCTATCCAGTGGATATCGCCCTGTCGCCGGATGGAAAGCAGATCGTCATGTCGGTCATGTACATGAAAAACGGGACTTTAAAAAATAAAGTCGTTTTTTATGATTTCTCAGAAATCGGAAAAAACGTGAATAATCGTTTTATCGGAGGCTTTGAAGAGGAATTTGATGATAAAATGGCGGCACGGGTCGTTTACCTGAACCAGGAAACGGTCTGCGCGTTTTCGGACAAGGGGCTGACCTTTATTTCAGTGAAAAACGTGATCCCGGACAGTACGGTGGTGACGGTCCCGGTGGAGGAGGAGATCAAAAGCATCTTTTACTCGGACAAGTACGCCGGAGTCGTGGTGGAGAACGGGTCCGGCAACCCCAGCCGCCTGGATGTGTATACGACCGATGGAAAGCTGGCCGGGACCGTGGACTTTGACTACGATTATGCCGGAGTTGAAATTGACGGCGACCGGGTTATCCTGTATAATGAGGAATCGTGCAGGGTATACAGCCTGGACGGCCATCTGAAATTCCAGGGCCAGTTCGATTTTTCCGTTTCCTGCGTGCGCTCGGGGAAAAACCATGGAAATTCCCTGATCGTGGCCGGGAGCGAGGTAATGAAAGAGATAAAATTAAAATAAATAAAACAAATGTAAAAATAAGCACAGTTCTTAGGAGGAAGAGACATGAAAGCAATCGATGCACTGTCCGTCAATTCTATCAGAGTTTTAGCCGCTGATGCGATCCAGAAGGCCAATTCCGGCCATCCGGGCCTGCCCCTGGGAAGCGCTCCCATGGCATATGAGCTCTGGGCCAATCACATGAATCACAATCCGGCCAACCCCAAATGGGAGAACCGGGACCGCTTCATCCTTTCCGGCGGCCATGGCTCCATGCTTCTGTATTCCCTTTTACACCTGTTCGGATACGGGCTTACTAAGGAGGATATCATGAATTTCCGTCAGCTGGGCTCTCTGACGCCGGGACATCCCGAGTACGGCCACACCGTCGGCGTGGAAGCGACCACAGGCCCTCTGGGCGCGGGAATGGGCATGGCAGTGGGTATGGCCCTGGCTGAAAAGCATCTGGCTGCCGTATTTAATAAGGAAAATTATCCGGTGGTGGATCACTACACCTATGTGCTGGGAGGCGACGGCTGCATGATGGAGGGGATCTCCTCCGAGGCGTTCTCCCTGGCCGGGACCATGGGCCTTTCCAAGCTCATCGTTCTTTATGACTCCAACCGGATCTCCATTGAGGGAAGCACAGACCTGGCCTTCAGGGAGAACGTGGAGGAGCGCATGAAGGCCTTCGGCTTCCAGACCATCACCGTAGAGGACGGCACCAACTTAGACGCCATCGGTCTGGCCATCGAGGCGGCAAAGGCAGATACGGAACGTCCGTCCTTCATCACCATTAAAACAGAGATCGGTTACGGCTGTCCGGCCAAGCAGGGCAAGGCCAGCGCCCACGGCGAGCCTCTGGGCGTGGACAATGTAAAGGCCATGCGGGAGACCCTGGGCTGGCCCTATGAGGAGCCGTTCTTCGTACCGGACGAGGTATATGCCCACTTTGCAAAGCTGGCAGAGGAAAAGGCAGAGACAGAGGCAGCCTGGAACGTGATGTTTGCAGCCTACTGCCAGGAATATCCGGAGATGGAAGCGCTCTGGGAGAAGTACCACAGCGGAGTGGATGCGGATTCTCTTATGAACAATGAAAAATTATGGCTGGAGCAGGAAAAGCCGGAGGCCACCAGATCCTTATCCGGAAAGATGATCAATCTCCTGAAGGATGAGATCCCGGGCATGATCGGCGGATCCGCGGACCTGGGTCCCTCCAATAAAACGGAGATGAAGGGCGAGGGCGATTTCTCCGCAGAGAACTCGGCAGGAAGAAACATCCATTTTGGCGTGAGAGAGCTGGCCATGGCCGCCATCGGAAACGGTATCATGCTCCACGGCGGTTTACGGGCCTATGTCGCCACGTTCTTTGTATTCAGCGATTATGTGAAGCCCATGGCGAGACTTTCTGCTCTTATGGGCGTTCCGCTGACCTTTGTACTGACCCATGACAGCATCGGCGTCGGCGAGGATGGACCAACCCATGAGCCCATCGAGCAGCTGGCCATGCTGCGGGCCATGCCCAACCTGCGGGTATTCCGCCCCTGCGATGCAATGGAGACATCTGCCGCATGGCTGACCGCCGCATCCTCTGAGAAGACGCCCACAGCTCTGGTGCTCACAAGACAGAACCTGGCCCCCATCACAGGCAGCAGCAGGGAGGCCTTAAAGGGCGGCTATGTGATCGACGACTGCGAGGGCACGCCGGAGGTGATCCTCATTGCCAGCGGCTCCGAGGTGGAGCTGGCAGTGAAGGCCAAGGCAGAGCTGGAGGCAGAAGGAACGAAGGTACGCGTGGTCTCCATGCCGTGTATGGAGCTTTTCGAGGAGCAGAGCGCAGAGTACAGGGAGACAGTCCTTCCGAGGGCCGTAAGAAAGAGAGTCGCCATCGAAGCGCTTTCCGATTTCGGATGGGGAAAATATGTGGGCCTGGACGGAGCGTATGTATGCATGAAGAGCTTCGGAGCCAGCGCTCCGGCAGCAAAGCTGTTTGAAAAATTTGGTTTTACGGTAGAGAACGTGGTCAATACTGTAAAAGCGCTGTAATACAGAGTATGGGACCGGGGCCGGATGGTGTGGAAATCCGGTCCCGGAATCTTTTTATGGAAGGAACAGAAAAAAACATGGAAAAAGGCCGCAGGAGCGGGAGGAAGGAATGCGGGCGGCCAGGAGAAAGGGAGGATCAGTCATGAGCCGGAAATGCATTGGAATCGATATCGGAGGCACGACCGTAAAGCTCGGTATGTTTGAGCAGGACGGAACGCTCCTGGAGAAGTGGGAGATCCCCACGAGAAAGGAAAACGGAGGGGCACATATCCTGGAGGATATTGCGGCGGCCATAAAGAAAAAGGCAGCGGAAAGGGGACTTTCGACGGCAGATTTTGAAGGAGCCGGCATGGGACTTCCGGGGCCGGTCCTGGAGGACGGCCACGTGGAATTCTGCGTGAACCTGGGCTGGAAGGCCATGAACCCCCAGAAGATCTTAAGCGGCCTTCTGGACGGGATGCCGGTAAAGAGCGCCAATGATGCCAATGTGGCTGCCCTGGGTGAGCTGTGGCAGGGAGGCGGCCGCGGCTATAAAAATATGGTCATGATCACCCTGGGAACGGGCGTCGGCGGCGGTATTATCCTCAATGAAAAGATCTGGTCCGGTATGCAGGGCGTCGGCGGCGAGATCGGCCATATCCATGTGATCGAAGGAGAGACAGAGCAGTGCAACTGCGGCGGATACGGATGTCTGGAGCAGGCAGCTTCGGCCACGGGAATCGCCCGTCTGGCCAGGAAACTCCTGGAGGCAGATCCGGCACGGCCCTCATCTCTGCGGGAAGTGAAAAATCTGTCGGCTAAGAGCGTGCTGGACGCAGCCAGGGCCGGGGATCCTCTGGCTCTGGAGTCAGTGGAGACCTCCTGCCGGTATCTGGGCTGGGCCATGGCCGGGATCACCATGGTGGTGGATCCGGAGGCTTATCTGATCGGGGGCGGCGTTTCCAGGGCTGGGACCTTTCTGACCGAAAAGATCCAGAGATACCACGACCAGTTATCGCCCATGGCCACAAAGAAGGCAAAGGTTCTCCTGGCTACACTGGGAAACGATGCGGGGATCTATGGGGCTGCGAAGCTGGTATTGGGATAAAATGAGGAGACCCCGGCTGCGACAGCCGGGGCAATTATGAAAAATCTATGTGCAATTTGTCATATTGGCGATGAGAAATAAATTTTTTCTATGCAATTAGTATAAAAAATATATGTGAACAAAATATGAATAAATTGTAAATAGATTATGAAACTATTGTAAGCGGCTTTTGTAAGTTTTGTTCATGGGGTGCTGCTGGGAAAAATGCATAGAAAGAATGTTACGAATATTACTTTTTTATTACATTTTTACATTTTTCATACGTTTTCTTACGTCTTTTCCAATCTGTTGAAATCATGGAAATTTTATACTATAATCCAGATATAAAGAAGAAAAAAATCGTGAAATCAGATAAAAGGAGGACATCATATGAGAAAGAGAAATGTAAAGGGATTATTATTCGCAGCAGCTTTTATGATCGCAGGTACCCAGCTGACGAGCATTGAGGCCCTGGCCAGAGACTGGGACGATAAGTGGGAAGATAAATGGGAAGACAAGTGGGAAGACCGCTGGGATGATGACGACGATGACGATGATGACCGTTGGGATGACGACGACCGCTGGGATGACGATGACCGTTGGGATGATGACGACTGGGACGATGATGATGACGACCGCTGGCCGGGCAATGGCCATCACCATGGCCATCAGAACGGAAACGGCCATCACAACGGGCACCATAATGGAAACAACAATGGAAACGGAAACAACAATAACCAGGAGAAAAAAGGCGGCTGGGTCAATGTAGTATATTTCTGCGAGGAAGATAATACCGTGTGGGCTCCCGGAGAGATCTGGGTCAAGGGTCTTGTGAACGGAAAAGGAAATGTGAACTCCAGTGAAATGACCACAGTGCCCGAGGGCTATAAGCTGAGGGTCGTGGGCGATTACTACTATAACGGCGGCGATGAGCTCCGGGTGGAGGTCATTAAGGAGAAGACCCAGGGCGGAAGAGTCAACGTGGTATATTACTGTGAGGAGGACAACACCGTGTGGGCCCCCGGAGAGATCTGGGCCAAGGGCCTTGTGAATGGAAAAGGAAATGTAAACTCCAGTGAAATGACCACAGTACCCAAGGGCTATCACTTGAAGGTCGTTGGCGATTACTATTACGACGGCGGCAGCGAGCTGCGTGTCCGTATCGTAAAGGACGACACCAAGACCGGCGGCTGGGTCAATGTGGTATACTACTGTAAGGAAGACAATACGGTATGGGCGCCCGGACAGATCTGGGCCGAAGGCCTTGTGGACGGCAAGGGCACTATCAACTGTACAGAGATGACGACGGTTCCGGCGGGCTACCGCTTAAAGATCGTGGGCGATTATTACTACGATGGCACCGGCGATTTCCGGGTACAGATCGTGAAAAAGTAACAGTTCAAAAAAGCAGATAAATATCCGGGGGCATGTCTGATTATGCCCCCGTTTTGCTTTGTTTTTTGTACAAATTCCCGGGTGTACGGTTTTTGCCCTGTGTGCTATACTTAAGAAAGAACTGGAATGTGACCATGAAATCATCGGAAAGGACGAAGACCATTTATGATAAATACAGAAAAGCAGAAGACGCTGGTCATCGGACACAGGAACCCGGACACGGATTCCATCTGCTCTGCCATCTGCTACGCCAGTCTGAAGCGGAAGCTGACAGGGAAGGACTATGAACCGTGCCGCGCTGGAAATGTGAATCCGGAGACGCAGTTTGTACTGGATTTTTTCCAGGTGGAAGCGCCCCGTCTGGTGGAAAGCGTGAAGACCCAGGTAAAGGATATCGAGATCCGCAAGACCAAAGGCGTGGACCGGGGCATCTCCCTGAAGACCGCATGGAGCCTCATGCAGGAAAACAATGTGGTGACGATCCCCTGTGTCACAGAGGAGGGCGTTTTAGAGGGGGTCATCACCATCGGAGATATTACCAAATCCTATATGAACCTGTATGACAGCAGCATCATTTCCAAGGCCAATACCAAGTATTCCAACATCCTGGATACCCTGGAGGGCAGCATTGTGGTGGGAGACGCGGAGGCATATTTTGATAAGGGAAAGGTCCTGATCGCCGCCGCAAATCCGGATCTGATGGAGAATTATATTGAAAAGCATGACCTGGTGATCCTGGGAAACCGGTACGAATCCCAGCTCTGCGCCATTGAGATGGAGGCGGGCTGCATCATTGTCTGCGAGGGCGCTGGCGTTTCCCTGACCATCCGGAAGCTGGCCCAGGAACGGGGCTGCACGGTGATCACCACGCCCTATGATACATATACCACCGCAAGACTGATCAACCAGTCCATGCCCATCAGCTATTTTATGACCATGGAAAATATCATCGGCTTCTCCGATGAGGACCCCATTGACGATATCCGGGACATCATGGCCAACAAGCGCCACCGTGATTTCCCGATCCTGGATTCCGACGGAAAATATCTGGGCATGATCTCCCGCCGGAACCTGCTGGGAGCTAAGGGAAAACATATCATCCTGGTGGATCACAACGAGCGGACCCAGGCCGTCGAGGGTATCGAGACGGCGGATATCCGGGAGATCATCGACCATCACCGTCTTGGAACGGTGCAGACCATGTCTCCGGTATTTTTCAGAAACCAGCCTCTGGGCTGTACGGCTACCATCATTTACCAGATGTACCAGGAAAATAACGTGAAGATCGATAAGACCACAGCGGGACTTTTATGCAGCGCCATTATTTCAGACACGCTGCTGTTCCGTTCCCCCACCTGTACGGCGGTGGATAAGGAGGCGGCCCTGGCTCTGGCAGAGATCGCGGGGATCCATGCTGAGGAGTATGCAAAAAAGATGTTTGCGGCTGGCAGCAATCTGAAGGGGAAATCGGACGAGGACATTTTCTATCAGGACTTCAAGCGGTTCACGGTGGGAAATTCTGTGTTCGGGATCGGCCAGATCACCTCTCTGGATTCAGAGGAGCTGGAGAATCTGAAGCCCCGGATGCTGGCTTATACGGAGAAGGCCAGAGAGCAGCATGACGCGGATATGATGTTCTTCATGCTGACCAATATCCTGACAGAGTCCACGGACCTGATCTGCGTGGGCCAGGGAGCCGAGCAGCTTGTTTCCACAGCCTTCCATATGGCAGATGAGTATGGCTCTGGAGACGAGGAGATGGAAGAGATGGATGGCATCGTCAGCCTTCCGGGCGTGGTTTCCAGAAAGAAGCAGCTGGCCCCCCAGATCATGATGGCGCTGCAGCAGTAAGCGGCGGGAGCTGGAGGAATTTTATGGGAAAAAGACAGTTTAAGCCAGGGAACATGCTGTACCCCGTTCCCGCGGTCATGGTCTCTGTGGCCGATAAAGAGGGAAACGCCAATATCATCACCGTGGCCTGGGCGGGAACGGTGTGCACCAATCCGCCGATGCTGACCATCAGCATCCGGCCGGAGCGGTATTCCTACCATATGATCCGGGAGACCGGGGAGTTTGTGGTAAACCTGACCACAGAGGAGCTGGCCCGGGCTACGGACTACTGCGGCGTCCGGTCGGGCCGGGATACGGATAAATGGGCAGATATGGGGCTCACGAAGGAAAAAGCCAGCGAGGTGTCGGTCCCGCTGATCCGGGAATGTCCGGTGAACCTGGAGTGCCGGGTGGTGCGGGTGGATGAGCTGGGAAGCCATCATATGTTTCTGGCCCAGGTGGTGGCGGTGGATGTGGATGAAGCCTATATGGATGAAAAGGACACCTTCCACCTGTCAGCGGCCAGGCCCATGGCCTACTCCCACGGGCGGTATTACGGCCTGGGGGAATGCCTGGGAACCTTTGGATATAGTGTGAAGAAGACGGCTGAAAAGCGCGGATCCGGGAAGGGGAAGGCTGCGCCGGAAGCAGGAAATAGTTCCGGAAGGCGGAAGGATGGGGCCGGTCTGGGAAAGGACGCCGGAAAACGGCAGACCGGGGGAGGTCCCGGGAGGATCCCTGGAAGGAACAGGACCGGGAGCGGTCTGGGAGAGCCCTGGGGACAGACCAGGAAGGGGCGCTGGGAGACAGAGGCCCGGGACCCGGCAGGGAAAGGCCGTTGGCCGTCCCCAGTCCGGCCCTCCCGGTATAAGAAAGTAAGAGAAGGCTGGTGAAAAGAGGGGCTGCTGTAAAAGGAAAGCGGGACGGCTTTCCCTTTGCGGCGGCTTCTTTTGAAAAAGACATATTGACAAAATTCTATATGAGATTTATAATGCAAACATAGAAAAAAATCTATATGTAAAAGGGGATATGTAAATTTGGACTATACAGAATATGCCAGGCTGTTTAAGGCTCTATCGGATCCCAAGCGGCTGAAGATCGTCCACATGCTGGCAGGAGGCGAGCTCTGCGCCTGTAAGATCCTGGAGGAATTTCATATTACGCAGCCGACTCTGTCCCACGATATGAAGCTTTTGACCGACGCGGGGCTTGTGATCCCGCGGCGGGAGGGAAAATGGACCCATTATTCCCTGAATAAGACCAGAGTGGGAGAGATCTGCCGGGCGGCGGAGGGGCTGATGATCCCGGAGGCGGGGACAAGGGTCTGCGGCTGCGGGAAGGAAGAGAGAAAAAAGGAGGACATGGAAAAAATGGAAACTGTGAATACAAAGCTGTACGTTCTGACCGGCTTTCTGGGCTCTGGAAAGACCACGGCGTTATTAAAGCTTCTGGAGAGACTGAAGGGCAGCCGGATCGGGGTCATCCAGAATGAATTCGGGAAGCTGGGGATCGATGGAACGATCCTGCGGAATGACGATATCCAGATGGTGGAGATCAACCGGGGCTCTATTTTCTGCACCTGCCAGAAGCTAAATTTTGTCAAGGCCCTGGCGGACATGGCCCAGCAGGATTTCGACTATCTTTTTGTGGAAAGCTCCGGCTGGGGAGATCCCTCCAATGTCCAGGAGATCCTGGATGCGGCGCGGATCGCTTCGGAAAAGGAATACGACTTTAAGGGCGTGATCTGCTTTGTGGACGCGGTGAACTTCCTGGAGCAGGTCAAGGATGAGGAGACGGCCTTCCGCCAGCTGAAGCACTGCAACCTGGCGGTTATTACAAAAACAGATCTGGCGGATACGGGTCTGATGGAGCAGGTGGCAGAAAAGATCCGGGAGATCAACCCGGTGTGTGAGATCCTTGAAAGTGTCAATGGGGAAATGGATCATTCCTTTTTACAGAAGGATCTGAGGATCTTCCAGTGGGCCGAAAGCGAGGAGACCACCAACTCAGTGGAAACAAAGCCCAAGTCCCTGTTCATGGAATACGAGGGCCAGGTGGAAAAAGAAAAGCTCCACAAATTTTTGGCGGCGGTGGCTCCGGATGTACACCGGATCAAGGGCTTCTGTGATCTTAAAGAAACGGGCTGGACCCAGGTGGACGTGGTTGGCTCCCTGATCGACTATAAAGCGTGCGGGGCCTTTGAACGGTCCCAGCTGGTGTTTATTTCAAAGATCGGTCCCATGGTCATAAAAAAGATCTTCTCCGCCTGGGAGGAGCATGTGGGCAGTGAGATGAAGCTTAAGAATTAAAGGAGGATAACATGGTCATAAAGGTGATCGGTATGGGATGTGAAAACTGCGATAAGCTGTATGAAAATGTGATGGAGGCTGTAAAGGAGACTGGCAGCGATGCAGTGGTGGAAAAGGTCGGAGACCTGATGGAGATCGTGAAGCTGGGCGTCATGGCGGCACCGTCGCTGATGATCGACGGTAAGCTGGCGATCGCGGGACGGACGGCGAAGACATCGGAGATCGTCCGTCTGCTGAAGAAATGATGGAGGCAGGAAAGGGGCTGTGGAGCCTGATCCAGGACCAGATCCTCGGCATGAAATGGCTGAAGGATGCGGTGGGAGCGGGCCTTACGGCCATGGGGACCGATATTTCCTCCAGACTTGGCGGCAGCGTACATTTTTTTATCTATGATATCATTAAGATCACGATCTTATTATGCACGCTGATCTTTGTGATCTCTTATATCCAGAGCTATTTTCCGCCGGAGCGCAGCAAAAGGATCCTGGGCCGGTTCCATGGGCTGGGAGCCAGGATCGCGGCGGCCCTTCTGGGAACGGTGACCCCGTTCTGCTCCTGCTCCTCCATTCCCCTGTTCATGGGATTTACGGGGGCAGGCCTTCCTCTGGGCGTGACCTTTTCCTTTCTGATCTCCTCCCCCATGGTGGATCTGGGGAGCCTGGTGCTCCTGACGAGTATTTTCGGTGTGAAGATCGCGGCCGTATACGTTCTTTTGGGACTTTTTGTGGCGGTCCTTGGGGGGACGGTGATCGAAAAGCTGCACATGGAGGCTGAGGTGGAGGAGTTTATCCGGATGGCAGGCCGGGTGGATCTTGAAGGTCCGGCGCTTACGGTCCGGGACCGGCTGGCCTATGCCAGGGACCAGGTGGAGTTCACCTTCAAAAAGGTATTCCCGTATATTCTTGCAGGCGTGGGCATCGGAGCCGTGATCCACAACTGGATCCCCGGGGAATGGATCGAGACTGCCCTGGGAAGCGGAAATCCCTTTGGCGTAGTGCTGGCCGTTCTGGTGGGCGTCCCCATGTACGCGGATATTTTCGGGACCATCCCGGTGGCGGAGGCACTTTTGGCCAAGGGAGCCCAGCTGGGAACCATCTTAAGCTTCATGATGGCGGTCACAACCTTGAGCTTTCCGTCTATGGTCATGCTGGGAAAGGCGGTGAAGCCACGGCTCCTGGGAACATTTGCGGCGGTCTGTACCGTGGGGATCATTTTTGTGGGTTATAGCTTTAATCTGTTCCAATATCTGTTTATATAAAGACAAGCGGTATATGGCTGAAGATACCGGAAGGGAAAAGAACAGGGGGCGGATGCAGCTCATATGGGCTGCACCTGCCCCCTGTTTGAATGGACTGGATTTCCGGCGTTACCTCTGACAGAAATCCAGGGTAACGGTGCCGTCCTCGTTGTAGATGACAGCGTCCTTGTCCATGGTCAGATTGTCAATGGCAGCCAGATACTCCTCTTTGGACTTGAAGTAAGGCTTCGCCTCAGCGAGGACCTTTTTTGCCCTGGCGGCGTCGTTTTCCAGGAACATGGAGGCAGCCACGGTCAGGCACTGGGCCGGATACAGGCAGCCGGCTTTCTTGTCGGCCACATAGTAGTCCTTGCCGTGTCCGGTGCCGATGGAGCCGCTGGCATGGGGATGGATAGCCGGCATGATGGCGGAAACATCGCCCATATCGGTGCAGCCGGTCCCCCAGGAGCCGCGGGTCACAGTACCGGGCCCGGTCACTGCTTCCATGGCCTCTGTCAGGATCTCCGTCATGTTGGTGTCGTTATTTAAGGGGAAGTAGCCCGGATGGTCGTCCAGCTCCACATTGCAGCCCAGAGAGGCGGCCGCTCCGGCCAGAGCCAGGTTTACCTTTTTATTATAATCACGGATGCTGTCAAAGGAAGCGCCGCGTACATAGGATTCCACCTTGGCTGTCTCCGGGATGGCGTTGACGGCTGCTCCGCCCTCGGTGATGATGGGATGGAAGCGGATGTGCTCGCTGTCCACGAAGGTCTCGCGGATGGCGTTGACCGCATTGAGTCCACAGGTGGCCGCATAAAGCGCATTTTTTCCGGCCTCCGGAGAACCGCCGGCATGGGAGGCCACGCCCTTGAAGGTGATATTCTTGGTGATACAGCCGTTGCAGCCCTGGCTGACGGACAGGGTCTTTCCCTCGGGAAGCTTTCCGGAATGGATCATCATGGCCATGTCAACGCCGTCAAAGTAGCCTCTGGAAATAAATTCCACCTTTCCGCCGAAATACCGGATCACGCCCTGCTTCCGTAATTCCTCCCGGAAGCCCAGCTCGATCAGCTCCTCGGCCGGTACAGCCATGAAACGGATGGAGCCGCAGAGACCGTCCAGCGCGCCCGGCTCCTTCATGGCGGCGGCAACTCCCAGAAGGATGGCACACTGGGCGTTATGGCCGCAGGCATGGACCGCGTGAGTCTCGGGATCCGCGTCCGGGTGATTTCCAACGATCAGGGAATCCAGCTCTCCTAAGATGGCGATCTTCGGTCCGGGTCTTCCGGTGTCCAGATCGGCGTAGAAGCCGGGGATGTTTCCGGCTTTGGTGAGGGTGTAGCCCAGGGCCTCGAAATGCTCCTCCATATATGCGGAGGTCTTCCACTCCCGGTATCCGGTCTCCGGGTTCTTCCAGATATAGTCGGCGGTATCATAGATCAGGGATTCATACTTTGCGACCATTTCCATTAACTGCTTTGCTCGTTCCATAAGATTTTCTCCTTTCTAGGCTGCATGGAAACTGACAGGACCGCGGTCAGTTCCCATGCATTTTCGCTTCTTCTATTATAGCGCAGAATTGCGCCATAAGAAATCGGAAAATGAAAAAATTATCTGGCGGCTTTGGAAATGGACTAGAGCAGCACATAGTTACAGGTTACCAAGTTTCGTAATGGTAAGGGCCAGGCGTGAGCCGCAGGGGACCATGGTACTGATCTCAAGAAACTCCTCTGGAGAGCACATCATACCGCCAGTCGGCCCCATTCCGTCTATGGTAGGAGTTCCTTCTGCTGATACAAAGTTTCCGTCGCTGACGCCTCCGGGCTGGGATGTTAGCCATGGAATACCCAGCTCCCTGCTGGATTCTT
>ENA-OWPF01002385-OWPF01002385.1-human-gut-metagenome-genome-assembly--contig:-NODE-2385-length-13476-cov-3.106475_pt1 | contig 13476 bp, 19 predicted proteins | sample MGYA00248261_ERZ651840 | MGnify/ENA primary metagenome ERZ651840 (study PRJEB26924, sample SAMEA4378268) | human gut metagenome | biome: human gut; feature: human-associated habitat; material: faeces... | reverse complement strand
TACAAAAACTATTGAATTATCATTTGAAAAGTACTATGATAGATTCTGTTCTTGCGTAAGTTTTAAACAATAACTTTAAATGTAAATAGTTAACTTATTTCATACTATTTACTAAAAAAATTAATTTTTTAATTAGCATTAATAAAAAATAGTTTACACAGGAGGATTTATTATGAATTTTCAGCAGATAATTTCAATCCTTATCTTTGTATGTGTAATGGCAGCAATAATATCAGAAAAAGTAAATAGAACAGTAGCAGCTCTATCTGGAGCTATATTAATGGTATTAACTGGTATTCTTACACTAGATAAAGGACTTGAACACGTTGATTTCAACACTATCGGTGTTCTTATCGGTATGATGCTTTTCGTATCCGTTATTAAAAACTCTGGTTTATTTGAGTATATAGCAATATGGACGGCTAAAAAGACAAAGGGTGACCCTTGGAAAATAATGATTTATTTCATGATTGTTACAGCAGTTTTATCAGCTGTATTAGACAACGTTACAACAGTATTACTTATCGGACCAATGACAATAGTTGTAACTCAGTTATTAGGAGTAAATCCTATACCTTTCTTGATGACTCAGATATTAGCATCTAATATCGGTGGTACTTCAACTCTTATCGGGGACCCACCAAATATTATGATTGGTAGTGCGGCAGGCCTTAGTTTCTTAGATTTCTTAACACATTTAGGTCCTGTAGTTATAGTTATACTAACAGTTACTATAATCTGCTTTAAATTTATTTATGGAAATAAACTTGTAGTAGACGACGCAGCTAGAGAAACTATAATGAATCTTGATGAGAAAAAATCAATTCAAGATAGATCTCTTCTTAAAAAGAGTATCATTATGATAATATTCACATTAGTTGGATTTGTTTTCCATTCTAATTTAGGAATAGAATCTTGTGTTGTAGCTATTACAAGTGCAGTTATAATGCTTTTAATAGGAAAACAGGATGTAGATGAAATATTTGCAAGTATAGAATGGTCTACTATCTTCTTCTTCGTAGGTTTATTTATAGTAGTTGGAGGTCTTGTTGAATCAGGAGTAATCGGATCTTTAGCAGAATTAATAATAAATGCTACAGAAGGACATATAGTAGCTACTACAATGATAATACTATGGTTATCAGCTATAATTTCAGCATTCCTTGATAATATACCTTTCGTTGCTACACTTATACCACTTATTTTAACAATGCAGGCAAGTGGAATAGATGTAACACCATTATGGTGGGCTACTTCTCTTGGTGCTTGTCTTGGTGGTAATGGATCACTTATCGGTGCATCTGCCAACGTTGTATTAGCAGGAGTAAGTGAAAAACATGGTCATCCTATAACTTTTGGATACTTCTTAAAGATAGGATTCCCTTTAATGATATTATCAGTAGCTATATCAACTGCATATCTACTTATAATTTTCTAATAATAGATAGTATTTTATTATTATGAAAATCTTAATTATTGTTATATAATATTATTAAAGGAGTAGTGATTTATATGGATTTAAATACTTTTGAAGCCGATTCAATTGAGCTTCTACTTAGACAGCTTGGAGCAACAGAAATAAAAAGAGTAAGAGGGATATTATACTTTATAGAGTTTGATATAGACGAAGACCTTCAGGTTTCTTATTGCTACAATATAAATAAAAAAGGAAAATACTTCCTTCAGAGAATAAACCCATATCCAATTTCAGAGGGTGTATTCGAAACTGAAATAGAAGTAGTAACTTTCATAACTAAGGATTTAAAGAAATTCAAAAATGCTAAAAATAGTACTAACTTTAAAAAATTCTTAGAAATAACAAATAAAGTCAATAAAATGACTGATACAATAGAATATCTTTTCTTAAACTATAACGTAGATGGTGAAGATATGGATACTCTAAATAGAGAGCTTGACGATATTAGCACAACTGTAGATGCTATAGAAAGCAATGCAAAAGAATTATAATAAATTAACCCTCCAGTTTAAACTGGAGGGTTTTTTATTATCTTAGTGATGATGTAAACAAGTTTTGTTTATATCAAATAGTATTAACTTACCTTCTTTTATAAGATCTAAATTTCCTTTTACATCTAGTAGTGAGTTCCCCTGATATACACTTATACCAGCTTCCCCTAATTTCATCATAGCACCTTTTCCTATACCTGATACAACTGCCACATCTACCACAGCTCCATTAAGCGCTTTTACTGGGTTACACTGCCCTTCTGGATGCTTACCTGTTTCAGGATCTAAATGTCCATTTTCAACAGCTTCAAACTCACCTGTTTCTGTATCACATACTATAAATATTGGTGCAGTACCAAAGTGTCCATATAGTACACTATCTAATCCTTTATCTTCTTTTACTGGAAAACATATTTTCATAATTATTTTTCTCCTTTTTATATTTATCTTATTAATTTATCATATCAGAATTAATCAACTCTGTAAATTTTTATATATAATTTTCTATGTAAACTAATCTGTTTAATTAGTATCTATCGATAGTAAAATTTATATCAATCTATTGACTATAGCATAGCCAATTGTTTGATTATTCTAATTTTATTTTTATTTATTAGATATATTGTTGGTGCATACTTCAACTTAGGAAATTCATTACTTACATTTTTTGAAATCTCATCTAAAGGAAATTCAGTATCCAGTACAACTTCATAGATTTTTATATCATTCTTTTTGAGATATTTGACCAGCATTTTATGAAAATCATTACAATATTTACAATCCAATAACGTGAACAAGACAATAAACTGTTTATTATTATGTTTCATATCAATTATCTCATCATATGATTTTGCTAATACTGCACCTTCCTTAATAGATGCCTTATCTTTTGTGTTACTTGTACAGCCAAAACTACCAATTAATAAAGAAATTAAAACAAATGATGTTACAAAATACTTCACAACTTTTTTTGCTCTGCTATTATTTACTACCTTCAACATTTCACATCCTCCTTTCTCTTATGTGATATCGTATATCTACAATATATAACATGATTTTTCACATTCAAGAAAACAAGATTTAAATACACTTTTTGTGAATAAAACGCAAGTTCTAACCAACTTAGAATAATAGATTAATTATAATTCAAACACTACTGTAGCAACAAAACTAACTATCGTATCACTTGATAAACACCTGATATTTTGACAGAAAGAAACATATACATTTATGTTAATTTATACAAAAAGGTACAAGATAAAACGGTTTAAACAATAGACTATTCTCTTTGCCTATATCTTTTTGTGAAATCAAATATGATTTATTCACAATGTTGGAATATTTCTTACAGAATTCATTGATTGATTCATGTTTTCCAATACCTGAAGATTTTACCTCAAATACATTGATTTTACTTCCATCTGATACTAGAAAATCAACCTCATAATAATGTGTACTTCCTTTTTTGTTCCAAGTATGATAATACAATTCTCTTCCTGATGCAGCAATCATCTGAGCCATTAGATTTTCATACAAATAGCCAAGATTAATAGGCAACTTATCAGATAATAGTTTTGCATATATTTCATTTTCTGTTGCTAGGCGATCAATAAACATAAGTGTGACAAACAAACCAGTATCCGCAATATAGAGCTTATAACTATCAAAATCTTTTGTATCTGCCAAGCTTACTTTTGGATCAGTTGTATTAAAACATGGTAGCACTGTCTTTGAATCAATCAATTCATACAACAATTCTTCACTTCTTACATTATTCTTCTTACCTATCGCAGTTGTTATGCGATATTTTTTTGTATCTTTTGCAAGCTGAGCAGGAATTGAATGATACATAGCTGATAATCTACCTGATGCATCAATCTTCTTAAAATCTTCTTCATACAGATTAATGATCTGTCTTTTGACCATATCTATTTCTGAAAAGTTTTTACCATCTACATAGGCTTCTACAGCTTGTGGCATTCCTCCAATAGCCATATATATTCTCAAATCTCTCATTAACTTACGATTTGTAGCCTGACCAATGGCTTTACCCATATTATATATATCTTTCAACAATCCATAATTACTACCTGTGGCAGTACAGAACTCTTCATAGTCCATTGGGTAAATCTGAATCTTCATCTCCTCAGAAGGAATAAGAATATCCTTTACATTCTTCTTAATTGATATCAAAGATCCTGTTTCTAGATAACTATATCTACCATCTGCAACAAGATGTTTAATTGCTTGTCTTGCTTTAGGAAATAACTGTACTTCATCAAAAATAATAAGAGACTCATGTTCATATAATGTGATTCCAGTTTCAGCCTGCAATCTTAGAAAAAATATATTTAGATTACCTATATCATCAAAACATTCAAGAATATTATTTGTTGTCTTTGAAAAGTCTATCAAAATATATGACTTATACTCATTCTTCGCAAAATTTTCCGCAATAGTTGACTTACCAACACGTCTTGCCCCCTCTAATAGAACTGCATATCGATCTGAATAGTTATGCTTCCATTCAAGTAGCTTATCATACGCTTTTCTCTTAAAAAACATAGAATACCTCCTCACTTTTTAAATATATATAACTTTCTTCAATCTTATTATCTGTCAAAATGGTACTTTCTTCAATCTTTTATTTACAAAAAATGTGACTTTCTTCAATCTTTTTTTAGCCTAAAATGGTACTTTCTTCAAAGTAATGGTAATTATATTATATATATTTATGCATAAAAAAAGGGGATAGCATCCGCTATCTCCCCATGACTATTCTTCATCAAATAAAATTAGATCATCAAATGTCTGTCTTCTTACTACCACTCTTGATTCACCTTCATAAGTGAATACTACAGCTGGTTTAGGTAACTGGTTGTAATTAGAAGACATAGAGTAGTTATATGCACCTGTAGAGAATACTGCAAAAATATCTCCTGGCATAATATTAGCTGTAACTGGCAAATCCTTAGTAATCATATCAGCACTTTCACAGATCTTACCTACAACTGTTACAGTCTTAGTCTTTGTTTCTCCTGCTTTATTTGCAACAATACCATCATATTTCGCATCATATAAAGGTGTACGGATATTATCAGACATACCACCATCAATAGAGACATAAGTACGTACATCAGGAATTTCTTTAATACATCCTACTGTATAAAGAGTAATACCTGCATTACCTACAACATAACGTCCTGGTTCAATCATAACAGCTGGACGTTCCCATCCATGACTATCATATTCATTATAAATAACTTTCATGATTTCTGATGTAATAGATTCAAAATCAAGTGGTTCATCCTGTTTAGTATAAGCAATACCATAACCACCACCGGCATTGATCTTACTTGTTACAACACCAAATGTATTATAGATTTCATTCACAAACTTCATGAACTGAAGCATTGCATTCACATAAGCGAATAAATCAAATACCTGAGAACCGATATGACAATGAATTCCTTCATATTCGATATTATCAGACTCTAAGATTCGCTGAATAGCTTTTAAATAGATACCATAATGAGAACTAAAGCCAAACTTAGTATCCTTATGACCAGTCATAATATAGTTATGACCACCAGCTTTAATACCAGGGACAATTCTTAAAGTTGCCTTTACTTTCTTACCTAGCTTCCCTGCAATCTTTTCACAGTTTTCAATTTCATAAAAGTTATCTACTACGAAATGAGTCACATCATGACTTAATGCATATTCAATTTCTGAAGGAAGCTTATTGTTTCCATGGAAGTAGATCTTATCTGGATCAAATCCAGCACGTAATGCGATACTGATTTCTCCTGCAGATACGCAGTCAATTCCAATACCATATTCACTTGCAAGCTTATAGATAGCAAGACAGCTAAAAGACTTAGATGCAAATAATGGAAGTGCCTTTTCATACTTATCCATGAACTTTGTCTTTAATTCATTCATCTGATGTCTAATATGACCTTCACTCATAACATAAAGTGGTGTGCCATACTGCTTTGCGAGATCAGATGCTTTAATACCATCTATATATAAATCATTGCCTTTTATATCAGCAAACTGTGTCTGTAATACCATACCATTCCCCTTAATATAATGTTTTTAAATCAAATAAACCTTTGTCTTTATTCATTAATGCCTTTAATGCAGCAACAGCACCATTCGCAAATACTTCTTTAGAAAGAGCTGTATGCTTTACTTCTACGATTTCATCCTGTCCTGCAAACATGACTGTATGTTCACCAAAGATTGTCCCACCTCTTATAGATGAAATACCTACTTCATTTCTTTCTCTCTTACGATGAATAGAATGACGATCATAAGTAGGTTCCAATGAATCATCTAAAGCATTATTAATACCATCATATAACATCACTGCAGTACCTGATGGTGAATCAATCTTCTGGTTATGATGTTTTTCCATGATTTCAATATCAAAATGATGTTCAAAGAATTCTTTCGCAAATTCACTCACCATCTTATTCATCATAGCCACACCATAAGAAGTGTTATAAGACTGGAAGAGGGCAATCTCATGAGATGCTTCTTCAATCTTCTTTAAGTCTTCTGCACTAAAGCCAGTAGTAGCGAATACAACTTTACACTTATTCTTTAATGCATAAGATAGAATACTATCTAGATTGGCAGGATGTGAGAAATCAATAATGGCATCAATATCATCCTGTACTTCATCTAATGACTTGTATGCAGGTACTTCTGGCTGTACATCAAATACAGGAGATACAACACCAGCTAATTCTAAATCTGCATCATTCATTACTGCATGGGCTACTTTCTTACCCATTAAACCATAACCATATACTAATACTTTCATCTTAATAACCCTTGCTTTCAAATTCTTTCATTGCATCAAATAATAACTTCTTATTTTCTTCTGTAGTTGGAATAAGAGGCTGACGAAGCATATCACTTTCAATAACACCCATATGTTTTAAAGCAGCCTTAGGCATGATTGGGTTGACATCAATAAATAAGTATTTAGAAACATCATTTAAATCATAAGCCATCTTTCTAGCTAATTCTAAATCACCTTTTAATGCAGCCTGAGCAAACATTTCTGTTTCTCTTGGATAAAGGTTAGATAATACTGAAATAACACCTTTACCTCCTGCAGCAATAAATGGAAGAATATTATCATCACATCCAGAATATAAATCAAAATCCATATCCTTAGTACGTGTTAATACTTCCATTGCATATGCAATATCATCTGTTGCATCTTTCATAGCGACAATATTAGGAACCTTTGCAAGTTCTACTACTGTATCTACACTGATCTTCATACCAGTTCTACCGGGTACATTATACATAATAAGTGGTAAATCACTTGCAGCAGCAACAGCCTTATAATGTTCAATTAAACCTCTCTGAGAAGTCTTATTGTAGTAAGGTGTTACAACTAAGTTTGCATCAGCACCTGCTTCAGCATTGAACTTAGCCTTTCTAATAGCCTGTGCAGTATAGTTAGAACCTGCACCTGCAATAACCTTTACACCTGTACCCTTAGCCATTTCTACTGTAATCTTAGTAAGTTCAAATTCATCTTCAATATCAATAGTTGCAGGTTCCCCAGTAGTACCATTGACAAGTAATGCTTTTACACCACCATCAATCATTCTCTGTACCTGTCTCTTATAACCTTCATAATCAATACTTCCATCTTCAAACATTGGTAATACCAATGCAACACCTGTACCTTCAAAAATTGGTTCCATTTTATGCTAATTCCTCCTGAATTTTTTCTAATGCTTTCTTTAAATATTTCTTTTCTATAACATATGAAATAGATACTTCACTTGTTGTCACTTGAGCAAATGGGATTTGGTTATCACCTAGAACTTTGAATAACTTACTTGCAAAACCGACTTCATTTTCCATATGACCTTCTACAACAAGCTTACCTACATTCTTAGATGCAAATACACCAATACGTGGGTGATTCTTCTTTACTTCTTCAATAGCCTTGTTTAAAGCACTCTGTGCTTTTGCATCACATGTGAAATCAATACGCATTTCATCTTCTAGCATGACTGATGAGATCATATCGATGTTCACACCTTCACGACTAATTGTTTCAAACACATCAGCCACAAAGAGAGGATTCTTTTCAACATTCATTAACTTAACTTGAATAATGTCTTCTTCAATCTCTAATCTTGTAATCATACTGTTCATCTTCATCATCTCCATTTTTATAAAAAAATATTGCAATGGGGGCCATTGCAATATAATTAGTCTTCATTATATTCAATAGCGCACCACAAATATTTTGTGACAGTGAATAAGATCTTCTCTTATCCCCCAGATAACAGTTCATATACAGTTCCCTGTCTCTTCGGCATTTGCTCCCCCTTCATTATCTGGCTGTATCCATTAATAACGAATTCTTAACGCATGCACCTCTATTTGTCAACATAATAACATATTATCACTCATAAAAAAAGTGATTTTCTTCTAAATAGTGCATATATTCTTTAACCCAAGGGGTCCCTGCAGCATAACGCTGAAGCATGAATTCTATTTTATTTCCATTATACATAAAACTCATCTTTAGCTCTGCACCTTTCTTCTTTGTTTTAAAGTCTGTCACAGATTGATAATCAAAGAAATAAACTTCTTCTATAAACTTTAAATTCTCATAACACATGAAAGTAATACCATCGTAATCAAAACTCATCATATAAAAATGCACTGGTTTACCATGTACATGACCTAATCACATTGTGAAAGCTGTCTTTTTCCAATCTACTTCATATTTCGTGTGGGCAAAGGCTACATTATTATGAAATGGGATTCTTGATAAGCGAATGTAATCTTGTAATAATTCTTCTCTCTTATTCATGGATTTCTAAAGGCAATTGATCAGGATCTTTAAAAAATGTCATTTTCTTGCCTGTAAATGTATCAAAACGGATTGGCTCTGTTTCAATACCTAATGCATTTAATTCTTTGACTGTTTCTTCTACATCTTCTACCTTAAAAGCCAGATGTCTCAGTCCTGCAGTTTCAGGGAAAGGATGTAGTGGGGCATCTGGTTTAATGAATATTTCTAACTCCATATCTCCAAGTTGAAGATCTAACTTGATATCCTGTTTATCCTCTCTCTTATTTTCTCTAATAATATTAAAGCCTAATTTATTGACATAGAAGTCAATTGTTTGATCATAATCTTTTGTAATGATCGCAATATGATGTACTGTGTCTAATCTCATAAGAGCACCTCCTGTTACTATTATATCATTGACATCAAGAATGATATATAGTTATTATAGTATAAACCAACTAAGAAGGTAGGTAATGCATGAATAAGAAAACAATTATTTATTCTATTAAATCTGCACTCCCTGTTATGACTGGTTATATTGTGTTAAGTATTGGTTTTGGCTTATTACTTCAAGATAAAGGTTATGGATGGGCTGGGCAGTTTTAATGAGTACAGTTATATATGCTGGTTCTATGCAGTTTGTGACAATTAATCTACTATCAACAGGTGCTTCTATCATTACAACTGCTATTATGACTCTTATGGTCAATATCAGACATCTCTTTTATGGGATTACTATGTTAAAAGAATATAGTGAAGCAGGGTGGAGAAAGCCTTATTTGATCTTCTCATTAACAGATGAAACCTACTCCTTAATCTGCTCTCCTGATCTTCCTGATGATATTAATCGTAAAGACTATTTCTTTATCGTTTCTCTTGTCAATCAGTTATCCTGGATAGCAGGGAGTATTATAGGTTCAGTTATTCCTTTTGATACAACAGAGATAGATTTTGCGATGACTGCATTATTTGTCATCATCCTAGTAGAACAACTAGAGAAATCAAAACAACATGTTCCAGCCTTCACAGGATTTATTATTTCTATATTCTGTTTATTACTCTTTGGACCTAATCAGTTCCTGATTCCTTCTATGATTCTTATTACAATCGCATTATTCATAGAAAAAAAGAGCTTAGAAAGGAGTGATCTCTAATGCACGCCATACTTATTATTCTTACTGCCGCAATAGTCACACTTCTTATCCGTGCTCTTCCATTTATTTTATTTAGTAAACATACACCGGATAGTATTCTCTATTTAGGTAAAGTACTACCTTATGCGATCATACCAATGTTAGTGGTATATTGTTTGAAAAGTGTATCAGTTCTAAAAGCCCCTTATGGTATTCCAGAGCTCATAGCACTTATAGTGGTAGTATGTATCCATAAATGGAAACATAGTACGTTACTTTCTATTCTTCTAGGTACAATGACTTATATGTTTCTAATCCAGACTGTGTTCTAGTCTTTTCATGACCTCTAATGGGAGATTATTCACGAGTACAGTATTACCATCATAATAGTTGACGTAATCTGGTCCTAATGTAAATATACGTTCAAAAGGAATCGTACCCAATGATCTTTCTTCTGTTGTAGAATAAAGAGCTATTTCATAATAATCACATTCTAGCTTCTCACCTGTTTCAGGATTCTGATATCCTACAGGCACCCATGGTTTATTAGGGAGTAAAGTAGGGCAGTCTTCAGTTAATGCATAGATGCCTTTAATACCCTGATCTGTCTTAAAGAATTGTGGTTTTGCATAATAATAGTCATGACTTTGAAGTTCATGCATCCATGAAGAGAATAGATGTGGATTAAGAATAAACTGTTCTGCTTCATCCTTACCAATCACTAATGGCCACATTGTACTCATTAAAGTAAGAGAATCTGTTTCACCATTCACAATCTTTTCTGATACTTCTTTGATAATACGATGATTGAAAGCAAGAAGATCATCTTCCTGTGATAAGTACTCATCTATTTCTTCTTCTATACCATCAATAGTAACACTGCATTTCCAGTAACTAGTAATTCTTCTTAGACAGTTAAAGAAAGAACGCATTTCATCTGTAGTAGTAGGATTGAGTAAACGTAGGTTTAATTCATTCTTTTCTTCTTCATCCCATGAAATATGAAAACCTCTACCAATAGAATTTGGATTATAGAAGATCATATTACCTTCCTGGTCATCACCCACCATTCTCATACCATCATTGATTCCAAAAGCCAATTCATCACCGACTATGACATCTAATGGAATAGTCTTTTTAAATAATCCCTTCTGTTTAATACATACATCAATAGACATCTTTCTATCCTCCTATGCATCTCATGAAATCTTCTTCTGAGATAATCAAAATCTTTTCATCCTTCTCTCTTAAGTCTAAACCTTTTCTAATCTTAGTACCATACTGACCATACTTCCATGTTTTACTTTTTTCTCCACCGACAATTAAATAATCAGTAGCACGTGTTGGGGCACTTAATACAGAACCACCATGTGTATATATATAATGTACAACATCACTTCTTTTCATTAAAGTAAATAATCCTGTCACTACAAATTTTCCTGTCATATCTATATCAAATACTTCATCAAATGCGAAAGGGTAATTATTCATAACTATTCCTCAAAAAAAGATATACAATATATGTAGGAGGTTTATCAAAATGGTTAAAGTCCTAAACATCGCATTATATATCATATTCATTCTTATACCAGCATTGTATTTTATATGGCTATTAAAACATGAACACCTGATTTTCAAGACATTTGTGGTTGTCATGGCTATTCTTTCTACAATCGGTATATTACTTAAATTTAACTTTAAACCATATAATCATATCTTTACCATGTTCATACTAGTGTGTCAATTTCTCACTATGTATATTTATATTCTTTTTATATGTGTTTATCTGTATCGTTTCTCCTTTAAGTTTGTGAAACGAAGACCATATCGTTTTGGGAATATCGTAGCGACCATGATTGCAATCACCCTTACAATTTCTGGTTTCCATTCTCATTATAATAAGAAAGAAGTCATCTATCATGTCACTGTTCCTAAGACATCTTCAGTATCTAAGTTAAAAATCTGTTTAGTCAGTGATCTCCATTTGAGTTCTGGTACTTATATGAGACAGGTAAGAAAACTTGTAAAAACAGTGAATGATAAACATTATGATCTTGTATGTTTTGCAGGAGATGTATTTGATGAAAATACACCGAATGAATTAATGAATCGTTCTTTACAAGAGTTCAAGAATATGAAGAGTACTTATGGAACATACTGGATATCTGGTAATCATGAATATTATGGTAAACATACAGACTTTACTGTCTTTGAAAAATACAACATACACTTTCTAAAAAACACCTATGAAACTGTAGATAATACTTTTAATATTGTCGGCTTTACAGATAAGACATCTCGAGACCACTATGATATCAATCAAGTCATTCAAGGTATGAATACTTCTTTACCTACTATTACACTAGACCATAATCCTGAAAGATTTGATCAGCATACATATTTCACTGATCTTCAATTATCTGGTCATACACATAATGGACAGATTTTCCCAGGTAATATTATTCTTCATTATTACTATCAGAATTCATATGGTTTATCCCATTATAAGAACCATTATCTTCTTGTATCTGGTGGTTATGACTCATGGGGATTTCCATTTAGACTTGGTACACAATGTGAATATGATACTGTTTATCTCACCATGAGAAAATAGTTTTACATGTAATATATCTTTTTGTACAAAACTTGTAAACGGATTCATAAATTCGTGAAAATTAACCTCTTTTGGCGTACAAATCTGAAAATAAACATAGACAAACCGCTTCCTTTCCTATATGATAAGGGCACAAAGAGGTAGTGGAAAAAAATGGTCATAGAATTAGAAGAAAAATTTAAATTACGCAAAGCAGAAATCTTTGCGACAATCAAAAAGTATGTGACTGAAGCAAACATGAATATCTCAGATACAGTAATAGACAACTTATCTATTCATCTTGCTTTATCAATTACAAGAGAATTATCTGGATCTTATATCGAAATGAGTTCATCTCAGATTGAACAATTAAAACAAGCCAACACTTATCAGATTTCACAGTTAATCATTTATGATTTATCTAAGAAATATGATGTAAAAATTTCTGAAGACGATATTTGTTATTGTGCGATGTATTTATCAAACATGACATTATTGGATTTAGACTTCTTTAGTGAATGTGATATTATTGATCAGGAAACTGAAAGCATTACTTTAGAAGCCGTACAGGAAATCAATAACCGTTTAGGATTAAATTTAAAGAAGAATGATGATTTCTATCAGGGATTATCAATGCATTTCTATCCTGCAATTCAGCGTTTAAAGAATGATGAACAGCTTCACGATAACGTATTAGCTGATAAGATTAAAACAGAAAATGAAGCAGAATATAAATGTGCAATGATTTTAAATGATGTTGTAAAGGAACATTATCATAAATCATTTAATGAAGATGAATTGGCTTATATTGCATTACATTTCGGTACAGCATTAAGATAACACAAAAGAGACCCATATCAATAGTAGATGGGTCTAGGAGATAGCGAAAGCTATCTCCTTTCTTTTTATGTAAATCCTCTTTCTCACACTATGAAAGG
>ENA-OWPF01002380-OWPF01002380.1-human-gut-metagenome-genome-assembly--contig:-NODE-2380-length-13509-cov-3.390962_pt1 | contig 13509 bp, 10 predicted proteins | sample MGYA00248261_ERZ651840 | MGnify/ENA primary metagenome ERZ651840 (study PRJEB26924, sample SAMEA4378268) | human gut metagenome | biome: human gut; feature: human-associated habitat; material: faeces... | reverse complement strand
ATACTGACCCGCACCGAAGCGCCCATACAGGCTTTTATGCCTGTGTGGGCGCTTTTTGTCGTTCCCGGCACTTTTTCGCCGTGGGCTGCCGCTCCCCGCCGCCCTTCGTTCAGACCTTTTTACCCACTCGGATCTGAACGGAGGAACAAAATGTTTAATAGAAAAAGCATCTATGCGCTGAATAAGAAAGACCCCGATGCCATCGTTTATATGGACGCCAATGAAGTCATCGTCCGCCTGACCCGCGAGGACTTTGCCAGCGAGAAAGAATTTCTGAAATGGAAAGCCCTGTCGGACGAGGACTATCACGCCTCCGAAAAGGAAGCTCACGTCTATGCCAATCACACGCTTGCGTTGGATGAGCTATCCGAGGAAGCGGCCTCCATTCCTGCCGTGGATGTCTGCATGGAGCAGGCGCATGACCGGGCAGAGGCAATCCACCGCAGCGTCAGAAAGGTCACGCAGATTCGGAAGCACCTGACGGATACGCAGTTCCGCAGGGTGTGGATGTATTTCGTGGATGGGATGACGGTTGATGAGATTGGCGCAGCCGAGGGTGTCAGCCATCAGAATATTTCCAAGAGCATCGGCGCGGCGATGAAGAAAATGAAAAAACTTTTCCCTGATTGCTGAAAACAGGGTGCAAAAGTGGCCCAAAATCGGCGATAGGTGAAGGGACATTCTCCACGAAGCCTTTCACCGAACGTTGAAAACTGAATAGACCATGATGCAGGCACAAAACCCGCGTGATAGCGGCATAAGGTGCGCCGCCACGACGATGGCTTCAAGGAGGTGATTCCGGAAAAGCCATCCGAGCGATCTACGCAGCCTTAGACCCGATTCGGCAAATCGGGCGCGATGACAGCGCGGCGGATAATGAAACTTGCTCACGCCCTCCCACAGACTTGAGGGGGAACCCTGCGGTATGCGCCAGCTCTTTGAGGCAGCGGTATCGTGGAGTTATGACAGCCCTGCCAAGGGCGGCCTGCATCATGCCCACTATCCGGGGCGCGTGGCAAATAGGATGGATCTTCTCAAATGGACAAGCAGAGCGGCTGCGCCGGTATTCGCCATTATGTTATGTGGCTCCAATTCTGCCCGCGCAGCCGCCTCTCAAAGTCAGATACCATGCGCTGATGGCCTTTCCCGTCAGCGCATTCATGTGACCTTGAGGAAACCCACCAAACCGAGAAAGGAGATCGCCATGATGCAGCCGACACCAAACGAAACCCAAATCCACACGGATGAACTGGTGGACATCCGGGAAGTATCCGTAGACAAAAATCTTCCCAAGGAAGAACGCATTGCCGCCTTTATTCGCCAGATCAAAAATCCTTACCGCTTCCGCTGCGGCGATTTCGTGGTAAACGCCTGCTTCGCCGGGAACGGTGTTACGTTGGAGGAATGTCTGCAAGGCATTTTGCGCTGAGCGACATCCTCGCTTTTTTCCGCAGAGAGTGCTATGATCGGTGTGGAAAAGGATGAAAACCTAATAGCCAGATAACCACTCTTTTCATGCGGGAGCAGTCCGGGAGAAAGGAGTGCTTTTTCATGCCTAAATTCAAAGCCACCGCTTATATCCGCCTGTCCTACACCGACGATCATTCCAGCGAGAGTGACAGCGTTTCCAATCAGCGCAAGCTCATTGAAAACTTTGTGGAGCGCAACCCGGATATTGAGGTCGTTTCCGAAAAGATCGACGATGGATACAGCGGCATCATCTTCGACCGTCCCGCATTCAAGGAAATGATGCAGGATGTCACCGATGGAAATATCAACTGCGTCATTGTAAAAGACCTCTCCCGGCTGGGGCGCGAGTACATTGAAACCGGCCGGTATCTGCGCCGGGTATTCCCGGCCTATGGGGTGCGCTTCATCGCCATCACCGGCTCCAACCAGGAGGTGCTCACCGCCCTGGAGGGCTACCGGGGCCGCAGCGAGGTGTTTGACGCCGGCCTGGACGAGCTGAACACCGTGGTGAAATATCTGGCCTCCTTCGGTGTGTCGGAGACCCATTTTGCCGTGGATCTGACCATCGCCCGGGGTCTTGATTACTACACCGGCACCGTGTATGAAACCACCATGCTGGACCATCCGGAGATCGGATCCATCTGCTCCGGCGGCCGTTATGACAACTTGGCGGAATATTATACCGAGAAACAACTCCCCGGCGTGGGAATTTCCATCGGTCTGACTCGCCTGTTCTTCGTTTTGGAGGACCAGGGCTATCTCAACGACGCTCTGAACACCGCCCCCGCCGATGTGCTCATCCTGCCCATGACCGACGACCTCTCCCCCGCAATTGCCCTGGCCACCCAGCTGCGGGAGGCCGGCATCCGCACCCAGATCCACGGGGAGCAGAAGAAGTTCAAGCAGAAGATCTCCTACGCCGATAAGCTGTCCATCCCCTACGCCGTGTTCCTGGGTGAGGATGAGATCTCCTCCGGCGTGTGCGCTGTGAAGGACCTGGCCACCGGCGAGCAGGTGAAGCTCCCGCGCGCGGAGGCGGTGGAAAAGGCCAAGGCCTTTGTCGAATCCGACCGCCGCAAGCCCGTCATCTGCGAGACACCGGACATCTCTGAGGCGGTTGAAGAACTGCTTTAATGGAAAGCAAAGAAAAAAGAGAGCAGCGAAGGCTGCTCTCTTTTTGCGCTTTTTCAGTCGACGGTGCGCATGAAGCTCGTCGTGCCCTTCTGGAAGCGGACGTCCAGCTTGACGCGGTCGGCGCGCATATAGCTCGTCGTATATTCGTAGATGTGGCCGTTTTCGGTCGTGGTGCGGCGCTGGTGGAAGAAAGCGGCCGAGCCGGGCGCGCAGTTGAGAAGCTGCGCCTCGCGCGGCGCGAGGACGACGGCCTCGTAGGTGTCCGACGCGGAGAAGGGGATGACGCCCACATGGTAGAGGAGACTGTAGAAACTGTGCGTTTCCAGCAGTTCGCGCGTCAGGTTCGGGTAGATGTACTCTGGGTAGTACGACGTCTCCAAGATGAGCGGCTCGCCGTCGACATTGCGCACGCGCGTGAAGCGGTAGACCTTCACGTCCGGTTCAAGGCCCATGAGCGCGACGATCTTAGGACTCGGCGTGACGACCGCAAAATCCACGAGCGTGGACGAGGGCGACTTGCCAAGCTGGGTGATCTCCGTCGTGAACGAATACTGCACCCCCTTGCGGCGGGTGTTCGGGTCGGTGACGAAGGTGCCCTTGCCGCGCTTGCGCACGACAAAGCCCTCCTCCTCGAGAGCGCCGATGGCCTGACGCACGGTGTTGCGGCTGATGTCATAGGCGCGGCAAAGCTCGGCCTCGCTCGGCAGCAGATCGCCGACCTTGAGCGCGCCGGAGGTGATGCTGCGCTTGATGATGCCCATGAGCTGGGAGTAGAGGGGGATCTCGCTGTCGAGCGACAGCGGGAGATTCAGGATCGGATTGCGTTCCATGATGGGAGCCTCCCGAGAAAGTATGTTTTGGAATATTCCTATTGTACCACATCTTTCTGGGATGTTCCAGAACTTTTTCTGCTTTTTCCCATGAGAAAACGGAGGGGACGTCCCCTCCGTTTTTCATGATCGCATTATTTACCAGCCGGTGCCAAGCACCACCCCGTGCCAGCGGCCGTCCTCTTGCAGTTGAATGGTGCAGCAGCGCTGGAACGCATACGCGCCCTTGGGCGCGGACGGGTCGGTGCATTCGACGGTGTTGCCCGCCATCGCGTAATAGAGCGCCGTCTCGCTTTCAGGCGTGAACTGCACCTCCACGTAAAAGCAGAAAGTGTTTTCGTCGATCTCGCCCCGCTCGCGCATGGCTTTCGTCGTGTCCTCGGCGGGGGTGATGAGAGCCTTGACCCAGGTGTACTTGAAGAGGCTGCCGCTCGCTGCCTTCGTGTGCGCGCTGTAGTAGTCGTCCGCCCAGTTCTGCGCGGCCTCCTGCCAGGAAAGACTCTTGGGCTGCGGTTTGACGTCGCGCAGCAGCGCGTCGTACTCCGCCTCGTCGTACCACCGGCGCACAAGGGACCACGCAGAACCGATGTCTTCATTCAAGTCTGCCTTGAAGCAGGACAGCGTTCCGTCCGGCGTTGTCAGCCAGAGGTTCATGGGCGCTGCCTCGGAGAAGTTGAGCTCGCTGCCGCCCACGGCGATGCAGAGCCCGTCCTGCGGAACGCTTGTTTTGTTCGTCTCGCGCCAGACGAGATCTTCGCGCAGCTGGCGCGAGAAATAGACGCGGTTGTCGGTGGCGCTGCCTTCATAGCGCTTGCCACCGTTCAGCATCAGTGTCAGCGAGGCGCTGCGCGTTGTGTCGCCCAGCTGCTTCAGCGCGGCGTCGAGCGCGTCAAAGCCTGTGGAAGCGCTGTCCGCGTCCTCCTGCGTGGGCAGGATCTTGGCGGTGATGGTAAAGCTGTCCGTCATTGCCTGCAAAATGGCTGCCTCGCCCTCAACGGCGCGGTCGCGGTTCCAGCCCCACTCGTTTTCCGCGGTGCTGCCGTCGAACGACCAGTGCGTTTCGACCTGATAGCAGGTGCTGTTCGGCATGGAGAAGAACGTGACGACCGTGTTGATCATGCCCTCGCTCGTCACGATGCGGTAGACATTTCCGCTGCGGCTCACCTCGTAGCCTTGGCGCGTCCACTCCCTGAGAGCCTCGTCTACGTCCTTCCTGATATACTCGACGCTGAAATACGAGCCGGTGTCGTAGCGCGAGTACCAGAATTCCGCGTCGCTGCTGCGCGCCCACGCGGTGATCGGCACATAGTAGTAATAGTCTTCGCCCGCAACGAGCCGTGCCTCGCACTGGTTGGCGTAGCCGTAGCCGTCCGTTGCCGCATTCAGCAGGTTGGGAATGAACATCTTCGGCTCATTGATCCCTGCGTAGTCAACGTAGAAGTCGTGCAGGTAAGCCTTTTCCTCACCGCCGTAGCCGCAGCCGTTGTAGAAGAGCCCGTCGTTGCTCATCGAAGTGCCGATGATCTGATAGCCGATCTTCTCGCCGCTCGTGTGGTGCAGGACGGTGAGATAGTGCGTCCAGCTCTCCCTGAGGAAACCGTCATCCGTCACATATTGCCCGCCCACAGGGTCGATTTCCACGCCCGCCTCGTTCGTGGGCTTCATTTCATAGTTAAAATACCAAAGCTCCAGCGCCGTGCCCTCGGGGGAGAGACCTTCGAGCGAATCGCCCAGCTCGAGCTGCGTCACGCGCACGTCGGCGACCGTATCCTCGACAACGCCCATACCGTTGACCCTGACATAGTAGGTCATCGTGCCCTGCTTGAGGTCTTCCACGCACTTCGCGGCATAGTCGTCCATCGAGGCGTAGATCGTGTCGTCCCGCTGTTCTAACTGATAGATCCAACGGATGCTCCGCACCTCGGCGTCGCCGTCTTTATAGCAATAACCGAAAAAGAGGAAGAGAGAGCCGTCATTCTGCTGGGAGAGGTAGACGAGGTTTGGTTCGTCGCTGCTGCCGGGGGCCTCCTGCATGGGAGTGAGGGGGAAGCGGCACCAGAGCGCGGCGCTGTTTTCACGCAGCGCGCGCAGGTCGACGCTGCCTTCGCCGGACCACGCATCGTCAAAGTTTTCCTGCGTCAGCTCGCCGCCCTTTTGCATCGGAAAGCCGTAAACCGTGCCGTGCGGCAGAGTGTAGGAGAGCGTGGGGGAGGGAGACGCGATCAGTTGGAATCGGTTCGTTTCAGAGAGGAAGGGGGCGTATTCGCTGCCTGCGGTCATCCCATCGTCCCACGCGATAAGCGATGCCTGATAGAATGTGCCGTCGAAGGGGCTGCTTGCCTGTGCGCGCTCGCCCCAGCTGACGGCGCAGCCCGCCGTGAGCGTGAGCGCCAGCACGAGGGCCACAACGCCGAGGCCGCGCTTTTTCTGCGCGCCGAGGACGTTCGTGATGCGCCGCTTTAAGCGCTCGACCGTACTGCCGAAGCAGGTCGTCGCGGGCAGCGTGCGCACGTTGGACTGCACGGCGGCAAGGAGCGTGCGGCTGTAGGCGGCGCGCTCGGCGCGGTCAAGATCGTCGGTCGCCGCGCTGTCGCAGGCGAGCTCGATGTCCTCGTCCGCCTGACGGAGCATCAGGTAGACGATGGGGTTGAACCAGTGCATCGCGTTGGCCGCAAGCAGCACGAGCTTGAAGAGCATATCGCGCCGCTTCAGGTGGCACAGCTCGTGGCGCAGGATGTAGCGCAGCTCCTGCACGTCGTAGCGCTCGTGGGGAAGGAGCAGCCGCGGGCGCAGCAGGCCCGTCACCGCGGGCGTCGTGACCGCCTCGCAGACAATCATCTCCGGCGCGCTCACGCCTAAGTCGCGCGCCGTGTCAGAGAGCATCGCGGCGTAGTCCGCGCGGGCGACGTCGCGCTTCCAGCGGCGCACCGTGCGGCGGAAGTGCACGTAGCAGCCGCCCTGATAGAGCAGGAACGCTGCCGCGCCCGCAAGATAGCCGCCAAACAGGAGCGCTGTTACGGGGATGTAGCGCGTCGTCCTCTGCTCGGGATTCGTCACGGGGCGCTCGATGATGGCATCGCGCACCTCGGTGGGCGTTTGGCCGCTGCTCTCGGCCATGTCGCCGAAGAGATTGTCGGTCGCCATGACGGTCGTCTTGTCCGTGCCGACAAACAGGGTGTAGTCCTTCGGCGGCGCGGCCTGCACGGGCGCGTTCTTCACCGAAAAGTCAACGGGGAAGAGCAGAAACGCCGCGAGCGCCAGCCATAGCCAGCAGCGTGTTTTCGCGCGGTAACGCTCGCGCCAGAGAGGTTTCAGCGCCAGCATCGTCAGCACGGCGAGCGAGCCCAACAGGGAAGTTTTCAACAGATTCAGCAGAAATGTTTCCATGGTGCATCCTCCTTTTCCGCCGTTTACCGGCTCATATCGTCCAAAAACTGCCGCAGCTCGTCGATCTCGCTCTGCGCGAGCGGCTGCTCGGCGTTCAGCGCTGCGACAAAGCTGCCGAGCGACCCGCCGTAGAGCCGCTTCAGAACGCTGCGGCTTTCAAACTCGAGATATCTATCCCTTGAGACGAGCGGCGTGTACAAATTGTTCCGCCCCTCGCGGCGGCTTGCGAGAAAGCCCTTGTCGCAAAGGCGCGTGAGGTAGGTGTTGACGGTGTTGGCGCTCCAGCCGTGGGATGCGAGCGCGCCCTCGATATCGCCGCGGCCGACCTCGCCGCCGACGTCCCATACGGCCTGCATCACCGAAAGCTCCGCGTCCGGCAGTCTCTTTTTTTCGTCCATGGGATGACCTCCTTGCAAACTACTACATTTGTCGTTGATAACTATATACTACACTTGTCGTAGTTTGTCAAGCAAAATATCAGAGAAGCGCGGGCGCAAAAAAAGCGGACCGCCTTCCCTTGCGGGAAAGCGGTCCGGCGATGCCTGATCTCAGGGAAAGGACCTGACTTAGAACTTGGGCTTCTGGGCCTTGACCTTGGGCTCCTGGCCGTTGCAGACGGCGACGATGTCGTTGGCGACGGAGGTGCAGCAGTTCAGAACGCTCTGCTCGGTGGTGGCGGCCATGTGCGGGGTCATGATGACGTTGTCGAGGTTGAACAGCTCGCGGCTGGACTCCTGAATGGGCTCATGCTCGAACACGTCGAGACCGGCCTGGAACAGCGTGCCGTCCTTCAGGCACTCGACAAGCTCGTTCTCCTTGATCAGAGCGCCGCGCGCGCAGTTGATGAAGGAAGCGGTGGGCTTCATCCAGCTGAACTGCTCACGGCCGATGGAGTGCTCGGTGGAGGGAACGACGGGCAGATGCACGGACACGAAGTCGGCCTGCTCCCAGACCTCCTTGGCGGTGGCCTTCAGCTCGCACAGATCGCCGATCTTGTCCTGCGTGAGGTACGGATCGTAGCCGATGACGTTCATGCCGAAGCCGTACTTGCACTTCTGCATGGCGAGCTGGGAGATACGGCCGCAGCCGATCATACCGAGGGTCTTGCCGCCGAGCTCATAGGTGTGCTCCATGCCCATACGGACGAGGAAGTTGCCGCTGCGGAACTGACGGTCAACGTAGGTGAAGCGCTTGGCGCACATGAGCATCAGCATGACGGCGTGCTCGGCGACGGCGTTGGCGTTGCCGGCAGGCGCGTAGACAACGGTGATGTCCTTGGCGTGGGCGTGGTCCATGTCGATGTTATCGAGACCGGCGCCCTGCTTGCCGATGACCTTGAGGTTCTTGCAGGTGTCCATCATCTTGGCGGTGATGGGCTCGGTGCGGCACATGATGGCGTCGGGCTGGAACTCGGCGAGCTCCTTGACGTAGGTCTCCTCGTCGTTATGGCTGCACAGCTTCACTTCAAAGTCGTTGGACTCGAAGATGTGCGTGGCCACCTCGTTGAGCTCGATGGTGTAGTAAACTTTGAACTTTGCCATGATAAAGATCTCCTCTCAAAATATTAGTTATTGATCCCCTCAATGATTTCATACGGTTCTTTCATTATAGCGTTGCCATTTCACAAAAGCAAGGGATTTTCAGAAACTTTTGCAAGAATTGATTCAATTATTTGATGATGACAATTCATTTTGACGATTTGCCGTCATGCAACCTGCACGTTACATCAAAACGGGGAGAAAAAGGGGAATGTAAACCTGAACTTGCTTGCAAAGCACCGCCCCCTTTGATACGATGAGGCTGACCGGAGAAGCTCCGGGAGAGAAAAGAGAGAGTATTGAAGAGAGGAGCAGCAAAAAATGGAAAATGAATTTGTTCCCCATGAGGACCCGACCTTTACCCCCATCGCGCCGCCCGTGCTCATTCCGCCGCATGAGCGGCCGGAGGCGCCGCTGCTGCACACGGGCTTTGCACGTCTGTTCTGGCTGGGCATCGCGTCGATGCTTGTCAACCTTTTGAGCAATTCCCTCCGGCTGGGGGAGCGCATCCCCGCGCTGCGCGTGCCGCTGGTCCTTGCCTCGTTTGTCGTGGGTGCGCTGATGATCGCCGTGCTGTGGAGGATGGCCGATGCCGTGCCGCGCTTCCGCAAGGCGGCGCTGTGGAACATCGTCTCCGTTGCGGCGTCGCCGCTGCTTGCCTGGATCGATCTCTCGGACATGACGGGGTCACTCGGCGAGACCGATATCGGCGCGGTGAGCGCCGCCCTCATTGCGCTGCTTGCCGTCGTTCTGGGCGTTGACATCGCGGCGCGGTATCAGAAGTTTACCGCCTGCGCCGAGGCCTTCAACGGCTCGGACGAGATCTTTGCGGGCAAATGGCTCGTGCTGCGCACCTGGACGGTCGTGCTCGTTGTGCTGTTCGGCGCGTGCCTCGTCCTGATGCTGATGCTCACCGTGTCGCAGGGGATGTATTTCATCGTTTTCGGCAGCACGTCCCTGCTGCTCGTCGCGGCGGCCGCCGCCGTCGGGATGGCGGTGCTGAGCGTCATGGAGCTGGTGTACCTCTACCGCGCGGCAAGCCTTTTTGCGTGAGATGCCTTCCGCCTTTCCGCACGATAAAAGAAAAAGGAAACGACCGCCGAAGCGGTCGTTTCCTTTTTTGCAGCTTCCCGGGGGAAGCAAAGCGTTTTTTAGCACTTCTCGAACACGGTGGCAACGCCCTGGCCGCCGCCGATGCAGAGGGTGGCAAGACCCTTCTTGGCGTCGTCGCGCTTGAGCATCTCGTGCAGCAGGGTGACGATGATGCGGGCGCCGGAAGCGCCGACGGGGTGGCCGATAGAGATCGCGCCGCCGTTGACGTTGACCTTGTTCATGTCGAAGCCGAGCTCACGGGCGACAGCGATGGACTGCGCGGCGAAGGCTTCGTTGGCCTCGACGAGGTCGATATCGTCGATGGTCACGCCGGCCTTCTTCATGGCCTGACGGGAAGCGGGCACGGGGCCGACGCCCATGATCTTCGGGTCGACGCCGCCCTGACCCCAGCCGATGAGCTTGGCCATGGGCTTGAGGCCGTACTTCTCAACGGCCTCGCCGGAGGCGAGAACGATAGCGGCAGCGCCGTCGTTGATGCCGGAGGCATTGCCGGCGGTGACGCGCTGAACGTGCTTCTTGGTGTCGGCCTCGTGGATGCCGGTGGGCTCGAAGGTGTGGACGATCTCGTCCTCAACGCCCTCGGGACCGACGGGGAACGCGCCCTTCAGCTTGGCAAGACCCTCGGCGGTGGAGCCGGCGCGGGGGAACTCGTCCTTCTTGAACTCGACGATCTCCTTCTTGACCTTCACGGGGACGGGAACGATCTCGTCATCGAAACGGCCGGCGGCCTGCGCAGCCTCAGTCTTCTGCTGGGAGGCGGCGCCGAAGGCGTCGAGCTCTTCACGGGTGATGCCCCAAACATCGCAGATGTTCTCGGCAGTGGTGCCCATGTGGTAGTTGTTGAATGCATCCCACAGGCCGTCCTTGATCATGGTGTCGACCAGTTTCTTGTCGCCCATGCGAGCGCCCCAGCGGGCGTCGGGAGCGGCGAAGGGAGCGGCGCTCATGTTCTCGGTGCCGCCGCAGACAACGATGTCGGCGTCGCCGGCGAGGATGGCACGGCCGGCCTCGATGACGGACTTCATGCCGGAGCCGCAGACCATGCCGACGGTGTAGGCGGGAACGGAGTAGGGAAGACCGGCGCCCACGCCGACCTGACGGGCGACGTTCTGGCCGAGGCCGGAGGTCAGGATGCAGCCGAACATCAGCTCATCGACGTTCTCGGGAGCGACATTCGCGCGCTTGAGGGCTTCCTTCACGACAATGGAGCCGAGCTGAGCGGCGGGGGTGTTCTTCAGGGAACCGCCGAAGGAACCAACAGCGGTACGGCAGCAATTGACGACGTACAATTCTTTCATGTTTGTTCTCCTTAAAATAATTTCAGATCCGGTTGGGGAATACCGGTTTTCTTCGATTCCGATTATACACACGCAAAAATGAAAAATCAACTGCAAAGTTGCGCAAAATTGTATAAACTATGATTTTTTTCTTTCATTTCGTTAATGATTTAACAAAAACGGTGAATAAATTGCACCAAAAGAGGATTTTCGCGCCCGAGGGCCGCAGGACGCATCAAAGGGGGCGCTCTCTTTTGCAAAAGAGAGCGCCCCCTTTGGGTCATATGTGCTGTCGCGGAGAACGATCGTTACTCCGCTTGTGCGGCGACGATCGCCTCGTACAGTGCCTGCGGGTCGAGCTTGTCATAGTCTGCGCTCGTGGCGGCTTTGGCCTTGTCCATCTGCTCGTCGATGAGGCTCGAGAAGTAGTCCTCGCGGACGGTCTCGGCTACGGCGGCCTTGTCGAGCGGCAGGCGGAGCAGGATGTGGTAGCCGAAGCTCGACTCCACGATATCGCTCACCTCGCCCTCAGAGAGGGCGTAGGCCGCATCCTCAAACTCCTGCACCATCGAGCCGGTGGTGAAGGTGTAGCCCGAGGGATAGGAGGCGCGGCCGGGGTCCTCGCTGTACTCGTCGGCAAGCTCGGCGAAGTAGGAGGCGAGATCGTCGCCCGTGTAGCTCCTGAGCTTTTCGGCAAGCTCCTCGGCAAGGGCCTTCTTTTCGGCCTTCTGCTCGTCGCTCAGCGCCTCGCCCGTGGCGGTGTCCTTGGTGGCGAGCAGGATGTGGTCGGCCGTGATGTAGCCCTGGTCGGCAGCGTAGACGGCGAGGTCCTCGTCGGAGGCGTACAGCGCGCTGCCCTCGGTCTGGTAGAGCTGATAGAGATTCTGATAAAGGTAATTGGCGCGGGTGATGCGCTCGTAGGTCTCGCGGCGCAGGCCGAGCTTGGCGAGCTCGGCGGCAAAGCCCTCCTCGCCGCCGTACTGCTCGATGAAGCTCTGCTCGTCGGACTCGATGGCGGCCTTCTGCTCGTCGGTGAGCGTCACGCCGTACTGCTCGGCGAGATTTTCGATGACGAGCTCCTGCTTGACGGTGGAGAGCACGTCGTTTTTGATGTAGTCGGACATGGTCGTGCCGTCGGACATAGTGTAGCTCCAGTCGAGCGCGCCGCCGCCGTAATACTGCATATACGTGTCGAGATACGAGGCGCTGTAGCCGATCCAATAGGTGATCAGGTCGGCGGTCGCGCCGTTGCCGTCCACGGAGGCGACGACTGCGTCGGGCGAAACGCCGCAGGTGTCGTAGCTCATGCCCTCCTGCAGCGAGCCGGAGGTGAAGCCGTTCGAGGGAGACACGCTCACGACGGCGAAGGTGAGCGCCGCGGTGACAGCCGCTGCGCCGAGGAATGAGAGAATTCTCTTTTTCAGCATAATGTTACCTCTTCTTTTCGTTTTCTTCCTTATTCACACGCAGGTCTCCGACCAGCGTCAAGGCACTTTCGAGCGCGTCCTCGTTCGGTGCGAGGCGCAGCAGCAGCTTCGGCCCCGCTCCGGTGGCGGACAGGATGAGCCGGCGCTTATTTTTCGGCAGCGAGCAGAGCGCCATCACAGCCTCCACGGGCACGGCCTCGGACGCGGCGAAGGTGAAGGTGATCTCACTGCCGCGCTGCGAGATATCGCAGATGCCGGTCTGCGCCGCCTCCGCGCGCAGAAGCGCGACGTCCATGAGCTTCAAAACGGGCTGCGGCGGCTCGCCGTAGCGGTCGAGCAGTTCATCAAGCAGCTCCTGCGCGCCTTCGCTCGTGCGCAGCGCCGCGATGCGGCGGTAAATGTCCATGCGCTGCTCGCCCGAGGGGATGTAGCTCTCGGGCAGGTTGGCCGAAACCGTGAGGTCTGCCGAGCACTCGGTGCGCTGCGGCGCTTTTTCGCCGCGCTGCTCGAGCACCGCTTCTTCCAAAAGCTGCAAGTACATATCGTAGCCGACGCTCATCATATAGCCCGACTGTTCGGGGCCGAGCAAATTGCCCGCGCCGCGAATTTCAAGATCGCGCATCGCGATGCGAAAGCCCGAGCCGAACTCCGCGTACTCGCGGATGGCGGTGAGGCGCTTGGCGGCGACCTCGGTGAGGATTTTGCCCGCGCGGTAGGTCATGTAGGCGTAGGCCCTTCTTGCGCTGCGGCCGATGCGCCCGCGGATCTGGTGGAGCTGGGCGAGGCCGAGGCGGTCGGCGTCCTCAATGATGAGGGTGTTGACGTTGGGGATGTCGATGCCCGTTTCGATGATGGTCGTGCAGACGAGCACCTGAAGCTCTCCGTCGGAGAGCTGCTGCATCACGGAGGATAAGCCCTTTTCATCCATCTTGCCGTGGGCAACGCCGATGGAGACCTCCTCGCCGAGGAACTTTTTGAGTGTCGCTGCGCAGCGGTCGATGGTCTCCACGCGGTTGTGCATATAGTAGACCTGCCCGCCGCGGGCAAGCTCACGCCGGATGGCGTCGGCGATGACGCCCCAGTTGTGCTCGAGCACATAGGTCTGCACCGGCTGGCGGTCGACGGGCGGGACCTCGATGGTCGACATATCGCGCAGACCCGAGAGCGCCATGTTGAGCGTGCGGGGGATCGGCGTTGCCGAAAGCGTCAGCGTGTCGACCTGACGGGAGAGCTCCTTGAGCTTTTCCTTGTGCGTCACGCCGAAGCGCTGCTCCTCGTCGATGACGAGCAGCCCCAGATCCTTGAACACCAGATTCTTCGCCAGCAGGCGATG
>ENA-OWPF01002367-OWPF01002367.1-human-gut-metagenome-genome-assembly--contig:-NODE-2367-length-13544-cov-3.777967_pt1 | contig 13544 bp, 9 predicted proteins | sample MGYA00248261_ERZ651840 | MGnify/ENA primary metagenome ERZ651840 (study PRJEB26924, sample SAMEA4378268) | human gut metagenome | biome: human gut; feature: human-associated habitat; material: faeces... | reverse complement strand
CTATCTGCGGGTAGACAGCTTTAATGAAAACGGAATTACCGAGGGCAGCCTGCTGTATTGCCCGGCGGAGAATCATAAATAATTGCAAGGAGTTTGGGATGATGAGAAAACAAATTCTGTGGAACAGTGACTGGCTGTTTGCACGCGGGGACACCCCCGAAAAAGCAACCCCGGTCACACTGCCCCACACCTGGAACGCCAAGGACGGACAGGACGGCGGCAATGACTACTACCGCGGCGCCTGCCTTTACACAAAGGCGTTTGCCGCCCCCGACCACAGTGACAGCGAGGAGGTCTGGCTGGAATTTGAGGGCGTTGCCATGACCGCCGTGGTCACATTGAACGGTCAGGAGCTGGTCCGGCATGAGGGCGGCTACGCCACCTTCCGTGTCAATCTGACGCCCGCGCTGGCCGCGCAGAACACCCTGACCGTCGCCGTGGACAACGGCAAAAACCGCACGGTTTACCCGCAGAAGGCCGACTTCACCTTCTACGGCGGCATCTACCGCGACATCAGCCTGATGGTGGTCAGCAAGAACCACATCGCGCTGGGCCACTTCGGCGACACCGGCGTCAAGATCACCCCCGCCCTCAAGGACGGCAGGGCTGACATCCGGGTCGAGACCATCGTGGAAGGTGAGGGCGCTGTCTCCGTCGAGCTGCAGGACGCAGCCGGCAGCATCGTGGCCAGGGCTGAGGGCGCAGACGCTCAGCTCCACCTGGACGCTCCCCACCTCTGGGACGGCGTGAAGGACCCCTATCTCTACACCTGTGTCGTCCGCCTGAGCAGCGACGGCACCGTGGTGGACGAAGTTTCCACCCGCGTGGGTCTGCGCACCTTCTCGGTGGACTCCAAGAACGGCTTCTTCCTCAATGGCCGTCCCTATCCGCTCCACGGCGTCTCCCGCCATCAGGACCGCAAGGGTGTGGGCAACGCCATCACCCGCGAGATGCACGATGAGGATATGGCCCTCATCCGGGAGCTGGGTGCCAACACCGTCCGGCTGGCCCACTACCAGCACGACCAGTACTTCTACGACCTCTGTGACCAGTACGGCATGGTGGTCTGGGCTGAGATCCCCTACATCTCCGAGCACATGCCCAATGGCCGCGCCAACACCATCAGCCAGATGAAGGAGCTCATCTACCAGAACTACAACCACCCCTGCATCGTCTGCTGGGGCGTCTCCAATGAGATCACCATCTCCACCAGGGACAAGGCCGATATGCTCGACAATCACCGCGAGCTGAATGACCTGTGCCACAAGATGGACTCCACCCGCCTGACCACGCTGGCCTGCTACGCTATGTGCGGCCCCTTCAACCCGGTGGCCCACATCACTGACCTCGTCAGCTGGAACCTCTACCTCGGCTGGTATGTGCCGGGCCTGTTCCTGAACGACCTGTGGATGGACTTTTTCCATCTGGTCTACCCGGGCCGTCCTCTGGGCTTCTCCGAGTACGGTGCCGAGGGTATGCCGAACCTCCACAGCTCGAAGCCCCGCCGCGGCGACCACACCGAAGAGTATCAGGCAAAGTATCACGAGTACATGCTCCGCTGCTTCGACCGGCATAAGTGGATGTGGGCGACCCACGTCTGGAATATGTTCGACTTTGCAGCCGACGCCCGCGACCAGGGCGGCGAGCCGGGCATGAACCATAAGGGCCTCGTCACCTTCGACCGAAAGACCCGGAAGGACAGCTTCTACCTCTACAAGGCATGGTGGAGCGACGAGAACTTTGTCCACATCTGCTCCAAGCGGTTCACCGACCGCACGGAGAGTGAGATGAAAGTGAAGGTCTACTCCAACCAGAAGTCCGTCGCCCTCTACGTCAACGGCGAGAAGGCCGGCGAGCAGACCGGCGAGCACGTCTTCAGCTTCCGTGTGCCGCTGACCGGCGAAATCGAAGTCAAGGCTGTGGCCGGTGACTGCACCGACACCGCTTCCTTCCGTCATGTGGACACCCCGAATCCCAGCTACAAGCTGGTCAAGACCAAGTCCAAGAGTGCAAACTGGGTCTGATCTGTGAAACATTCCGCCGACCGGCGGTTGTTATAGAAAAAGGAGGAGAATCCGTGAAAAACACCAAACCGAAAGTACGGCTGTGGTCTGTTCTCACCGGCCTGACGGCTATCCTGACCGTCGCTGCCATCGTGGGCAACATCATCGCAAACCAGTACGCTACCACCATCAACGTCGCTCTGAATGCATCTACCTATAAGATCATCCACGGCGAGAATACCGGCGATACCGAATACTTCAAGAAGGGCTTTGCTTCTGATGAGGAGCGCGAGGCTTACGAGGCCGAACTGTGCGCGACGGTCGAGGCCGAGGGCGCAGCTCTGCTGAAGAACGAGAACAATGCCCTGCCTCTGGCCAGCGGCGCTAAGGTCAGCCTGTTCGGTCACGGCTCTGTGGACCTGATGTACGGCGGCACCGGCTCCGGCTCTGTCGATACCAGCAAGGCTCCCAACCTCAAGCAGGCTCTGGAAGCTCAGGGCATCACCATCAACCAGACCCTGTGGGACCTGTACAGCTCTGACTCCATGATGAGCAAGTACAGCCGCATGACCCCCGCTTCCATCTCTGATACTCTGGAGGCGAACACCCAGTACGCTGTCAACGAGGCTCCCTGGAGCGCTCTGTCCAGCGCTGAGTCCAGTTTTGCTGAGTACGGCGACGCTGCGATCGTGGTCCTCTCCCGCTCCGGCGGTGAGGGCGCAGACCTTCCCAGCGGCGAGAATGGCACCAGCGACAGCTGGATCTCCGGTCAGGAGGGCGACGGCAACTACCTCGCTCTGTCCGCTGAAGAGATCGAGCTGCTGCAGAACCTGAAGGCTCTGAAGGACAACGGTACTTTCAAGAACATCGTCGTCCTCATCAACAGCTCCAACGCCATCGAGCTGGACTTCCTCAACCCCGAGATCTGCGGTGAGGACTACGGCATCGACGCTGCTATGTGGATCGGCGACGTGGGCCAGACCGGCATCAACGGTGTGGGCCAGCTGCTGTCCGGCGCTGTCACTCCCTCCGGCTCTCTGGTCGATACCTATCTGTACGACAACATGGCAAACCCCGCTATGTACAACTTCTACACCCAGGCTTACCCCAACGCAGCAGAGTACAACCTGCTGACCGAGGGTGCTGACGTGCAGGGTATGTACAGTGTCTACCAGGAAGGCATCTACCTGGGCTACCGTTACTTCGAGACCCGTTACGAGGATGTCGTCATGGGTACCGCCAAGGCTGGCGATTACAACTGGGCAACCACCGTTGCTTACCCCTTCGGTTACGGCGACAGCTACACCACCTTCGCATACTCCAACTTCAATGTGACCGAGTCTGACGATGCCTTCACCGTCACCCTGAAGGTCACCAACACCGGCAAGACCTTCTCTGGCAAGGAGACCGTCCAGATCTACTTCCAGTCTCCCTACACCGCTTACGACAAGGCAAACGGCATCGAGAAGGCTGCTGCTGAGCTGTGCGGCTTCGCAAAGACCGACGTGCTGGCTCCCGGCGCTTCTGAGGACGTGACCATCACTGTCCCGAAGAGCGAGCTGCGCACCTACGACGCGAACAACGCCAAGACCTACATCGTGGACGCCGGTGACTACTACTTCACCGCTGCCACCGATTCCCACAACGCAGTCAACAACATCCTGGCTGCCAAGGGCTACACCGTCGAGAACACCAATGGCCGCATGACCGAGGACGGCAGCACCGACCTCGTCTGGAAGTGGACCAACGACACCCTCGACACCACCACCTTCTCCACCGGCGCAAATGGCACTGCCATCACCAACCTGTTTGACGAGTCCGACCCCAACAAGAGCAGCGATGCTCCCGGCAGTGTGACCTGGATGAGCCGCTCCGACTGGACCGGCACCATCCCCACCGCTCCCGCACAGCTGACCGCCAACGAGACTCTGGCTGCAAGCCTCGCCTTTACCCAGTACGACGGCTCTGAGGCCAACAGCGTCGAGATGCCCACTCTGGGCGCCAAGAACGGCCTGACCCTCGCTTCCATGATCGGCAAGGACTTCGATGATCCCGAGTGGGATACCCTGCTGGACCAGCTGACCTACAGCGAGATGGTCAACACCATCACCCTCGGCTTCCACAACACCGCAGCCGCTGCCTCCATCGGCAAGACTGCTACCAAGGACGAGAACGGCCCTCAGGGTCTGACCGCTGCCCTGACCGGTGGTGCATCCGCAATGTGCTACACCTCCGAGGATGTCATGGCTGCTACCTTCAATGTTGACCTCATCAACGAGGTCGGCAGATGCATCGGCGAGGACTGCCTGGCCATGGGTTACTCCGGCCTGTACGGCCCCGGCATCAATATGCACCGCACCGCTTACTCCGGCCGTAACTTCGAGTACTACTCTGAGGACCCGTTCGTGGCTGGCACCATCTGCGCTGCTGAGGTGCAGGGCATCCAGTCCAAGGGCGTCTACGTCTACCTGAAGCACGTCGCCCTGAACGACTCCGAGACCAGCCGCCGCGGTGTCAACACCTGGCTGAACGAGCAGACCGCTCGTGAGATCTATCTGGAAGTCGCTGACAAGGCCATCACCGATGGCGGCGCCTGGAGCGTCATGACCGGCTTCAACCGCTGGGGTGCTACCTGGTGCGGCGCTAACGCCAACCTGCTGACCAGCTTCCTGCGCGGCGAGCTGGGTATGCGCGGCATGTGCATCACCGACTACTCCGGTTCCAGCCAGTACATGGACCTGGTGGACGGCCTCATCGCCGGCTCTGACATCTGGGACAGCCCGACGCCCAAGATCCACACCACCAAGGCTGCAAACTATGAGAACGATGCTTACATCGTCACGCAGATGCGCAATGCGATGCACCACATCCTCTACACCGTGGTCAACTCCAACGCCATGAACGGCTGGGCTTCCACCGATACCCTGAAGACCATCACCCCGTGGTGGCAGACCGCCATCTATGCGCTCATCGCAGTGCTGGCCGTCCTGACCATCCTGTGCGCATGGCAGCTGAGCAAGGCCCTCAAGGCTAAGAAGAGCATGGTCGATACCGCTCCCGCAGCTGACCAGAAGTAATTCCGGCGCAGATTTCCGCAACTGTTAAGAATGAATGGCAGCCTGTCCCCCAGAACGGCGGGCAGGCTGCCGTTTTTTATAAGAAAAAAGGAGACACCGCAAATGGGTGAACAAACCGCAAAGGCGCCGGGCCTGAACCGCGCCAAGACCTACCAGCTGGTGCTGTTCCCGCTGAACAACGGCGCAACGAACGTGTACTATGTGCTGGTGCTTTCCTACATCGCCACCTTCGGCAGCAAGGTGCTGGCCCTGTCCATGATCTTCGCTTCGGTCATGGTCACCGGTATGCGCCTGTTCGACGCGATCACCGACCCCATCATCGGCGCCCTGATGGACCGCACCAACGGCAAGTTCGGCAAGTTCCGGCCCTTCATGGTCATCGGCAACCTCATCATGGCAGCCAGCATCCTCGTGCTGTACTGCCTGACCCCGCTCATCCCCGCCGGCTCGATGTCCCTGCGCTATGCGGCTTTCGTGGCCCTGTACGCAGTCTGGGTCATCGGCTACACCTTCCAGACCAGCTGTACCCGTTCCGGCCAGACCGTTCTGACCAACGACCCCAAGCAGCGCCCCCTGTTCACCATTTTCAACACCGTCGGCTCTCTGCTGGGCATGGGTGCGATGCAGTTCTTCGCCCCCATCCTCGCCAAAAACTATGAGGGCGGCTACGCCTCTGCCGGTTTCTTCCGCACCCTGGCTCCTGTGGGCATCGTCATCTCCATCCTCCTCACCATTCTGGCCATCATCGGCATCTGGGAGAAGGACCAGCCCAAGTACTTCGGCATCGGCGGCGAGGCCAGCGAGAAGGTCAAGCTGCACGAGTACGTCCAGATCATCAAGAACAATAACCCCATGCAGCGTCTGATGGTGGCTGGTGCTGGCTGCAAGCTGGCTCTCTCCATCGCCACCAACACCACCGTCCTGTGTATGCTGTACGGCTGCATGATGGGCAACTATGACGGCTTGTACCTGCCCATGATGGTGCTGGGCTACGTCTTCAGCGTACCCTTCTTTCTGCTCACCGTCCGCACCAGCCAGAAGGAGGGCCAGAAGGCCAGCCTGATGAAGTACGTCAGCGTGGCATTCATCTGCTACATCGGCGTGCTGGTGCTGCTGCTGCTCTGGGGCCGCAGCGACGCCTTCACCCTGTCCATCATGGGTGACAACGGCCTGTCCATCAACCTCTACACCATCCTCTTCATCGCATTCTTCGGCATCGGCTACGGCGCATACTACGCCACCGCCGATATGCCCATCCCCATGGTTGCCGACTGCTCCGACTACGAGACTTACCGCAGCGGCAGCTACATCCCCGGCATCATGGGTACGCTGTTCAGCCTGGTGGATAAGCTGGTGTCCAGCCTGTCCGCTACCGTCGTCGGCATCGCTGTGAGCTTCATCGGCCTCGAGAGCCTGCCCACCCAATACGACTCCTACACCCCCGGTATGAACTGGGTGGTCATCGTGCTGTTCTGCATCATCCCGATGGTGGCCTGGGCCGCTACCCTTATCGCCATGAAGGGCTACACCCTGACCGGCGAGAAGATGAAGGAGATCCAGGCGGTCAACGCCTGCCGCCGCGACGCTGTGGCCAACGGCATGAAGCTGGAAGAGGCCATGACCAAGTGGCAGAGCATGGACCAGCTGCCCGCCGAGTACCGCAGCTGAGCCGGTAAAGAGGAAGAACATGGAACAGAATGTACTGAACACTGACCTGACCGGCAAGGTGGCCGTCGTCACGGGCGCAAGCGGCACCCTGTGCTCCATCTTCGCCAAGGCTCTGGCCAGGGCAGGCGCAAAAGTCGCCCTGCTGGGCCGCAATATGGAGAAGCTCAAGGCTCTGGCCGACGAGATCGAGGCCGAGGGCGGCATCGCCAGGGGCTACACCTGCAACGTCATGAACAAGGCCAACTGCCTGCAGGTGGCTGAGGACGTGATGGCAGAGCTTGGCCCCTGCGATATTCTGGTGAACGGTGCCGGCGGCAACAACGCCCGCGCCAACACCGACAAAGAGTATTTCGAGATGGCCGACCTCGAGGACGATACCGTGACCTTCTTCGACCTCGACGAGAGCGGCGTAGAGATGGTGTTCGACCTGAACTTCATCGGCACCCTGCTGCCCACCCAGGCCTTCGCCCGCCAGATGGTGGGCCGCCCGGGCTGCAACATCCTCAACATCTCCAGCATGAACGCTTACCTGCCCCTGACCAAGATACCGGCCTACTCCGGCTCCAAGGCCGCTGTGGCCAACTTCACCCAGTGGCTGGCCGTCCATTTCAGCAAGGTCGGCATCCGGGTGAACGCTATCGCTCCGGGCTTCTTCGCCAGCGAGCAGAACGCCAGCCTCCTCTACAATGAGGACGGCACCCCGACGGCCCGTACCAACAAGATCCTCGCCGCGACCCCCATGGGCCGCTTCGGAGACAGCGAAAAGGACCTTGTGGGCGCGCTGCTGTTCCTGCTGAACAATGACGCTGCCGGTTTCATCACCGGCATCTGCCTGCCCATCGATGGCGGCTTCTCCGCCTATTCGGGCGTGTAAAGTCTCAATAAAAAAGTAAAACAGCCGCCCAGGCCTCCATAGACAGGAGACTTGGGCGGTTGCTTTGCGTATGGAGGAGTTGAATGAAAAGGCTTGCGACGGCTAAAAACGTCGGAAATTGTGCAAAATGAAACAAAATGCGACGAAAAATCCGTTGTCAATATATAATAATCACAATGGTGAGAAATAAAAATCAGTTATTATGAGAATGGACACAAAGCAGTAAAAATAGTAAAATAAGGGAAAATAAAGGAAGGGGGTAACAGGTTCGCCCTATTGGTCCTGAGTAAAGTGAAGCGAGGTGGAGCGCAATGAAGTTCAAAGAAAGCGAAAAATGTATCACAGTGGATTCGTTGAACATCACACGCAATATCATGATGTGGGATGAGACGATGATACAGCTCAGCAATGTTTCAGCTATCACGACCAGACCGCTGAATCCGATCTATGTTCCGTGGTATCCTGCTGCTGCAGTCCTTCTTCTTCTGGGATTGTCGGGCATCCAGTCTTATAGCGGTAAGACGATGGGATTTCTCATGATCATAGCGGGTGCGGTGATGGCATTCTGGTGCTTCAACATGAACTCGGAGCGGAAGGAGCAGACTATCCTGACAGTCCAGATGAACTCGGGAGTGAGTTACTTCTTCATGGTAAAAGAAAAGAAGATACTGAATAAGCTGCTGGCAGTGCTGGCGAAGATCATCGCAGATGGCGGTGTGGGTAACGCAAGCATTTCAATCAGTATCAAAGACTGCACGATACGAGATAATGCACGGCTTTTCAACGGTGTGAATATCTGATGAATTGCTTACAGCAAAAGGAGGGAAGACGATGGGGGTTTCAATCGATTTGAGCGGCCTCAAGGTAAAAGGAAATGCACGGGTAATGAACGACGTCAAGATAACCGGATATGAGGATGCGAAGATACGGGCAGAAAACACTGAGATAGACGGCAATGTGGAGTTTTTGGAGCGGCTGGAGATAGGGCCGGTTCTTGATGAGGTACAAAGGCAACTCCGAAATCTGGACCCCTCTTCGGCGGAGTATCGCTCACTGAAACAAATCGTAGAAATGAAGAACACTGCTCCGCAGAGTATTATGAATGCGCTGAAAAAGCATCTTGCCGATTTTTCGCAGGGCGTGCTCAGTAATGTTGTGGCAGCGTATATTTCTAAGCGTTTCCCTTAAAAGCAAGCAAAAAGCTCCGGCCTTCGTACGAAAGCCGGAGCTTTTTTGTGCTTTTCAGGACTCTTTTTCTACATTCTGTTGTTTCTGCTCGATTTTTTCCATATAGCGCCAGAGGGTCGTGCGGCTGATGCCCAGCTGACGGGCAGCGGCGGCGCGATTTCCGCCGTGGGCGGCGACGGCCTGCTGGACGACATCGCGGATGACCTCTTCGAGGGTCTGCTCACTGGGCTTGCGGGCAGAAGCCGGCTGCGGCACGGCCCGCAGAGTCCGCTCTTTGGAAAGCATATCGGCCACCGTCCCGGCCCGGATGTAGGGGCCGTCCGACAGGGCGGCGAGGGCGCGCAGGACGTTCTTGAACTGGGTGTAATTGTTGGGCCAGGGGTACTGGCGGAGCATCTCGATGGCCCGGGGCTCGAAGCCCGAGAGCTGCTTGCCCAGCTCGAGGTTCAGGCTGTTGAGGTAGAGGCTGGACAGAGACGGGATCTCGTCGGAGCGGCTGCGCAGGGAGGGCAGGGGAAGGGCCAGTGAGCCCAGCCGCTCACTGAAATGCCGCAGCACCTCCGGCACCGGCTCCCCCTCGACGATGGAGCAGGAGAAGATGAGCCGCACCCGGCGGGCAAGACCGGTTTCTTCAATGGCGGCAAGAAGCTCTGAACTCCACTGGGGCGGGATGGACTCAAAATTCTGGAAGTAGATGGTGTTTCCGGTGGCGCTGAGAGGGGAGTTGTAGTGGTTGAGCAGGAAATCCCAGGTCTTCTCATTCAGCAGCGCACAGTTCACCACGATGAAGGGGTGGTTTGCAAGGGAGCTGTGCAGATAGAGATAGCGAGCGATCTGCTCTTTGCCGGTGCCGGGCTCGCCGTAGATGAATACCGGCTGGCGCAGCAGGGCGAGGGATCGTATCTCGGCCGCCTGGGTACCCATCGCGCCGCTGAGGCTGTAGAAGCTGTTAGCGAAGAGGTATTCGCACTCGCCCTTGTTCAGGGTGCGCAGGCCGGGACGGCTGGAATGGAGCGGGATGCGGGCCGGAACACAGTAGAACAGACACCGCTGGATGTTGTTCATCAGCAGCTGCTGGGCGGTGATGCTGTAGAGCTGGTCCCGATCGGTGTAGTAAAAGCGGAGGTTGCCGCTGGCCGGGATCTCCCGGATGTGGGACTGAAGGACGCTGCTCAGCTCCGCCGGGACCTCGGAGATGCTGCTGTAGAAGAGGTCGCCGTTGGACTCCATGACGATGACGCGGCCATTCTGGCCCTGAGTGATGCTGCGGAGGAACAGGTTCTCCTGCCGCAGCTGGCCGAACCAGGAGCTGATGTTCACGGCCTGGTCGATGGCGGCGTGGAGGCTTTCGACGCCGGAGGTGATGAGGAAAGCGTCGAAGCCCATCTCCCGGGCGATAGTGTGGGTGACCATGTCACAGACCACCATCCGGTAGCCGCCCTGCTGCAGGCGCTCCAGGGTGTGTCGCACCTCAGCGGCGTTGTTCACGGTGAGGATGTCGAGGTTGAAGTCCAGCAGACTGCACAGGGTGTGGGCCGGCTCGGTGATGGAGGGGAAGCCCACGATGGCGTAGAGGCTGGAATAATTCTCGGCCAGCTTCATGGTGCGCAGCACGTCGTACACCGAGATGTGGATGTCCACCACCGGCAGGTCGGTCACCTGCCGGATGAGGGCGGCGGTGCCGCCGCGGGAGATGATGCAGTCGTAGGAGTTGGGGGGCATCTGCTGCACGATGGCCTGCCCGTCTTCCAGGTCGCCGGTGTAAATGTCCATTTCGACATTGGGATAAGCCTGTGCCGCCTGCTCCATCGCAGTGCGCATTCCGTCGTAGGGGGCGATGCCCAGAATACGGGTGTGAGTCTCTATCACAACAGACACCTCCGTTCATATTTGCTACTATTCTAGCAAACAAATGCCCGAAAATCAAACAAGGACCGTTCTGATTTGAAACGATTTGAGACTTTATAACCAGAAAACTTAAATGATGTTTCAAATTAAAACGGAAAAGACAGCTCGTTTCCATGCACACCGTGTCAAAATGAGGCATAATGGTATCACGAGAATAAATCATGAGAGGAGGAGCAACCTATGCTGCTTCTGCTGATCCTTGCAGATGACTTTACAGGTGCGCTGGACACGGGTGTCCAGTTTGCTGCCTGCGGCATCGCCACCCGCGTCGTGGTCGGAGAGCAGGTGGATTTTGCAGCCAATGACGCCGCTGTGCTGGTGGTGGACACCGAGACACGCCATCTGCCCGCTGCAGAGGCCTATGCCGTCATTGCAAAACTGACCCGGGAGGCGATGAGTGCGGGCGTTTTCAGCATCTATAAAAAGACAGACTCCGCTCTGCGCGGAAACATCGGCGCAGAGCTTTCGGCCCTGCTCAAAACCAGCGGGGAGCGCCAGCTGCCGTTCCTGCCGGCCTTCCCCCAGATCGACCGTGTGACCCGGGATGGAGTACATTATATCAGCGGCGTGCCTGTGACAGAGAGCCCCTTCGGCATCGACCCCTTCGAGCCGGTGCGCCACGCCAGGGTGACTGAGCTCATCGGGGAGCAGACCGATGTGCCTGCCCACAGCTTTCCGACTCTGAAAGAGGGTGAGGCTGTGCCGGAGCAGGAGGGCATCCTGGTCTTTGACGCCGGGAGCCTTGACGACCTTGCGTCCACGGGCCGCGCCCTGTTCCAGAATGGCAAGCCCCGCCTGATGGCAGGCTGTGCCGGCTTTGCAGCGCTGCTGCCCGACCTGATGAAGATGACCGAGCGCAGGACGGTCACCATGCCGAAGCTGGACCCCCGCCTGCTGGTGGTCTGCGGAAGCGTCAACTCCATCACCCTGCGCCAGCTGGATGTGGCCGAACAGAACGGCTTCTCCCGCCTGCGTCTGACCCCCCGCCAGAAGCTCGACCCCGGCTATTGGGAGAGCGAGAACGGCAAAGAGGCCCTGCAGGGCATCAACGAGATGCTGGCCGCGAACCCCCGCTGCATCATCGAGACCAATGACGAGGGCGGCAACCAGCCCACGGCGGATTACGCCGCCGCCCGGGGCCTCGACCTCGAGGGCCTGCGGGTCGGCATCGCCAGCAGCATCGGCCATATGCTGGGCAAACTGTTCACCAGCCCCGCGCTTGGGACCTTGCTGCTCACCGGCGGCGACACGCTGTTACAGTGCATGAACTGCGTGGGCATCAAGGAGCTTGAGCCGGTGTGCGAGATGGAAAAGGGCGTCGTGCTGGCCCGCTTCACCTACTGCGGCTGCACCCGCTACGTTATCACCAAGTCGGGCGGCTTCGGCCACGAAAAACTGCTGCTCGACCTTGCAGACCGCATTGCAGCCGAGCAAACTTGAGATAGACGATGGATTCGGAGAAAACCATGGCCTATCAGAAACTTCCCGGCCTGCCCTGAGACGGTACGATCTACGAAAACGAAGAGATGGATACGCTGGAAGCCCTGTTGCCCACCAGTGTCCAGACCCGCTGATTTTTTTGAAGGAGGAAATTTGTTATGCTGACCCAGTACAATCTGAAGATGCCGCACGCAGTTTACGGCGGCGAGAACGCAATGGACAACATCACCGCCATCATCAAGGCCCGTGGTGCAAAGAAGGTGGCAATGTTCACCGACAAGGGCATTGAGGGCGCTGGCCTGTTCGCCCTGCCCGAGGAAGCTGTGAAGGCTTCCGGCGCAGAGTATTATGTTCTGGACGAGCTGCCTCCCGAACCCAGCTACATGGCTGTCCAAAAGCTGGTGGATGAGTTCAAGACTTCCGGTGCCGACCTCATCGTGGCCTGCGGCGGCGGCTCCGTCATGGACGCAGCCAAACTGGCAAGCGTGCTGGTGACCGATGACTACGGCGTCAAGGAGCTGCTGGACAACCCCGGTATGGCTCAGAAGTGCGTCCCCATCGTCCTCATCCCCACCACCGCCGGCACCGGCGCTGAGGTCACTCCCAACGCCATCGTCGCTGTCCCCGAGAAGGAGCTGAAGGTCGGCATCGTCAACGAGAACATGATCGCGGACTACGTCATCCTCGACGCCCGTATGATCAAGAACCTGCCCCGCAAGATCGCAGCTGCTACCGGCGTTGATGCTCTGGCACACTGCATCGAGTGCTTCACCAGCAACAAGGCCAACCCCTTCAGCGACCTGTACGCTCTGGAGGGCCTCGACCTCATCCTGAACAACATTGAGAAAGCCTGCGATGACCCCGATGCCATGGCCGAGAAGAACCGGATGCAGATCGCAGCTTACTACGGCGGTCTGGCCATCACCGCTTCCGGCACCACCGCAGTCCACGCTCTGAGCTATCCTCTGGGCGGCAAGTACCACATCGCACACGGCGTCTCCAACGCCATCCTGCTGGCTCCTGTCATGCGCTTTAACAGCGAGCATCCGGCTGTTAAGGAGCGTCTGGCTGTGGCTTATGACCGTTGCTGCCACGAGAACAAGACCTGCACCACCGTGGACGAGAAGGCTGCATGGATGATCGCCCGCCTCGAAGCGATCGTCAAGCATCTGGACATCCCTACCAGCCTGAAGGAGTTCGGCGTCCCCGCTGAGGACCTCGAGGGTCTGGTCGAGTCCGGTATGCAGGTGCAGCGTCTGCTGGTGAACAATATGCGCCCCGTCACCGCTGACGACGCCCGCAAACTGTATCAGGAGATCATGTAATAGAAAAGGAGAACACGTTATGAAGACCAGCGACATCAAAGGCATCATCCCTCCCGTAATC
>ENA-OWPF01002366-OWPF01002366.1-human-gut-metagenome-genome-assembly--contig:-NODE-2366-length-13547-cov-4.063445_pt1 | contig 13547 bp, 10 predicted proteins | sample MGYA00248261_ERZ651840 | MGnify/ENA primary metagenome ERZ651840 (study PRJEB26924, sample SAMEA4378268) | human gut metagenome | biome: human gut; feature: human-associated habitat; material: faeces... | reverse complement strand
CTAATGATTATTGGGCGAAATCACCTTTAGGAGAGTATCAGTATGCGGATTGGTCCAAAAAAGATTTATATTCTTTCCGCCCTGCTATGGCTTATATGCTGGATACAATGATTGATTATTATCCTAATGTGGAGATTTATTTTCTATTGAATGATGGTTTGGGAGAGGAAATCAGTGAATCGGTCAGAACGATTTGCAAACATTATCAGATAGATTGCATTGAACTGAAAGGGCTTGATAAAATGAGCGGACATCCTTCGGTGAAAGGGATGAAGCAGATTAGTGAGCAGGTGAAGGCGTATATGAATTCCCGGCATAATTGAGTATGACGGTTTGTGTGGTGATTATTTTAGAGGAATAATGATAAACAGTTTCCGATGATATTTTAGTGAAAGATATACTGGTTGAAGTATATTCTCTCACTAAAATATGCCTATCACTTCTTATTTTACAAAAAACAATCGTCAAATGTCTTTCAGTTATAATCTAATCTCGGTGGTTAGAGCAGGTAAACCAGAAAGTTTTTTCATTGTGATTTCATTAAAGTTTCTTTTTTAGCCTTTAAAAATGAAGAGAGCTTATTTATTTCGCTTCTATACTTTCGTTCGTTGACCCTGTTCTTATTTTCTTCTGGATCTATGTGATGGTCAAACAACATTCGGGAATGAATCTTTTCTTTTTGTTTCCATTCCGCATAGTTGTATCTATTGCTAACAGCATTGTCTCCCCCTTCCCATTGGATATATACTTGGTCTTTTATTTTTGCTTTTAAATTTGTTAAAATAGGAACAAAACTAGTGCCATTTAATTGATTCTTTGGTATGGGCAAATGACAAAGTTCACATAGTGTTGGATATAAATCTACGAATTCTACCATGGACTTAGTTTTTCCTTTTTTCAATCCGGGAACACGTACAATTAAAGGAACGTGAGTAGAACGATCCATTAAATTATGCTTACCGAGAAAGTTGTGTTCCCCTAGATGCCAGCCATGGTCTCCTAGTAATACAACGATGGTATTATTTGCTAAACCTAGCTCATCCAGGGCATCCAGCACTTTTCCTATTTGGGCGTCAACATAGCTTAAACAGGCATAATATCCGTGTTTGGCTTCTTTCTGAAAATAGATATCATCTGCTGTGGTAGTACGTGCGTAAGCATAGATTTCTCCAGAGTTTTTAACTTCATCCGGCAAGCCTGCAGGGCGAAAACGATTATTGGCAACTGGAATTTTCTCTCGGTCATATAAATCCCAATATTTTTTAGGGGCATTAAAAGGTAAATGTGGCTTCCAAAATCCACATGCCATAAAGAAAGGTTTTCCTTGTTCTTTTAAACGTTTTAAGTCTGCAATGGCTTTTAATGCCAGTTTTCCGTCATCATAAGCGGTGTCAGGTACTTCAGCCCACTCACAAAAAGGCCCTCGCATTGTTTTGGGATTGATAGTTCGTGCGGAGACTTCATTCATCCATAATTCCCATTTATTGTATTCTGCCCAATATACATCATATCCGTCGGGATGTTTACGGTAAGGAGGTTCACTCCATGAATTAGCATGATCTGAAAGATGGTGGAAAACCTTGCCGTTTGAGATTGTGTAATAGCCATGTGATGTAAACCATCTTGATATCGGAATTGCGGTTGGGCAATCTTTGCTGGCATAAGCGGAATAGTTGACAAAACGATCTGGATAGTGTGGATACACTCCTGTTAATAAGCTGGCGCGTGAAGCTCCACTTACTGGGATATTACAGTAAGCGTTCTGAAATAATAACCCGCTGGCGGCAAAACGATCGATATTGGGGGTCTTTACTTCTTTTACTCCATAGCATCCTAACTCAGGGCGCATATCGTCTGCCATCAAGAATAGAACGTTCATTTTCTCTGTCTGTGAAAATACAGACAGAGAAGAGAAGGCAAGCATTGAAATGCTTGAAAACAAAGTATATTTTAACTGCATAATTTTATTTATTGTTTTCCCATCCAGGATTTTGTTCTAGAGCAGGATTGAGTGCCAATTGATTTAGAGGAATTGGATTTAGATAGTAATGTTCCAACCATCCTAGGGGTTTCTCAAAATAATATACATATCCTTCATTGTTGGAGGGACCATTCATAACTTCTACATTAAATTCACTTGCATTTTTTAAATAGACCCCAGTAGGTTGTTTGTCTACGTAATGTCCTTTTTTCCAGCGGCGTAAATCGTCCAAACGAGTTCCTTCACCCATTAATTCAACGCGGCGTTCACGGCGGATTTCCCATAGTAACGGATTTACATCTTGATCTCTGTCAGGATCAAAATCTGTGGTAATATCTGTCAAGACCATATCGGCCACGTGAGCACGTTTTCTCAGTTTATTAATAGTTTCATCTGCTATAGATTGATCGAATTGCCCTAGTTCATACATTGCTTCGGCATAATTCAACAGTATCTCACCGAGTCTGAATAGGGGAGCGTCTGTAGTACAAACTCCATTGGCAGTGCTGGCATCGGTATGAGTATTATAGTATTTCCATACCCAGAAACCCATTTGGCTGGCATTCCATCCCTGTCCCCAATTGACATTTTTGAAATGAGGTTGCCCTTTGGTTATAAAACCTTTGAAATTAGATGTCGGCAACCGGTGATAAGTTTCTTTAGAAATTGTTGCCATCAAGTCAATATATTCACGTTCAGAGGGATTGTCTGTGAACTTCCATTGAGTGGTAGAGGCACTTGCTAGACTTACCATATAGGGAGGACATACTGTGTGATATAAACGATAATCCCGGTTGCGGAACTGTGCATATACATCTTTATCACCTCCGTATGTGGAACTGTTTTTGATAGGATGTCCGTCACTGCACAAATAACTGTCTACAGCATCTTTGGTTGCTTCTATTTGTGATTCGCCGGTTCTTACCATACGTGTGAGCCCATGGCATAGCTGGCTGGTAGCATACTCTTTGTATAGAATAATTCCATTGATGCCAGCTAAAGACTCTGAGTTGAAAAGTTCTTCATAGTTGGGATGTAGGGTAGTATATTTATTCATGACTTCCTTGGAAGCCCGTGTACATTCTTCTAAATAGGTTGTGGCATTTTGTAGGGCATGATATTTTCTCCATGTACCTTCAAATAAACAAAAACGGGAAATTAATGATTGTACTACAGCTCGATTGATCGTATTATTGCCATCTCCGTCTACCTTGATATGTTCTTCTGCATATTTCAAGTTATTCAGAATATTTTGGGCTACAACATCCCGTGGGTCTCTAGGGAGATATAGTTCCTCGCTGTCTTCTGATAAAGCATGTTCTACCCATGGTAAATCTCCATATAGAGATAGCATTTTAAAATATTTATAAGCGCGAAAAAAATATCCAACACTTCTCCAATGTGCTTTTTCTGCATCATTCATGGATGACTGGTCTATATTGTCCAACATTAAATTCACCCGGCGGATATATTCATAGTCCCATGAATCAGAAGACGCAGGTACCTTAGCTTTCTGATACGCCCATTGACTTTCATTGCCTGAGACATGCTTGATCATATTGTCAGCTTCATAATCTCCTTTAAAAATCTCATCAGTTTGTCCTGTTTTATATGCATAGCCGAAAAAGACGTTATACAGTCCCCAAGCGTAAGTCTTGAAGTTTTCATATGATCGGAAAGAGGTTAATTCCGTTTGTTGATCTTTGGGATATACCTCCATAAAATCATTATTTAAACAAGAATTCATCAACAGGAAGAGTCCTACTCCTACTATATATTTTTTCATAATGTCAGCTTTTATTATAAACTTAAATTAATACCAAATGAGAATTGACGCATATAAGGATAAGTAAATCCACGTTGTCCCAAATTGTCTGTTACTACACGTTCAGCATCTATCCCTTTGGGCAGATGATCAAATGTAAAGAGGTTTTCTCCACTAAAAAATACTGATAAGTTAGTAATACCCAGTGGCTTGATCAGTTTTATGGGGAAGGTATATGATAAACTGATATTGCGTATGCTCAAATACGCCCCATTTTGCAAAAAACGGGTTTGTGTTTTTTGATTGGCTTTAGTATTTCCTTCTGCCTTTTCATATAAACGTGGAAAATAACTATTTGTATGTTCTGGAGTCCAGTAATTCAATTGAGAGTCAAACAAAGTTGAGTAAGCATCGTAATGTGGATAGAATAGCTCATTCATAAGCCAAAGATCCCGTTTGCCGACTCCTTGTAAAATAAATGACAATGAAATACCTTTCCATGCTGCGCCACCACGAATTCCGTACTGATATCTGCGAGTATCATTACCGATAATATGAGTATCGCCTGGTTCGTTTGACGTGTTTTTACCATTGTTTATAATACCATTTCCATCAAAATCCACATAAAGTATATCTCCCGGATTGGGATTATAACCTTCCATTTTGGGAATATTGTTTTTTAACTTTCCTTGACTGTCAAAATCTTCGGTAGTATATAAGCGGTCTGTAGTATACCCCCATATTTCACCTAATTCCATTCCTTTTCGGTAAATCAGATTGCCATCCGAATCTTTTCCTAGTAAGCCTACCTCATTGTCGTATTTTGTGATTTTCGTACGCGAGTCATATAGGTTAAAACCTAAATAATATTGCACATTGCCGATACGGTCATTCCAATCCAAGGATATTTCCCAACCTTTGGCGCGTAAATCGGCAGAGTTTTGTAATGGGGCTTTGGCACCCAATACTCCTGGAAGTTCCATACCTGGAGCCAACATTCCTTTTGTATCCCGTTGGTACCAATCAAATACAACATTTAGGCGGTTATTAAACAGCCCTAGGTCAAACCCGAAATCCAAAGTACTAACTTTTTCCCAAGTGAAACTATTGCTGACTAGAGCTGGAGGAGCCAATGTTGTAGTAGCTTGTCCGTTTACAACCCAATTAGCCAATGGAGAATCCATGCCAGGAATAAAAGCATAAGGTTCTATACTTTGATTACCGATATTACCATAAGAACCTCTCAATTTTAAGTTAGAAAGAAAAACTTTACTCCATTCCATAAATTGCTCTTCACTGACACGCCAGCCTACGGAAACAGAAGGAAAGAAGCCGAAACGATTTTCTTTAGGGAATTTCGAAGAACCATCATAACGCCCGTTTGTTTCGAGTAAATATTTACCGGCATAAGAGTAATTTATCCTATAGAATAATCCTCTGACATGGTATTCCTCAAATTCATCACTGTTTTTATAATCTCCTGTAGCTTGTGATAATGAGGGTAAATCTTCGTTAATCATATCTATGCGTGACGCTTTCATCATCTTATAGGCATTGCTTTCCTGATTGAAACCAGCCATAATTCCAATGTCATGTTTACCTAATGTTTTGTTGTAATTGGCATATACATTAAAAGCATTATAATTGGTCGCCCGATTTTCTATTTCATATTTCGAATTTGAAACAGACTGTTCCTTACGGAAGTTAGCTCCGTGAGCATAATTAAATTTCTTATCGAAAGTTGTGATTTCTCTAGTCTTTCTATTAAATGTATATTCACCGATTATTTTCAGATCTTTGAACGGAGTAATAGTCAGCTTGCCAAAGATGCGTAAGTCGTTTCTGTCATTTTCTTTAGGTGCTGACAGATTAATGAAATTATGAGGAGTATTGATAGGCAAGATTTCACCGTCTAGTTCCATATTACCTAATGGAAAATAAGATGGAAAGGCTACTGCTGCTCCCCAAATACCATAAGAAGCTGAAGTATAGGGAAGTTCTGAATGTGAATTCGCATATTTGATGTCTAATTCCGGAGTAATCCAGGAATGAATATCGGAACGGATGTAAGATGATATATTATAACGTTTGTATGAGTCTTTATCTGTAACAAGAATTCCGTTTTGATCCACCATCCCAGCTGACATTCTGTAAGATATTGATTTATTACCTCCTCCAACAGAAATATTATGTGTTTGTTGAAAACCTGTTTCCATCATATCGTTTAAGAGATCCGTTTCTTGTAAACTGTATCGAAGTCCGTCTACTACGGCATAACCGTCAGGATAATTGCCTGAATTAGTATCATATTCTTTCAATAACTCCAACCAGGTATCTACATTTTGTCCTGTTTGATATGATACTGTTCCCATATCTTTATAAGCTTGTACTGTTTGTAACGGAGTTGCTTTGTGGGGTAAATTACTAGGCTTACTGAATGAGAAGTTATTAGAGTAGTTGATAGAGAAGCGAGTGTCTTTCATTCCCTTTTTAGTGGTGACTAGGATAACTCCGAATGCAGCGCGTGCACCGTAAATAGCCGATGATGCGGCATCTTTCAATACAGAGATAGATTCAATATCATTAGGATCCAGCATATTTATGTCCATCTCTACATTGTCAACTAATACGAGCGGGGCACCTTCATTGATGCTGTTTACTCCCCGGATATTGAAAGACATTTCAGCACCGGGTTGGCCTGATGTACCTGTTACTTGCAATCCCGGCATTGCTCCCATCAGTACATTACTTACCGAAGTAACAGGCCGATCCCCCAATATTTCATCCATTTTTACACTGCTTACTGCTCCTGTCAGGTTGGCCTTTTTTTGTACACCGTATCCGACCACTACTACTTCTTCTAAAGTTTCAGTATCTTCTTTTAAAACAATATTTAGTTCTTTTTTATTTCCGGTGTTCATTTCCAGTGAGGCATATCCAATGTAGGAAATTTGCAATGTCGCATCGGTTGAGGCATCTAGTACAAACCGTCCGTCTATATCTGTAATCGTGCCTATAGATTGTCCTTTAATTTTTACGTTAGCACCTATAATCGGTTCGCCATTCACATCTTTAATGATGCCGGATATTTTTTTTGTTTCAGATGATTTTACATTGCCGGTTTGCTTGTCCGAAATAACGATTGTTTTAGGTGAAACAATACTATATTCTAGATTTCTGTCTTTTAAAGCTTGATTCAGAACGGTAGTGACCGAAATATTTTCCGCTGATATCGAAATATTTCGGTCAGCATCTAGAACAACACTACGATAAGAAAAACGATAGGGCGTTTGATTCTCGATAATGTTAAAGATCTCTTTTAATGATACATTTTTTACGTTTATCGTTATTAGTTTTTCCTGTGCCATAGATTCGAATGTACAGAAAAGAAGCAATAACGAAAACAAAGTGAACAACTTCAGTTGTGCGTGTTTGTTTTTCATACGATAGTAAATTTTAGATTAATGTTAGGCCCTGTGGGCATTGTCGTAAGTAAAGACAATGTATTTTTATAGAAGTACCGAAGATAAGATATGTTATAAAGCATACAAAACGAAGCCGCTTTCTCTCAATTTAGAAAGAAAGTCGGTTTTGATATTGATTGGATTTGATTCAAATGTCAGTCAAAATAATTTCTTTGCCTTTGATTTGCGCCTTAAGATGATAGGACTTTTCAATTACTTCCAGCACTTCGTTTAAATTGGTAAGAGGTAGTGTACCGGTAAAAGTGTCGGTGGGACAGTTTTTACAGGTGATGTTGATTCGAACATTATAGCTTTGTTCAATAGTATGGATGACTTCAGAGAATTTAGTATTTCTGAATATCATGTTGCCATGTCTCCATGCTGATATTTTTTGGGTGTCCTCTTCTGCAATGATGAAAATATTACCTGTTGATTGGTCTAATATTGCCTTTTGTTTCGGGTGAAGGATTACATTCTTATGACTTTGAGTTGCACCAAGCCATACGCTTCCTTCCTCTAGGGCCAGTTCGGCTGTTTTATGATCCTTTCGTACTAAAAGATTAAAAGTAGTTCCCAGTACCTTTACTTGTAGTCCTTGGGCATCTATGATAAAAGGTACTTCCTTGTTTTTATCGATCTGAAAATAACCTTCTCCATCAAAGCTGATTTTCCTTTCTTTTTTGTTATAGGTTTGGGGGAAGTATGCTAACCTGGATTCTGAATTCAGAGAAACAGCGGTGCCGTCCGGAAGAGTGATACTTGCCCGTTCTCCTCGAGCTGTACAGACAATCATTTCTTTGGTGGCAATTTGTCTGTTCTCATAATACAGATAGCCGGAAAGTATAATGAATACAGGCAATAATATAGTAGCGGCAATCTGGATTATACGACTAAAACCGAAGCCATTGCTTTTTTCTTCTTTTATGGAATTTTCGATCTGTGCCTTTATTTTGTCTATTTGTTTGTCGGGAACGGAAGTGACATCAATTTTTTCATTCATCCAAGTTTGATACATTTCTTCCCCTATTTCATAGTCCGACATGGATTTAATTCTATTTCTGAGTTCCTGTAACTCCGCCGGGGATAATTCGTCATTCCTATATTTGGTTTCAAGTTTCTTCATTTATTTTTTTCTATTTATGACATCCATTTATGTTGATAGTACCGAATTTTATTTTCTAATTAATAAAAAGTAACATTAGAAGTAACCATATTTTGTTTAATTTCTCCTTTAGGGTCTTAAGTCCTAGTGAAAGCTGGTTTTTTACGGTTTGTTCGCTTAAAGAAAGTTTTTCTGCTATTTCTTTATTGGATAACTGTTTGAACCGGGATAGACGAATTACTTTTTGCTGAGTGTCTGGGAGCTTTTCTATTGTTTTGAGGAATCTGAATAGGAATTCATTATATTCCAGCTTGTAATGAGTGTCCTCGGTTGACAGGGTATCTATATGATAAATGTATTCTTCATATATGGGATGGTTTATTCTCTGACGGTATGCATTGATGAGACGGTGTTTAGCCATAATAAAAAGTAGAGAACGTAATGTTTCATCTTGTCTTATATTTATACGGTTAGACCACAGTTTTACAAAAACCTCTTGTACGATTTCCTCTGATTCTTCGGAAGATTTGGTAAATTGTAAACTATAAGCATACAGGCGTTTGGAGTACATTTGATAAATCTTGTCAAATGCCTTATGCGATCCTCGTTTTAAGTCATGAATCAAGTATTGTTCTATATTTTCTATGTGCTCTTCCAAGATATATGGTATTACTTAAATATGGATAATTTCCATAATATTCGTTTGCAAAGATAATCATTATGAATTTATTGAAGTTTTAGCTGAAGAACTAGGTCATTATTTTACATCGGCAGGTGATTCTCTTAATAATGTTACTACTTATACTGATAAGCTAAATGTTTGCAGATGTGAAAGAAAGGCTCTTAAGTGGGCTTGCAATTTCTTAGTTACTAAAGATGATCTAGTTAATGCTTTAGAGTATGGTTGTAATTCTTATTATGAGTTTTCAGAGTACATAGGGGTAAGTGAAGAAATTATAAAATATAAGTTTGAGTTATTGTCATTAGTCAATAATCAAGTTAAGTTAGGTAAGTATTATATTATTCTTAGTAATTTGCCTAATATTTACATATATAAAGAATTATAGTCTTAATTTAATATATAATTATTGATTAAACCCAAAGTAAACGTCTATAATGTATTTATAGATACTTATTTTAAGAGAATTTTATAAAATGTTAAAAAAATTTATTAATAAAAAAGAAATAAAAAGATATTTCAACAAATTAGGACAAAAACAAACGAAGAAAAACTTTCCTTAATGGAATTTTTATATAAGTACACCGAATTAATCAGTTTATTCCCCAAGATTTGTTGGAAATTTACAATGAGTTTCTCAGCTTGCTGCTACTTCTGAAGAATGTAATATAGATGCAGGTATGAATGTAGGTTTAGCAAATGCTAAAACATTAACTAAAGACATCGTAACAGGCAGTTGTAGGAATCTTTGATAATGTACTTCCTCATTCTAGTTTATATAAGTATACATCAGAAGAAACGTTTAAAAAAGCAATCAACGATGTAGAAAACTCAATTTTTAGTTTACTATATCCAGGTGAATCTAATAAATTTGTTTTAAAACCTATAATAATATATAGAACTTTAAATTATTAATCTATTAAATAAATATTAACTAGGAGACTTTTTATATGAGCATAACAATAAATACAAATTTTTTAATCCCACTACTTATATTATTTTCAGTAGTCTTTATATTTGCGCTAGGATTTTTTATCGCTTTTTTAAATATTAAAAACTTTACATGCACTAAAGACCTAAATACTAAAGATAATAAATATAATAATCGTATCAAAATAATAACAAAAAAAGATATGGCTTATTGGCTAGCTATAATATTATTATTCACAATATTTTGGGTATCCTCTTACCTTTATGAAGATATCGATACTGTAAGTTATATAAGTTTTAGTGGGACGATAGTATCTATATTCTTGGGTATTGTAGCTATAATTTATTCATTTTTCCAAACATTTGATAATTCATCTACTAAAGGTGAATTATCAAAGCTACTAGAAGCTTTAAATGAATCTTCGGATAAAATAGTAAATAGTGTAAATAAATTCTCAGAGTTAGAAAATAATATAGAATCAATTAATTCTACTACTAAAGAAATAACTAAATTAGTTAATGCTATGAATACTGATATTGTAACTAAATTAGAAACAGTTATAACTATGACAAAAACTGAAAGCGAATGGGAAACTGATAAATTAGATAATTAAATTGAAAGGAGATTATAATTATGGAAAACTTTGATGTCACAGAAAAGTTTAATATAAATATGATTCTAGCTAAAGATATAGAATTTGATCCGTATACAAAAGTAATGAGTAATATAATGAATATAACTAATATCCTCAAACTAGATTCAGAAAATAAAGCAATATTTCAATTAGCATTGTTAATGAATGGTACATTAACAAAACAATATTATGTTAATTTGTTGATTATTAAAAAACTAGATGATGGTAAATCTACTTTTTTATTCCTAGGTTCTCAACCAATTTTAAAGAATGAAACATTAGAATATCTAGAAAATAACCCTGGAGTTAATATAAATACTAACCAAGTTGTTAATCTAAGGATTGGTTTCCCTGAACAAGGTGATTTTATATTAAGAGCGATAATTAATGATACAAATATACAAGAATTAGAAAAATCATCTCGACCTAGTGTTATTAAAGAATCATTAAATGTAAAAAAACATTTAGCAATATGCGACTTAAATTTTAAAGTTATTCAATAAAAATACCACTATTAGTAATTAATAGTAGTATTTACAAATTATAGTAAATTTTGTATAATTAAGTAGATAATAATTACCCGCCAAAGTTTTTATTATCTAGAGTTATAGATGTTCCCTCATCTATAGCTCTTTTATTTTTGCTATTATTATTTATAATATCTTTCATAGTTTCTTTATCTATATATAATCCTTGGTACTCTGTTCCATCATGATCTCCATTAAATAGTTTACTATGACCATTTCCTTTTAATTTTTCAAGTCCACTATCCTTACCAGCTATAATCTCTGACCTTATTTCATCTTTAGTCTTAAGCCCTATCGTTGTGTTTATGTTACATTTTATAGTGTTTGGCATAATCTCATGACTTGGTAACTGCGTAACAAGTAATAATATCATTCCTGCACCTCTACCCTGACTTGCTATAAGTTCTATTGCTCTTTGATAGCCTTTATTTCCTTTGTAACTACTAATTTCTTCTACTACTATTAATATATAAGGAATCCTACATATTTTCTTTCTATATTCAGTTAAGTCATCACAGTCATTCTTTTCAAGTAATATATATCTTCGTTCCATCTCCTCTATTTCCCTTGTTAGAAACTCTTCTACGCCTTCTACTCCTGTCATATAATGTTTTGTATGCTTAGCATATTGAAAGTCTTTTAAATCAACTCTCTTTGTATTTATTATACTAAACTCTATATCTCTTTTACTCTTGCTATTGATTAAGTGAGATAATATAAGCCTTAATGTTATACTCTTGCCTCCTCCGCTACTCCCTGCTATATAACAATGTGTATTACAGCTGCTTATTAGATCCCAATAAACCATTTTATTATTATTTAAGCTGTACCCTAATGGAATTTTAAAATCTTTTCTTTTCATTTCTATAGGATCATACGTTGCTCTAGGTGTTTTAGTCATTACTTTTACGGCTATGTTATAATTTTCTTTTGTTTCAAATCTAAGATTATCTTTATTAAGACCTAAAAAGAATGCTATTTTTTCTTCTTTTTCTTTAAAATCACTAATAGTTATTCCTACTGGTGGACTAAATATATATACTTTAAAATATTCTTCTTCTCTTATATCTATTAACCTTGGATATTCCCCATCTTTATTTTTTAATCCTATTTTTTTAAATAAATCTTTAAAGTCATAAGTACTTAATCCTAAAACTTTCTTAGTGCATTTTAACAATACTTTTATACATTCTGCTAATGAATCTCCTAAAGGTTCAAATATATTTTCACTCATAGATTTATACCTCCTCGCATCTACAACATATCATAGGCTTTCCAGATGCTCTTATAAACTCCCTTCCACATTGTAAGCATATAGTTATATCAGATCCATCATAACATTTATAACATAAACCTCTATTGTCATCAAATTCAAATTTAGTTATTTCTCTACCACAGTCCCTACAAAGCATTACTTCCCTATTTTCATAACAAGATTCACAAAATCCATATCCATTACTTTCGTCTTTGATATATTTCTTACCACATAAACAACATGTTTTAATTAAACCAAATAATTTAGTTGACTCTAGATACATAATTCTCCCTCCATATTTAAGTTTAAATGACTAACTTTTACTCCGGGTATATCTTGTGGATCTACATTACCAGCAACAACAATTCTAGGTAATACATCCCAATTTGTATGCTCTATTGCAAGTTTTTTTAATTTCTTATACTTACCTAAGCAGTCATGGCTACTTAGTTGTACTTCTAGTAATATATTTTTTACCTTATTATCTTTAGATACTTTTAAATATGCATCACTTATAATTTCTCCAAGTGTAAAAGACTTTTTAAACTCTAGTATTTCATATCCTTCCTCTAGTAGTTTTACTACAAAATCAGTTATCAATAGATCATGTGCTATAAGTCTATGAGCTACTTTTTTATCAGCATAATAAATATAACTGTTTCCATTAAATTTTTCTCTTTGGATATATCCATAATCTGCTAAATATTTAAGTCTCCTTTTGCATACAGTTTGATCAACTTGGCTAAAATATACTTTATAGACATGGTTACTAGTACATAATTTGTACTTATTTATAAATTCTACAACTTGACTATCACGCTCGGTCATATTCTCACCCTTTCAATTAAATATCTATATAGATATGTATATGAATAGTAAATAGATATGTGACTGGATATTAAAAATATATCTAAAAAGATATCGACATTTATTTTTAGTAAATGAATAGTTAATCTTAGTATATTACTTGCTTTGAGTTGTCTTTTTAGATGGGCTTAGAAGGGAGGAAGCGGAGTCTCCGACTCTTCTTTTGATTGCCCACTATGAAAAAGTTTTATTCATAAAATTTAAAAATATTTTTATGTAATTTATGGAAATTTCTTAGGAGGTATGTTTTGAGAAAAAATTTAATGTTGCCTTATAAAGGTGATGGTGTATATAGATTTTTAGATGATACTAAAAAGACTATCTATATAGGTGTATCAGATA
>ENA-OWPF01002365-OWPF01002365.1-human-gut-metagenome-genome-assembly--contig:-NODE-2365-length-13555-cov-4.297333_pt1 | contig 13555 bp, 13 predicted proteins | sample MGYA00248261_ERZ651840 | MGnify/ENA primary metagenome ERZ651840 (study PRJEB26924, sample SAMEA4378268) | human gut metagenome | biome: human gut; feature: human-associated habitat; material: faeces... | reverse complement strand
GCGGCGCATTTGCGCCGTTCATCTTGACCGTTGACAGGCTCGGCTGGGTTTGCTATCTGCTCACGGCAATTCACTCTCATTGATAGGAATTGCCTCAAGTTCCGTATTCAAATTGTTCCAATAAGAGCCGATATCCGCACTTGTGAAATACTTAAAACCGCCTGCTGCTGACTTCAATTCGCCGTTTTTAACCCCATAGCAGGCGTAAATCAAATCGTAGCTTGTTCCATCTGAGAGGTTAAATCTAAAGCTGGTCACATCTGCTCCGGCAGTTTCCTCAGTCGTTTTGTCTTTTAGGGATAAGCCCTTGAACTTATCATACAGGGTCTTTATATCATTTTCAGCAACAACTACTTTCTTTTCTGCTGATGCAGGCACTCCGTCATAGTGGTACATTTCAACGTTTTCGACATCTTCAACCTCAAATGGGAAGTCGATTTTGACAGGCTCATAAGCAATGTTTATAGGTAACAGAAAGAGAGCTGTAAAAATTGCAATGATACAAAGAGCGATGGAAACGAGAACAGCAATCGTTATCTTTTTTCTGCCTCTCTGCTTTTCTTTTGCCTCATGGCGCATAATAACGCTTTCGCTTTCTTCGTGAAGAACATCTTCGCTCGTGTGAGAAAGCAATTTCTGATAAATTGCGTTACAGTCAGCACAGGCGTTCAAATGCTCTTTTACCATCTCTGCGCTTGCTTCGCTGCAAGCACTGTCAACATACAGCGGAAGAATATCTCGAACAATATCGCATTGTTTACTCATGCTTTTCATCCATCCTTTCTTGAATTTTTAGCTTTGCACGATGATAAGTAACTCTCGCCCATGATTCTGTTTTTCCAAAAATTGCAGCGATTTGTGAAAAAGATAGTTCCCCGAATACGCGAAGCTGAAAGACTTCTTTGTATGGTTCTTCCAAACGGTGAAGAACGAGGTGTATGCGGAACGCCATGTCAGAATCTGCAACTGAGTTCTCAACATTTTCATTTGATGGCAAGTCATTGATTTCACTCACATCAGCTACTCGCTGACGGCTTCGCATTTCATCATGGTAAAGGTTTTTTGCTATGGAGCAGAGCCATGTCAATTCATCTGACTTACCTTTGAATTGTGATGTTGTAGAAACAGCCTTATAGAATGTGTTCTGCGTGATTTCCTCTGCTATCTCACGATTTTTGGCAAGAGAAATAGTATACGAGTATACCTGTAAATAGTAGGCTTTATAGAGCTTTTCATAGTCCATACTTGTCATCACCTCCTTCAGCTTCATAGGTTAGACGGAGAAATCGGAATTTCGTTACAAAGAAGTTTGAAATTTTTATACCTTTACGCTACTCTTGCTTTGTGCGGACTATTGGTAGACGCGCATTAACGGCAAGTAAAGAGATTGCTGTGTCAGCTTGATATGTTCAAATGCTAATTAAGTATAGCATACAGCTATGAATTTTTCTATTGCGTTCCCCTGACTTCGGAATAGTGGCAGGGCTGGCTATCCTTGTTTTGCTTTGTGCTTCTCTACCGTACATGAGCATTTGCGCCCGGATTGTCGTTGCCGTAGCCCTCCATCAGATTGATTACGCCCCAGATACCAAGCCCGGCTCCAAGTGCTACAACAAGGGTCTGCAAAACGTCTACTGCGCTATTGAAAAATGCCATAAATATATCCTTTCTGCCGCGTCTGCGGCTGTCCGGCAAGCGGACAAAAGGCGGTCAGCATATGCCGCCGCACAAAAAAACCGCCCTCTGGTAAAGGCGGCTGTCCCCGCGCTGCGTAAGTTCTGCGGCGCGGCGGTATTCAGTTGTAGGGGGTGCGGCTCCTGCCGCTGTGTACTGCGCCGGAAAGTGGGGGCGCGTATCATGTAGCCGGTATGGATAGATGTGATTGCTTCAATCGCTCCTTTCTGTGTCCCGCTGTGCTGCCGGACGGGTATTATTCAGACTTGCGGGAAGTGAATAGCTTGCATAGCAAGGTGTTCGCTTCCCGCAAGTTCACAAAGGGGTAGCTGCCGCAAGGCAGCGTAGGGGAAGTGTAGCTTCCCCTGTCCCCCGGCGGTCTGCCATGCTGTCACTGTTGCGGGATAAGCCCCCGGCGCGTGACATACTCCGTTGCAAAACGGCGGTGTTCCGCTTCCTTTTCCCGCCAATACTCCCATAATGCAGCGTCGGCGGCTTCCGCAACATTCATTAAAAACCGTTCAAGCTGCTTTTGTTTTTCCTCTGCGCTACGTTTCCTCATGGTCTGCGTCCTCCTGTAAGTCTGCCGCGTCAATCTCGTAATAGTCAAAAACCTCGTCGGGCTTGACAATGGCGGGGCGGCGTTTAAGGTGCTTTTCCATGTCAAAGGCGTTCTTCGGGTCTGCGTCGGACAGGTACTTGTATTTCGGGTGCTTCGTTATGTCGAATTTGTCCGAAAAGAACGGGCGCACCCCGCGTAGCTGCAAGATACATTTCCCTCCGTCCATGACTGCGATTTCATCTTCCGTCATAAGCTGCTTTCCCAATTTCTGATAGTTCAGCCCATGCGAAAGCTCCCGCCCCCTTGTTTCGGACGTGTTGAAGCTGTCTATCGTTTCCTTGCCTAAAATCTCCGATATTTCTTTGAGCGTCGTTTTTTCCTTGCCGCCCAAGAAAAGCGTGGTGTCGCAGTTGCCGACTATGGTATCGGCGTTGTCCTTGTAGATTGCCTTTAGCTGTGACTGGCTCTGCAAGATGATTGACGCGGATATTTCCCGGCTCCGTATCGTTGCAATGAGCTTTTCAAACTTCGGTATCTGCCCGATATTCGCAAATTCATCAAGTAAGCACCGTACATGGACGGGAAGCCGCCCGCCGTATTCATCATCTGCTTTGTCGCACAAGAGGTTGAATAGCTGTGTGTAGAGAATACTCACGACAAAGTTAAAGGTGTCGTCGGTGTCGCTGATAATCACGAAAAGGGCGGTCTTTCTGTCGCCTATGGTGTCAAGCTCCATTTCGTCGGTTTCCATAAGCTCCCGCAGCTCCTTAATGTCGAATGGGGCTAACCTCGCGCCGCATGAGATAAGTATGCTTTTTGCGGTCTTGCCCGCCGCAAGTTTGTATTTTTTGTACTGCTTGACTGCAAAATGTTCCGGGTCTTTTTCTTCCAGACGTTCAAACATGAGGTCAACCGGGTTCTGGAAATCCTCGTCGTCCTCGCGGGCTTCCGACGCATTTATCATTTCAAGCAGCGTCGTGAAGTTCTTCTCGTCCTCCGGGGCTTCATACCAGATATAGCCGATTAGTGCGGTATAGTAGAGCTTTTCCGCTTATAGTGATAGGTAATCCTTTGAAGTTATCGCCGGATTTTCCCCCACTCCACACCGGACGTGCGACTTTCACCGCATCCGGCGTTCCATCGGTTGTTTTCACAAGCATTTAATCAATCACCAAATGAAATGTTAGTTTTCTATTGCGGACAAACCAGCCTGCTGGCGCAGACTGTTCACTTTTAACATCAGTTCCTTTGTTGCCTTGAGCGTGTCGGCTATCTCTTTTAGCTCATTCTTAGGACACTCTTGCAGGAGTGGAAGAAATCTATTATGGAACAAAATCATATTTCGATAGCGTTCCTTGCCGCCCAGTTCTGCCGGTGTTTTCAGCCAGCATACTATGTCAGCCGCATTTTCAAAGAGTTCCCCACTTAGCGCACATTTTCCACGTTGAGCCGAGAATAGTGAAATCCTGCTGTCAGTAAGTTCTGTGCTTCGCCCCATAGACGGTTGATTCCTCAAACCTGATAGAACAGATGAGTTCATACTTAGGTTCGTGTGTATCAATGCCCGTCCCTCTACCGTGTAACTGCAAACCGCCGCTTTCTTTGCCATCGGTATCTTGTTCTTGATGTATGCGATAGGGTAGATAGGTTGGTCGATTCCAGATACATACCGTATCATTGCCGACTTTCCAAACCGTTCTTTTTCGCTCTCGGTCATTGCGCCGCCCTCTCGAACAAGTCTGCACCCGGTTTCTGTATTGAGCCGATTTGTTAAAACTGTCATGACCTGTCTGTGGATTTTCCTGCAATCAATGCTGATGCAGGTGGCAAGTTGAAAATAATTCTGTATTCCCAGAACCATTGAATTGTACAGCCGTATTTCGTCCAAAGGTCTTTTTCCCTCTGAAGGTCGGGCAATTCGTTTCGCCTGTTCCACCAGTTTTTGCCTTTCCAGTTCCAACTTTTTGTCACAGATATGAGATTGCACGATGTACTTCCTGCTTTTCGGTCTGACTCGTATCTTAAACCCAAGAAACTCTGAATAGCGTTTTCTAACATTGACTATCCTTGTTTTCTCTGGCGATACCTCCAACCTCAGCCTCTCGGTTATCCATGCCGTTACAGCCTCTTTTGTTCTCAAAGCGTCCTCTTTATTCCGGCAGAAAATTCTGAAATCATCTGCATATCTCACGATATACATTTCTTTCAACCCTGTTTTTCTCATTTTGAGGAATGCCTTGCTCCGGTCAAAAGTAATCGAGTTTCTGATTTTCCTCTCATACCCGTATTCCTTTACAAGAGGGTGGTTCTGCCATTGGCTCTCAACCCATTTGTCCAGTTCATTCAGCACGATATTGGCAAGCAACGGTGAAATGATACCGCCTTGCGGAGTGCCTTTGTCTGGAATGAGTGTAGTGCCGTCTGGCATTCTAATCGGTGCTTTCAGAATCCGCTTGATAATAAAAATCAACTGCTTGTCGTGTATTCCCATTGCCCATATTTGCCGCATTAGCTTGCTGTGATTTACGTTGTCGAAAAATCCTTTTATATCAAACTCAATCACATAATGCAGGTTCATGCGTTGAAGCATGGTGTAAGTTTTCTGCACGGCGTGTTCCACGGAACGGTTCGGGCGAAAGCCGTAACTGTTGTCGCTGAATTTCGCTTCGCAGATTGGCTCTATGACCTGTTTGATACATTGCTGTACCAGCCTGTCCCAGATACAGGGAATACCTAACGGTCTGGTTTTTCCGTTTGGTTTCGGAATGTCTTTGCGTCTTACCGGCTTTGGGCGGTATCCGTGCTGACTTCCTGTGACAATAAACCTCACTTTCTCTGCAACTGTTTCGGGCGGTAAACACCCGATGTCACTGATGTTTTTGTTGTCTGTTCCTGCTGTGTAGCTTCCTCCGTTTGCTTTGATGTTCCGATATGCCAGAAGAATGTTGTCCCGGCTCAGAATTAAATCCATAAGGTCGGTAAAATTTTCTCCCTCCAAACTTCGATGATAGAGTTCATCAAAAACTGGCTGCATACCGTAATACTCGACATGACGTAAGTCATCTACACATAGAGTTTTGTTTTTCTTTGGCATAAGGCATCACCTCCTTTTTGCGAAAGTGACCCTTTTGGTCTTACTCGAATCCTTATGTTGGATTGAATAATGCCTGCTTATCTCAACCGACTTGTGGCCATTCCTCCGTAGCTCACATAACGCAAGCACATCATAGGTTCGACCACTACTTTTCAGCAGCAGTTCGTCTGCTTATTGTTTTTCGTCAGACTATTCCTTGCGGAATCTGCTGCCTTTCCTCGTTCCGATAGTTCTATCTGTTCATACATACCCGTAGGTTCCTGCTATAGACCTGTCGGCTTGCCTGTGCCTGTAACACAGCATGGTCGTTCGTAGGATCAATTTCTACTAAACCACACCGACTGCGCATTAACGCACCCACACATTTCTGCGTGGTCTTCTTTTAGACCTGTACATTCGCAGGTTCGTCAGTCCGCCCGCCAAAGCGAACATTCTAACCATAGGTATCTTATAGACTCTCGGCTTATAGGTAACACAGTCTGCCTCCAGACCGCTTTCGACCACTTTAGGCAGTGGTTACGGTTACTCTCAGCCTTTGTCATGGGGCTTCGTACACCAGCCATTACAGCTAATGCACGCCCATCAAGGGTAGGCGTTTCAGGGCGTTACCCCGTCATTCCACCTGTCGAATTACCAGTTATCCAAACAACGGTATTTTGTTGTTTGTCCGCTGACTTCTTACTGCCAGCGAACGAGTCGCACTGGTCCAGAAGGGATCGCTCTCATGGCTGCCCTTCGGGGTGGTAGCCTGGATGAGATTGTTCACCAGCTTGAGGGCGTCCTTCTCATCCCGCAGATAGCGGAAGGGGTTGTAGCCGTCGCTCTGCTCCAGGTTGACCAGATTGAGCACCCGGATCTCATATCCGTTCTGCTTCAGCCAGCCGCCTGTGGCGGTGAGCACCTCCTGCTTCGGGTCAGTGACCACATAGTTGGTATTGGCCTCCAGGATGTTGGGTTTCACGTAGCTCCGGGTCTTGGCCGCGCCGCTGCCGCCGATAACCAGCACATTCAGGGATCGGCGGTGCTTGTGGGTATCCAGCCCCAGCCGCACATGGCGGGTGAGGATCTTGTTCTGCTTTTGACGGAACTGCGCGTTGAGCTGCCGGGGAGAGCCCCATGCGGCGGAGCCGTGTTCCTCTCCGTCCCGTGTTCTGCCCTGTCCGGAAGCATAGAGACACAGCCCCATGAGATACGCGCCGGTGCAGACGAGAATGGACAACAGACTCTTGTCTGTCCATTGGATCTGGAAGGGCTGTTCCAGCGCGGCAGTTAAGTTTGATAGCAGCTCCGGCAGACCGCCGCCAAGGGACTGGGCGATCAGCAGCGCCGCCCATATCACAGGGATATAGAGGAACAACGCAAGTACCAGATCCGTTGTTTGGGATGTCTTTTTCAGCCGCATCACCTCCTGCATAAAAAATACGAGGCCGGCAGAGCATTCCACTCTGCCGGCCTTACTGACGAAACGGCTTTCTTACTTTGTCCTGTCCGGTCGTACTTTTTGACGGATCTTTTCCTTGGCCGGGGCAGACTTCTGCCGGGTATCCAGCTGCGCCTGATAGCCTTTCAGCCGTTCCAGAACCGAAGGCCGCTCATTCGACATCGTCCCGGCAGCCGTTTCCCTGCCGCTGGATGAGGTCGATCTGCCTTTGGTATCTGGCAAGTCTGTTCCCGACCGAGATTCTTTTTTTGGTGCCACCTCCTGCCGCTTGCCCACAGGCGGTGTCACAGGCGTTTCCCCCTGCTGGGGGCGTTGCTGTTCGCGCTGCGGCGCCTCCTGTCCCAAACGGGCTTCCTGCTCCTTAGAGGGGGCATCCTGCCGCGCCTGCTCCGGCTGCCCGGTATATCGGATGCGCTCAAAGATCATATTGGCGCGGTCGATCTCCGTTACCGGCATGATCACATCCACGACTTTTCCCTTGTTATCCGAATCACGGATGGCAGAGAACAGGATCTTCTGTTTTCCTGCCCGCTGCCTGAATTGCTGATACTGCTCCGGAGACATGGCGAACCGCCGCACATCGCGGGTCTCCTTCAGCATCTTGACCAGATTGACTTTACCGGAAATGGTCTTGTGGTTTTTCGCCAGCGCCATGGTGAGCGCCAGTACATTTTTAATGGCGGAGCCGCTCAGCCGGACAGCGACCTCGCTGCCGGAGAGCATCATGCGTACCAGCTGGTCCGCCGCTTCACCGCCTCCGATGTTCATGCTCCCGCACCTCCTTCTGGTGTTCTTCTGTTTTCTGGATGTCCTGTTCCATTACAGGCGTCTGCTGGCAGATCTCCCGGCAGAGCTTCAGCTTTTCCCGCTCTGCCCGGATCTTCCGATTCACCTCTGAGAGCTGTTCATACACTTCTGCCTTTTCTTTCTCCAGCACCTCCTGCGGAACGCCGCTGTCCTCCAGCAGCTTCACGGCTTTCATGTACTGCTCAAACTCCTGCTCCATGCCGGTGAGCCCTTCCTCGTATAACGCTCTGCTGGGTTCCAGCGCCTCCGCGTCTGCCAGCGCCGCGTAGAGCGGCTGGCGTTTCTTCTTCCGCACATTGAGGAGGGTCCGCTGCTTTGTCAATCTGCCCAGCGTTTCCTCTGTGCGATGTTCGAATGCCGCCATGTCAGCAGGCGTTGTGATGTCATTTTCCCGCAGGAACGCGAACTGTGCCTGATACCGTTCAAAGCGCATGACCGCCTGCCGCAGATGCGGCGTCATGCGGGGCGGATACTGTCGCTTTTCGATTTTGCCCAGCAGATAGAGATAATGGACATAGAGGGCAAGAAAACCGCTGTATCTGGGATGCTTCCGATATGGCTGATACGCCAGACGCGCAGGCAAGACAGGACGCAGTCCCGCTTCGATCTGTTCCAGGTTGCCCTGGATGGCCACACGGATTCCGTCCTCTGTGAACAGCGGATCTCGCCTGCCGGGATACTGGAATCGCTCCTGCCCCCGCAGGCGAAAACCCAGCCGATCACCGTGGTGGACCTCATAGCCCATGTGCTCCATGATCAGGAAAAAGTGGCCGAGATCATTGGCATCCTGAATAGCCGTCCGCAGATCCGCCTCCAGCATGGAACGAAATGTGGGCTGCCCTTTGGACTGCCGCAGCCATTCCACATAGCTGATGGCTTTGGCAGACTCTCCCGCCATGATAACGGACAGGCCATGCTCCCGGCAGAGCCGGTCTGAAATGGCACGGATCTGCTGGTAGTAGCTTCGGGCGTTGCTGTGATATTTTTCTCCGGTGAGCTGGTTGATGGAATTGAATGCGATATGCGCGTGGATATGTTCCCGGTCGGTATGGATGCCGATGACTGCCTGGTATCCGGGCAGATGCTCCCGCACGAATTCCTGCGCGATCTCCAGCGCCAGTTCCGGCTCGATCTCGCCCGGACGGAAGGACTGGATGATATGATAGAGCTGCACTCCGTCTGTTTTGTTCCAGCGGATCTTGGCATCCTGCATCTCGGCGCAGGCACTTTTGATTGAGCACCCCTGCGTGGCAGTCAACACCTGTTCCTCCGTCTTGTCACCGTTGACCACATAGGCAATGGCCTGAGCCAAACCGCCTCTGCGGGCAAGGATTTTTGTGACTGCCATTACTGTTTCACCAATTCTGTCATTTTTGTCTCTATCGTCCGCATCAGAAACTTCAGTTCCCGGATATCCTCCTTCGTAGCAAAACCGGCGTTGGCTTTCCGGACGATCTGATTGATGTTCTTGCCGATGCGGTTGATCTCCACATACAGGTCGTGAAGCTCCTGCGGCGGCCGCTGGCGGATGGTAACTCCGCCGATCATCTCCCGGATCGCCGCGCTGACCGGCAGTCCGGAAACGGCGCAAATCTGCGACAGCTTCCTGCGCTCCGCATCGGTCAGCCGGACGGAGATCATGTGTGTTTTTTCGGGCATATCGCCCTCCTTTTCCGCGGCGCTGCCGCAAAATCTTCCGCCCGCAGGCGGCATTGGGGACTGGGGATGCCCCCAGCAAGCGCGTTTGTCATACAAACGCTATGCTTGCGCCAGCGCCGCCATCGGCGGCGTTGGCTGTTTCCCGCCGACGACGGGGCGTTTTTTGAGAGGTTGGTTGATTCCAATACAGGCGGACACGGTCCGCATCTTTTCCAGAAAAAAAGAAATGTCTGGCAGCAGCGCCAGACATCCGGTTTCGCAGGGTCCTTCCGCACAGGGTGTCAATGTAACACCCAAAATAGAAACGGCAGGGTGTCATCAAGACACCCTGCCCGTTCAAATATTGAATCAACGCTCGATCTCTTCCGTTTTCTGCCTGCTGTTTCGTGCAGTAGTTCGAGCTGCGTCGAAGGGAAGGACGAATCCTTCTACCTGTTGATAATAGCTCGTCTGTTCCTCTACAAAGAACGCCTCAAGAGGCGCATAGTCTCCTTTGGACTGTGCGGTGTTCAGCGCATGGTAATACTCGATTTTCTTATCATCACTGATCACGAAGGGTACCAGTCCGTTTTTCAGACATTCTTTGAACAGAATCACGCGACCGGTTCTCCCGTTTCCATCTTGAAAAGGATGGATCATCTCATATTCAGCGTGGAACTTAGCCAGATCCGTCAGAGTATGCTGTGGGAGAGCATTGTATCCCGCAAGCAATTCTGTCATGCGCGCTTCCACTTCTTCCGGCAGGGCCGTGACAATATCTGAGACACGGTTTCTTCTGTTCTTATATTCCCCGATGGGATAGCCGTTGGCAATATCTTCAAAAACACCGCTTTTCAGCTTGTAGTGATATCGTTTAATGAGTTCATGTGAGAGCGGTTGATCGTATGTCTTGAGCATTTCATTGAACATCAGAAAATGCCCCGTCATTTCCTCTACGTCCTTTGCCCGGATCAGAGCATCTTCAGCAGATAAGGTGCCGGTATCAAACAAGGAGGCCGTTTGCTTTTCTGTTAAGGTGCTTCCTTCAATTTTGTTGGAATTGTAGGCCAGCATTCTCTGCGTAATAGCGTAAACACCGCTGCGGTCGTTTTTCTTCTGCTCAATTTGGAATCTATCGATCAGTTCTTGTACAAAATGATTATTCACAGGAGATGCCCTCTCTTTCCATACGGAGATATTTTTCTCTCAGATACCATGCCTGTTCTGATGAGATGACCTGCTCTACTTCATATGAATTGATCAGCGCATTCAGGTCGCACCACCAGAGATCCCAATGGTTATCCTGCCTGCCGCTATCAATGATGTTCCACGATTCCTCCATTCTCAGGATGGATTCATGGAGGTCTTCCGGCAGTCCGCATTCCAAATAGGACTGATCCAGCGGCTTTCCCGTTTCCGGATCATATTGTGCGTTTCGATCATTCATACCTGCGTCCTCGCTTATAACACCATTCTATTGTTTTTATTATACCGACTTATCCCTGTTTTAGCAAGTGCTGTTGCCAGACAGTCCGGTGGCTCATGCCGCCTTTTCCAGCTCGGCCTGGATACGCTCCCGCGCCAGCTCCGCATAGGTGTCCGTGACTTCGATACCGGTGGCGGTATAGCCCTCTTGCACAGCCGCCAGCACTGTGGTGCCGCTGCCGGCAAAGGGGTCCAGAATATGCCCGCCCGGTTCCGTGATCTTCACGATGTCCCGCATCAGCTGCAGCGGCTTCTCCGTCAGATGGATGCGGCTCTGGGGATTGCCATACTTGAACACCCCCGGCAGGCATGGGACCGGGCGGCTGATGGGCATATCGCCGTTGGAGCCCCAGACGATATATTCCGCCTGCTGGCGGAAGCGCCCCTTCTGCGGGCGGCTGTTGCCCTTATCCCAGACAGCGGTGCCGCGCCAGATCCAGCCCGCCCACTGGAGGGCGTCGGTGGCTGCTGGGAGCTGCCGCCAGTCAATGAACATACAAATCGGCGCGCCGCTCTTACATACCTTTCTTGCCTCATACAGCCACTCTGCCGCCCAGCGGGTCCAGGAACGCTGGTCCTTGGCGTCCCCATCGAAAGGGGGCGGCGCGTTCTCGCCCATGCTGGAATACTTCCGGGCAGTGGATTTGTTTTTCTCCGCCTGGGTGCGCCCACCGGACGCATAGGGCGGATCGGTGATGACAGCGTCAAAGGTGTTGGGGGCAAAGGTCCCCAGCACCTTCAGGGCATCACCCTGGAGGATGCTCCATTTCTGATTATCGCTCATGCTCATGCTTCTCCTTCTTTTTCGTTCGATTTTCGCGGGGCGGAGACAGCTCCGTCTCCACATATTCGCTGATGATTCCCAGTGCTTCCTCGTAGCTGTGGCACGCTCCGTCCATGATGCGGGTCTGCATTTCCTTTGCTTCCGCTGCCATGCCATTCTGCCGGAGAACTCTGGCGGCAATACCCATCAGATGGAAGATGTTGCCGTCCTGCCCCACCAGAGGGCAGAGGGGGCGGGGTTTCTCCTGCCGGGCAGAACGGAATCCACCCAGTCTGTTAGGAACATAGTCAGAAAGCCATGTGCCGCCGAATGCGCCGTGGGTCTGCAAGCGCCACATTGCCAGTTTCCCCATATCCACCTGAATGTCCTCGAAGGGGAACAGCAGATTGGTGAGTCCATCGTGCTGAAAAACCTTGACCGTCTCAAAGCGGCTGCCATTCTGCAGGATGCCATCCTGCGTCAACAGGTCGTTGATGCCATCCAGCCACTCCCGCGCCTCGCCGCCGCAGCCTTGCAGCACCAGTCCCTCCTGATGCTCCATATCCCGCAGATCGTCCGCGGTGATCTTTTCAATTGGCATTTATCTCTCCTTTCTGCCGGGGCGTCTGGCAGGCGGCGTCCGTCCAATGGTTTTCTGATCCGTCAACACGGGGATGCCCAGCTCACCGGCTTTATAGATCTCCTGCCACATCCCATCCGTCCAGACCGGACCGTACACATTCATCTGCTGGCAGGATTCCAGCAGGCGCAGTCCCATCGCCCTGGCTTTCTTATCCTGGGCGGGATCGGCGGGATCTGCGACAGGCGGGAACAGCAAATGCGGACAGATGGGGATATTCCCCTCCGCAAACACCTCCTGCGCTTTCTGCCGCGCAAACTCCACATTGTTTGTCACATCGCCCCGCAGCGGAGCACAGATATAGACCAGCTTGGGGCCGCTCCGTTCCAGCTCCGGCGTGCGCTCCCGGAATGCGGACAGATACTGACCGACGGCATCCCGCAGAGCGGCATAGTCCGCGGCAGTGGGGTGATAGGCGTACCACTCCACTTTCCCATAGTCATCCAACAGGTGGGGAATGACCCCGCTGCGGAAGTTGGGATTGTTCGGCACCTGCTTTTTACCCCAGACATCCTGAAAGCGCAGCAGCGTCCGGTCCACCACGCCCTCCGTGCGGTTGAGCACCGTGAGGCGGATGGCGTCGTATTCGGCAGTAACGTGGGCGGAGAAGAGTTCAGCCCGTACACGCAGATCCTTCCCAAGTTCGCCTAAGCAGACACGCCCAGAGAATTGCGGGTGATCTATCAAAGCGCTGTTTTCAAACAGCTTTCGCAATTCCTGCTCATATACGGTCATCGCTCCACACCTCGTTTCTTTGGCGTTTTTGTTTTCATAGGACTTACTTCTTTTTGCAGAGGTTTCAAGGTCTCACGCCCGATGCCGCGGATCACGCTGCGGCTCTTGTCGCTCAGGACAAAGGTATCCCTTGTATCGTTGCGGACTTCCTCGCAGGGCAGGATCACGGCGGAACCGGTGATGCGGATATCCCCCTGCACCGTGCCATACACCTTGCAGTTGCCGGACAGGATGGGAGTCCCCATCGTATGGGGATCGTGAATGATCTGCGCGTTTCCGGAAGCCAGCGCTTTTCCGGTCATGGAGGCCCCACGGAGATAGGCGTTGTCCTCGGCGCGGCTGTGGCCGCTCATCACGCTGCCTTTGGAAACATAGGCGCTGCCACAGGCTATGGCGTCGCCCCGCAGACAGGCGTCCCGATCCACATAGGCGTCACCCGCTGCAATGGCGTCATCGAAGATCCATGCGCAGTCTCCCGGCTCCGCGGACAGATTGCTCTCGCTTTCCACGAAGCCACCTATGTCGCCTGCGCGGATCTCGCCGCAGATATCCCGCAGCGCACGGATGCGGTGCAGGAACGGATATTCCTCATGGGCCATGTCTGTGATCTCATATTTCTGATTGCTGATGGTTCTCATCTCCTTTTCTTTTTTTATGTAAATTAGGTAATTACTTATTTCCTCCCTTCTTGTTGCTCTCATTTTCCTAATTCAATT
>ENA-OWPF01002362-OWPF01002362.1-human-gut-metagenome-genome-assembly--contig:-NODE-2362-length-13556-cov-9.631064_pt1 | contig 13556 bp, 10 predicted proteins | sample MGYA00248261_ERZ651840 | MGnify/ENA primary metagenome ERZ651840 (study PRJEB26924, sample SAMEA4378268) | human gut metagenome | biome: human gut; feature: human-associated habitat; material: faeces... | reverse complement strand
AGGAATTTCGCTACCTTAGGACCGTTATAGTTACGGCCGCCGTTTACCGGGGCTTGGCTTCGGGGCTTCGCGCGGTGCGCTAACTCCTCCGCGTGACCTTCCGGCACCGGGCAGGCGTCAGACCCTATACGTCGCCTTGCGGCTTCTGCAGAGTCCTGTGTTTTTGGTAAACAGTCGCTTGGGCCTCTCCACTGCGGCCCGCCTCCGCTCCCGGAGCAAGTCCGTTCACGTACGCGCGGGCACCCCTTCTCCCGAAGTTACGGGGCCATTGTGCCGAGTTCCTTGACCATGGTTGACCCGATCGCCTCGGTATGTTCTACCCACCCACCTGTGTCGGTTTGCGGTACGGGCGCGCACGCGCCTGCCTAGGGGTTTTTCTAGGGACCTCGGGCTCACTCGCTTCGCTCGATCGCTTCGTCCGGAGCCTCGCCCTGTGTGCGGACCGGATTTCCCTGGTCCGCGGGCCGCGCTCCATCACGGGGACGTCCAGAACCCCGCCGAGCCACCCCCATCCGTCGCCCCGTCGGTCGTAGCGCCGCGTGCGCGGTGCAGGAATGTCTGCCTGCTGCGCGTCGGCTACGCCTACCGGCCTCGCCTTAGCCCCCGACTGACCCTGGGAGGATTAGCCTTGCCCAGGAAACCTCGGGTTCACGGCGGACGAGTTACTCTCTCGTCTCTCGCTACTCATGCCAGCATTCTCACTCCCATGCGCTCCACCGCCGGTCGCCCGGCGGCTTCCCCGCCCATGGGAAGCTCCCCTACCGATTCTAATGAATTAAAATCCCGCCGCTTCGGTGTCCAGCTTAGCCCCGTGTATTGTCGGCGCATGTCCACTCGACCAGTGAGCTGTTACGCACTCTTTGAATGCATGGCTGCTTCTAAGCCAACATCCTGGTTGTCTGGGCGGACGCACATCCTTTGCCACTCGGCTGGAACTTGGGGACCTTAGCGGGCGGTCCGGGCTGTTTCCCTCTCGAGCACACAGCTTAGCCCACATGCTCTGACTGCCGCGCTCTGGGCCGCCGGCATTCGGAGTTCGGTTGGATTCGGTAGGCGGCGAAGCCCCCTCGTCCATCCGGTGCTCTACCTCCGGCGGTGAACGCGCGACGCTAGCCCTAAAGCTATTTCGGGGAGAACGAGATATCTCCGGGTTTGATTGGCCTTTCACCCCTATCCGCAGGTCATCGCCGCCGTTTTCAACCGACGTGCGTTCGGCCCTCCACGGGGTCTTACCCCCGCTTCAGCCTGCCCACGGATAGCTCACCCGGCTTCGCGTCCGCGGCGCGGGACTCAAGTCGCCCTGTTAAGGCTCGCTTTCGCTTCGGCTCCCTTCCGGTTAACCTCGCCCCGCGCCAGCGACTCGCTGGCTCATTCTACAAAAGGCACGCCGTCACAACTAAAAGTTGCTCCGACTGCTCGTGGGCGCACGGTTTCAGGTACTGTTTCACTCCCCTCCCGGGGTGCTTTTCACCTTTCCCTCACGGTACTTGTGCGCTATCGGTCACAGGAGAGTATTCAGGCTTGGAGGGTGGTCCCCCCTGCTTCGGACCGGGTTTCACGTGCCCGGCCCTACTCAGGGACCTCCGCCGGGGTCCATCCCAGGGTGCGCCTACGGGGCTGTGACCCTGTGCCGCCGGCCCTCCCATGCCGTTCGGCTCCCCTGGATGGATCCCCGCCGGGAGCGCCAGCTCCCGGGCGGGAGGCCCTGCAACCCCGGCGGCGGTATAGGCTGGCGCCCGCCCGCTCGCCGGTTTGGCCATCGGTCCCCTTTCGCTCGCCGCTACTCGGGGAATCTCGCAGTTGATTTCTTCTCCTCCGGGTACTTAGATGTTTCAGTTCCCCGGGTTGTCCTCCCCCAAGGTATGCGTTCCCAAGGGGGATGCCAGGACCTCTCCTGGCGGGTTCGCCCATTCGGAGACCCGCGGGTCGAAGGGTGTGTGCCCCTAACCGCGGATTATCGCAGCTTGCCGCGTCCTTCATCGGCTTCCTGTGCCAAGGCATCCGCCGTGCGCCCTACATATCTTCCCGCGCATCATCCGCGCGGGCGCCGTAAACTCGCTAATGGCGCGCCGCCCCTCTCGGAGCGGCGCGATAATGGGTGTCGCATACCGCCGCGCCCCGCGAGGGGCGCTAGGCGGTCAGATGCTTCTCACTTCTCCAACTTTCATTGCAGCGCCGCCGCGCCCGCTCGGGCGTCGGCGGCGAATATATGATTGAGAATCGATCAGATCAGATGTTGAATCTAGATCCATGCTCGCTATGCGGCTCTCAAGGTACGCGGGTGCGTGCCCCGGGGACCGGACGCTGCGGGCTGCTCGCCGGGAGGACAGGCCGGACGGGTTTTTTCCATCATCCGCGCCGCCTATTCGAGTTGGGTATTCTTCCTGGAAGATGCTTCTCCCTAGAAAGGAGGTGATCCAGCCGCACGTTCCCGTACGGCTACCTTGTTACGACTTCACCCCCCTCACCCTCCACACCTTCGACGCCTCCCCCCTCGGAAGGTTGGGCCGGCGGCTTCGGGTGCAGACGACTCGGGTGGTGTGACGGGCGGTGTGTACAAGGCCCGGGAACGCATTCACCGCGGCATGCTGATCCGCGATTACTAGCAACTCCGACTTCATGGGGGCGGGTTGCAGCCCCCAATCCGAACTGGGGCCGGCTTTCCGGGATCCGCTCCCCCTCGCGGGGTGGCATCCCTCTGTACCGGCCATTGTAGCACGTGTGCAGCCCAGGGCATAAGGGGCATGATGACTTGACGTCGTCCCCGCCCTCCTCCGCCTTGACGGCGGCGGTCCCGCGTGGGTTCCCGGCATCACCCGATGGCAACACGCGGCGGGGGTTGCGCTCGTTGCGGGACTTAACCCAACATCTCACGACACGAGCTGACGACAGCCATGCACCACCTGTATGGGCTCCTCTCGGCCACGGGGTCTCCCCCGCTTCACCCATATGTCAAGCCCTGGTAAGGTTCTTCGCGTTGCTTCGAATTAAGCCACATGCTCCGCTGCTTGTGCGGGCCCCCGTCAATTCCTTTGAGTTTTAGCCTTGCGGCCGTACTCCCCAGGCGGGACGCTTAATGCGTTGGCTGCGGCACGGAGGGATCGTCCCCCCACACCTAGCGTCCATCGTTTACGGCTGGGACTACCAGGGTATCTAATCCTGTTCGCTCCCCCAGCTTTCGCGCCTCAGCGTCGGTCTCGGCCCAGAGGGCCGCCTTCGCCACCGGTGTTCCACCCGATATCTGCGCATTCCACCGCTACACCGGGTGTTCCACCCTCCCCTACCGGACCCAAGCCGCGGAGGTTCCGGGGGCTTCGGGGGGTTGAGCCCCCCGCTTCGACCCCCGGCCTGCCGGGCCGCCTACGCGCGCTTTACGCCCAATGAATCCGGATAACGCTCGCCCCCTACGTATTACCGCGGCTGCTGGCACGTAGTTAGCCGGGGCTTCTTCTGCAGGTACAGTCTCTTCTCTTCCCTGCTGAAAGCGGTTTACGACCCGAAGGCCTCCGTCCCGCACGCGGCGTCGCTGCGTCAGGGTTCCCCCCATTGCGCAAGATTCCCCACTGCTGCCTCCCGTAGGAGTCTGGGCCGTGTCTCAGTCCCAATCTGGCCGGTCGGTCTCTCAACCCGGCTACCCGTTGTCGGCACGGTGGGCCGTCACCCCGCCGTCTACCTGATGGGCCGCGGAGCCATCCCCTCCCGTCGGGGCTTTAGCCGGGGTGCCATGCGGCACCCCGGGGTATCCGGTATTACCCGTCCTTTCGGGCGGCTATCCCGGGGGAGGGGGCAGGTTCTCCACGTGTTACTCAGCCGTTCGCCACTCGCTTCTGCCCGAGGGCAGGTGCCGTTCGACTTGCATGTGTTAGGCGCGCCGCCAGCGTTCATCCTGAGCCAGGATCGAACTCTCCGTCCAAAATAAATGGGCCTCGAGCCCGTCCGGTCCTCACAACTTTTACGCTGATCGGTTCCGTTCGATTCATATGGTTCTGTTTGATAGGAAAAGGAATTTCTCGGGGCCGCCTCTCGGCGGCCTTGCGAAAAACAATCCAAGTCAGACCATTTCAAATGGTTCGATGTCTGCCCGGATGCGACACATCTGGTGTGTCCATCCTCGCAGTATCCGGTTCTCAAGGTGCACGCCTGGCGGCTGATCCGGTCCGACCGGGCCGCGCGGCAAGGAGATATATTGCCAGACCGGAGGGGCCCCGGGGGCGGGAATCACGCACTCCATATTTTGTTCACAAATAAATAGATCCCTCAGTCGCGTCACTGAGGTTAAAACTGAAGCATTGGCTTCTGATATTGGCGATGACCAGCTGTTTTACGAGTATTGAGACATCGGTCATCTCTGGAGCGCTACTTTACTCCAAAGGCATCAGCTATTTGTTTCTCATCGGTAAAAGGCGGGTTTTGTTCGCCAAGCGTTCTTATATATAGATAGATACGGGTTCGAACCCATGAAAGGGCGAAAAAAAGACGGCCAACCGAAGTTGACCGTCTCAACAATCTTTGGTGGGCCGTCAGGGGTTCAGCCTGCTTCGCAGGCGGCCGCTGCGGCGCTTTCTCGCCCCGCGCGCTGCGCTGGCAAACGCTCTCGCGTTTACTCAGCTCCGCGCCCCGACGGGTTCGAACCCGTGTACCGGCAACAAAAAAGCGGCCGGCATCCGCCAGTCGCTTTTCTTTTCTATGGTGGGCCGTCAGGGGTTCGAACCCTGGACCTTGGGATTAAAAGTCCCCTGCTCTGCCAGCTGAGCTAACGGCCCGCGGGTGGCATTGTACCACGGTCTGGGTCTATTCCCAACTCCATTGGCCGTTCTGGAAAATCACAACTTCACGTCCATCAGGCGTAATGCCCGTAATATCGATGTCGTCCGTGCCGATCATAAAGTCAACATGCGTGCTCGAGACGTTAACGCCATGCTCCAGGAGCTCCTCCTTGGACATGTCATACCCGCCCTCGATGCACTCGGGGAAGCCGACACCCAGCGCAAGGTGGCAGCTGGCGTTCTCGTCATAGAGCGTATCGTAGAACAGAACGCCACTTTCGCGGATCGGCGTGTTCTTGGAAATGAGCGCGACCTCTCCCAGATGAGCAGCGCCCTCATCGGTATCGATGATGCTCGCAAGCGTCGCCTTGCCCACGCGGGCGTCGTAGTCCACCACACGGCCGCCCTCGAACTTAATCCAAAAATCGTCGACCTTGTTACCGTGGTGGATGAGCGGCATGGCCGAGTACACGATACCGTCGGCACGCATGCGATCGGGCGAAGTGAAGACCTCCTCGGTGGGGATGTTGGGGAAGAAGGGATGTCCATCGGGCGTCTTACCCTTGCCGCCGACCCACTCGTGACCCTTCGTCATGCCAATCGTCAGATCGGTTCCATTTGCCGCGGTGTAATGCAGCCGGTCAAAACGATTGTCGTTCAGGAAGCGCAAGTTCTTTTCGAACGCCGCGTCATGAAGCTCCCAGTCGCTCTCCGGGTCCTGGCCATCGGCGCGAGCGGTGTGCAGAATCGCATTCCACAGCTTATAGATTGCAACCTCATCGGCGTCTCCCGGGAACACCTCGTGCGCCCAAGCCACGACCGGAGCGCCGGCGATGCACCACGGATTGATGTTGTAATCCAGTCCACGGCGGAAAACTTTGCACTGCGTATTCCTCGCCTTGGATGCCGCGGCCGGCTTGGCTGGATCGATGCCCTTGAGGGCTGCGGGATCCGCACCCTCGATAAAGATAAAGCAGGCACCGTCCTGGGCTAGGGAATCCAGCTGCAGGCGCTTCCACTCGGGCGTCTGCTCAAAATAGCTTTTATCGACATGCTCGTACGTGAGCCTCGTCACGGCATCATCGGCCCAAATGACCGTCACGTGGCCGGCGCCGGCAGCATAGGCCTCCGCGACCACCACGCGCGCAAACGGCGCGCACTCGACCGGAGACTGAACGACGACTTCCTGGCCGGGCTTGACGTTTACGCCCTTGCAGACAACCAGGCGAGCGTAGTTTTTAATCTTGGGCTCCAGGGCCTTCATGCCCTCCAGAGCTTCTTCAACCGTCAGGGCAGCTCGAATCATGTGCCACTCCATCTATCTATAGAACAGTAAAAAGGCGCGTCGCAAAAACGACGCGCCTTATATCTTAGCGATAAGTATGAATGCAAACGCTATTTCTTCTTGGAGTCCTTTTTGTCCTCCTCGGCAGCCGCGCGCTCAATAAGAGCGTTGAGCTTGTTCTCGGACATGCCCTCGGCCTGCGTGCGGTACATGTTGCGTAGGGGGCGGATGCGCACGAAGTCATAGATAAAGTCGCCCAAAATGATGACGTAGGACAAAACGATGCCGACCATCTGGACGGGGCTGGACACCATGCCAGCGGGAGCGAAGTACAGCGAAGCCCAAATGGCCACGACGAGCACCATGCCAATGGCGAGCACAATCCACCAGATGCGACGGCGCTTGGTGTAGTCCTCGTCCTGCTTGAGGAGGATATTCGACACCGTATAGATGCGGTCCTCCTTGGCGCGCTGCTTAGCCTTGCGGGCGCGCTTCTCCTCTTTAGAGAGGCCCTCGAGGTTCTCACCCTTCTCGAGCTCTTTGCGGCGTGCCTTAGACGAAGCCGGCACGACGCGAACGGAGCTCGCTGCTTGGCGGGCGGGCTTAGCAGATGCGGCAGACTTGCGCGCAACCCCGGTAACTTCGTGGGATTGCGTGCGCTTGTTCGTGGCGCTACGGGTACTCACTTATGCGTTCTCCTTCATGCTTTTGAACTGGGAGCCCGTGATGATCTGGAAGGCCTCGCGATAGCGCTCAGACGTGCCATCGATGACCTCGGCGGGCAGGTGCGGGGTCTCCCCCGTCATATCCCAGTTGGCCTTGAGCCAATTGCGGACGAATTGCTTGTCGTAGCTAGGCTGGATCTTGCCCTCCTCGTAGCTGGCAGCAGGCCAGAAACGGCTGGAGTCGGGCGTGAGGCACTCGTCGATCAGCGTGACCTTGCCATCTATGACACCAAACTCAAACTTAGTGTCGGCAATGATGATGCCACGGGTCGCGGCGTACTCAGCAGCGGCCTTGTAGATCTTGAGAGACAGGTCACGAATCTGCGTGGCGATGTCCTCGCCCACGATCTCGCAGCAACGCTCGAACGAGATGTTCTCGTCGTGGTCACCGATCTCGGCCTTCGTGGACGGCGTGAACAGCGGCTCGGGAAGCTTGGAAGCCTCGATCAGGCCCTCAGGCAGCTGGATGCCGCAGACGGTGCCGTTCTCGTCGTAGGTCTTCTTGCCCGAACCGGTCAGATAGCCGCGGACGATGCACTCGATAGGAATCGTCTGGGCCTTCTTAACCAGCATGGCGCGGCCAGCGAGGTAGTCACGATACTCAGCAAACTCCTCGGGGAAATCCGCCGGGTCGATGGAGACGAGATGGTTGGGGACGATATCGGCAAACTTGTCGAACCAGAACGCCGAGATGCGATTGAGCACCTCTCCCTTAAACGGAATCTCGTCGGGAAGAATGAAGTCGAACGCAGAAATGCGGTCGGTGGCGACCATCAGCAGGTTTTCACCGGCATCGTAGATATCACGAACCTTGCCACGGGAATCCGGACGACGCTCCATCGTTGTCACGTGAGTCACTCCTTACCTAAATACGACAGAAATGCGGGTTCTTTCCCACACGTTTTCGCAAACTCGGAGCGGCAGGGACGCGGCCCCTCCTTCACCGAATAGCGAAAAGCTAGTGCTCCATTGTAGTAGATGCCGCGTCCGCCGTGTGCTCGCGGGGCAGATGAATTGTAAAAGTCGTACCCTTTCCAAGCTCCGACTCCACGGATATGTAGCCATGGTGACGCTCGACGATCTGCTTGGTCACGGCGAGGCCAACGCCCAGGCCGCCAGCTTCGCGGGCGCGGCTGGCATCGGCGCGCCAAAAACGGCCGAAGATGCGCGACAGATCGTCCTTGGCAATGCCGATACCGGTATCCGAAACGGCAATACTGACATGCTTGCGGTCACTGAGCACCGACACCACGACCCAACCGCCCTCGGGGGTGTAGCGCATGGCGTTGCTCATGAGGTTGATGACGCATTGCGTGATCATATCGGGGTCGGCCTCGACGACATCATCGTGACCTTGGGTCTCGTCTGCAAAGCGCAAGCGCAGATCGCGGTCGACAAACAGGCGCTCCTGAGCGTTGACGATGGAGCGCACGAAGGGGACCATGTCCACCTGCTCAAGGTTGAGCGGCGCCGTGCTGTTTTCCATGCGCGACAGGTCGAGCATCTGCTGCACCAGACGGGCAAGTCGACGCGTCTCGGAAGCAACGGTTTCCAAATGCTCATCATCGGTGGGATACACGCCGTCCTGCATGGCCTCGACCGTTGCAAGCATGGCCATAAGCGGTGTGCGAAGCTCGTGCGCGACATCCGAGGTCAGGCGCTTTTCGTGCTTCATATCCTTCTCGAGCGAGGTGGCCATCTCGTCAAAGGTCTCACCCAGCTGATCGATTTCGTCATCGCCGCGCAAGCCCGTGCGAGCGGATAGATCGCCATCGCGAATTTGCTTGGCCGTGCTGGTAATACGATGAATCGGCTTGGTGAGCATGCGCGACATGAGCGATCCGATAACGACCGAGATGCAGACTGCCACAACCGCGGCAAGGGCCATGGCGTTAAAGGTCTTCTCTCTAAACGCAGAATCTGCCTTGGTGAGCAGGGCGTCGGAGCCGATGGCCCATAGCTTTACCTGTCCGACATGCTCGCCGGAAGACGTTATGATTTCGACGTTGGCAACACTATCGGAGTCGGTGGGCGCCGACGAAACCGGGCTATGCGAGGCCTTTTTACCGCTCGAGCTGCTCGACGCCGATTCGCTCTCGCGCACATCGGCGGTCGCACTTGCCGAAGGCCATGAGTCGTCATAAACGATCACGCCCTTTTTGTTGACGACCTGCATGCCCAGATCGTCGGACACCAAACTCGATGTCGCGACCGTGCGCAGCTCGCCCGCCGTCCAATTGCCGTTTTCCTCGTACGACGTCGCAAGCTTTTCGGCGGCAGAATTGGCGATCTCAACGATATTGGAACGCGTGTAATCCGAAAAGACGGTGCCCCATACAACGGAGACAACGCCCACCAGCACCAATACCGTCATGAGCGACGTCAGGGCAAAAGCCAGGGCCATACGCGAGGGATAGCTCATCGTTGGCCGTGAATCGGAACGAGGCGTGTTCCAACTTGCTTTGGAACCCGCCTCGTTCTCCTGCTTGTGCTTTTGTCCGATTTCAAAGCGCGCAGGTGTCATATGTGATTTCCCTATTTCTCGTCCGCCTTATCGGTCTTGGCCGGGGCCTCGAAGCGATAGCCAACACCGTGGACGGTGTAGAGCCACTTAGGCTTCTTGGGGTCGTCGCCCAGCTTGGCGCGAAGGTTCTTCACGTGGCTGTCGATGGTGCGCTCATAGCCCTCAAAGTCGTAGCCGAGAACCTTCTCAACCAGCTCCATACGGTTGTAGACACGACCGGGATGACGAGCAAGCGTGGTGAGCAGCTTAAACTCGGAAGCGGTCAGGTCCACTTCCTTGTTCTCGACCAAAATCTTGTGGCCCGAGATATCGATGACCAGATCGCCGAAGTCGAGTACCTCGACGGCGGGCTCGTCGGCCTGATGGGCACGGCGGAACAGAGCGCGAACGCGCGCAACAAGCTCGCGCGGCGAGAACGGCTTGATCAGATAGTCGTCGGCTCCGAGCTCGAGGCCGATAATACGGTCCTCGATCTCGCCCTTGGCGGTAAGCATGATAATAGGCACATCCGAGGTGTCGCGAATGGTGCGGCAAACGCGCTCGCCGGGAATCTTAGGGAGCATGAGGTCGAGCACGACCAGGTCGAACTGATGCTTCTCGAACTCCTCGATAGCAGACTGGCCGTCGCCCACGCCCACAACCCAATAGCCCTCGCGCTCGAGATAGGCAGCGACAGCGTCACGGATTGCCTTCTCATCCTCGACCAGCAGAATCTTTTTTGCATCTGAAGCCATAACACGGCCCCCCTGTCTCAATTAGCTAAGAACAAGCCCATTTTAACGCACCTATGCCCACCGAGCACCGCTGCAGTGCGGCGGCTCGGCGGGCGGTACTCACAATTACAACGCGTTTATTCCCCCGTTGGCGCCTTTTTAACCCCTCGGTACTAAAGAGAGAATAGGCGGGCAGTGACCGTCTCGGGGATTCCCTGGCTGTTGCGTACCGTGGCATAGGTCAAAAACGTATTCGATTTACCCGCCGTAGCTGGATAATCGCCATATTCAAGGGCGCGGTCGGGCGACAGCAGCGAGCCATAGGTTTTGGCGGAGGTATCGATCAGAAAATGCGATGCCTGAACCTTAACCAGATATTTGTTCTTCCTGCCGGCAGCACATGCAAGCGGCTCACGCGACAGGAATAGGAAGGTCCCGTTCTCGTTGCCAATATAGGTGCCCATGTTTCCAAGACTTCCCACGCCGTTATAGGTCGCCTCGATGGAGAACACAAATGTGTCACCCATATATACGGCCTCAAAGGGAGACACCGAGGAGGGAAGGACCAGCTGAGCCCTTTTGGTATTGTTGCCGTCCGTCAGGTCAATCGCCGTCATGCCGTAGTAGACACCCTCGTCATTGCGCACGCGCGGGGATATGGTCAAGATACCGTCACTCACGCGCGGGGCAGATGCAAAGCGACCCGTTGACTTCCAAATGGTCTCGACCTTTGCCTCATCGAGCGAACGGCGGTAGCAATACGAATCGCTACTCGTCTTATTTCCGCCCGTTGAGGGCATCTTGTACCAAATGACAGACGATTCGAACGCCGTAAACATCGGCGGATCGTAGTCCTTGCCGCCTCGGTCGAGCTCAACCACATCGCCGACAAGCGACGCGCCTGCCATACTTTGCGCATAGAGCTTCCATGACGAGTTCGCAAAGTTCATCTCGACCCAAGCAAACACGCCATCGCCGGCGCGGACATCGTAAAACGAATATCCCGTACCTTCGACGGGATCCTCGATAAGCGTCGTGAGCGAGCCATCGCCCAGGTTGAGCACACCAAGCGTATTGGCATGCAGGGCAGAAGCAGGCGCCATCATCGCGGCAGCGTAGTCACCATCGCAGTAGTACAGTAGCGTGCCCAGCGGCAGCGTCCACGAGGCCGCAGGCTCAAGATCGATATCAACAGCTTCGTACTCATCCGTAATCGAGACAATCTTTGAGTCGTCTTTGATAACCTGTGGCTCGCCGGCAGCGTCGTCGCTGGTACCCGTTTTCTTTGAGCATCCGGCAAGCACCGTGGCAGCGCCCGCGGCAGCCCCTCCGAGCACAAAGCCGCGGCGCGATATTCCGTTCTTGATCTGGTCGGCGATACTCATTAGGCGATCTCGGCGCGAGCGGCCTCGATAGCGCGCGTGAGCTGATCGGCGCAAGAAGTCTTCTTCATACCGCAGGTATTACCAGCGAGAACCTCGATGACGCGATCGGCAGGAGCGCCCTCGACCAGCTTGGAGATAGCCTTGAGATTGCCGTTGCAGCCACCGGTAAACTCGACGCCCACCACCTTGTTGCCGTCATCGGACAGGTCAAGGTGAATATTGCGAGCACACACGCCCTGAGGCTTGTAATCAAACGAAATCATGCGATCCTCTCTCAGAATGTTATTCGAGACGACTATTATCCCCGTCTTTCCCTAAATGCAACGAGGCGCTTTGCCGGCAACACACATTACCAGCAAAGCGCCCTAAAAAGCTAACGTTATGCCCGAACCTACTCGAAGCTCAGCTGCTCCAGGCGATCGAAGACCGTGTCGATACGGGTGAGGAAGTCCCACGGATCAAAGATCTCGTCGAGCTTCTCCTGGCTGACGGTGCAGCGCGGGTCGGCCTCGAGACGCTCCTTAAAGGTGGGACCGGAGACGCAATCCTGCACCTCGTGCCAGGTAGCCATGGCGTTTTCCTGCACGATGGCATAGGCATCCTCGCGGGTGATGCCCGTATCGACGAGGGCCAGCAGGACCTTGGAGGAGAAGATGAGGCCGCGAGTCTTGTTGAGGTTGGCCATCATGCGAGCCGGATACAGCTGCAGGCCGTCGATAACGCGGATAAGGCACTGGAACATGTGGTCGAGTGCGATAAAGCTATCGGCCTGGGCGACGCGCTCGGCAGAGGAGTGCGAAATGTCGCGCTCATGCCACAGGGCGACATTGTCGAAGGCAACCTGGGCATTGGACTTCACGACGCGCGACAGGCCACAGACCTTCTCCATGGTGATGGGGTTGCGCTTGTGCGGCATGGCGGAGCTGCCCTTTTGGCCCTTGCGGAAAGGCTCCTCGGCCTCGAGCGTATCGGTCTTCTGCAGGTTGCGGACCTCGGTAGCAATGCGCTCGCAGGTGGCCGCTGTAGTGGCAAGGACGCCGGCCAGGTAGGCATGATGGTCGCGGCTGATGACCTGCGTGGACAGCGGATCGTGGACCAGGCCCAGGTGCTCACAGACGTACTCCTCGACGAACGGCTCGATGGAGCTATAGGTACCGACGGCACCCGAGATAGCGCCAAAGGCAACGTTCTTGCGGGCGTCCTCAAGACGATCCAGATCGCGCTTGAGCTCCCATGCCCAAGAGCCAAACTTCATACCGAAGGTCATCGGCTCGGCATGGATGCCATGGGTGCGACCGGCACAGAGCGTGTTGCGCTCCTCGAAGGCGCGGCGCTTGCAAATCTCGCCGAGTTTTTTGACGTCCTCGATAATCAGGTCACAGGCCTGGGTGAGCTGGTAGCACAGAGCCGTATCGCCCAGGTCGGAGCTGGTCATGCCATAGTGAACCCAGCGGCTGGGCTTGGGGTCGCCCTCGGGGACATCGGCGTCGATGTACTCCTTCATGTTGGTCAGGAAAGCAATAACGTCGTGGCGCGTGACTTCCTCGATCTCGTCGACCTTTGCCTTCTCAAAGTTGGCGTGGTCGCGGATCCACTGGGCTTCGTCTTTAGAAATGCCGATCTTGCCGAGCTCCGCCTGGGCCTCACAGGCCAGGACCTCGATCTCCTGCCAAATGGCGTACTTATTCTCGAGGGAGAAGATGTGTCCCATCTCCGGGCGGGTATAGCGATCGATCATAGCGGCTCCTTTTTGGTTATTGGCACGTTGGTCGTAACCCAACCATTGTACCGTGCGCGGGTGCGAGTATGGACAGTAGGCATGAACCTAACATTTTGGAATTGGAGCGGGCAACGGGACGTCCGCGTATTTGCTTCGCAAATCCGCACCGGCTGCGGTCGGCATGCTCCGGTCCACGGAACCGCTGAAGGAGACCCGGTCGAGCCGTGTGTCCCAGCGTCTCCCTTTGCTGGGGGAGCGGGCAACGGGACGTCCGCGTATTTGCTTCGCAAATCCGCACCGGCTGCGGTCGGCATGCTCCGGTCCACGGAACCGCTGAAGGAGACCCGGTCGAGCCGTGTGTCCCAGCGTCTCCCTTTGCTGGGGGAGCGGGCAACGGGACGTCCGCGTATTTGCTTCGCAAATCCGCACCGGCTGCGG
>ENA-OWPF01002357-OWPF01002357.1-human-gut-metagenome-genome-assembly--contig:-NODE-2357-length-13580-cov-3.275268_pt1 | contig 13580 bp, 10 predicted proteins | sample MGYA00248261_ERZ651840 | MGnify/ENA primary metagenome ERZ651840 (study PRJEB26924, sample SAMEA4378268) | human gut metagenome | biome: human gut; feature: human-associated habitat; material: faeces... | reverse complement strand
ACATGGGCCGCGGCGCGATTGTCATCGGCCTCGCCGCCGTCATCATCGGCGAGGTCATCTTCGGCAAGGTCTTTATGAACTTCGGTCTCAAGCTCTTCGCTGTTTCCATCGGCGCGATCATCTATTACATCGTGCTGCAGATCGTGCTCCAGCTCGGTCTCAACACCAATGACTTAAAGCTCATCACCGCGCTGATCGTGGCGGTCTTCCTTGCCATTCCCTACTGGAAGAGCAAGATGTTCCGCCACACCGCGCAGGGCAAGAAGGGAGGCCGCGAGAATGCTTGAACTCAAGGAGCTCTACAAAACCTTTAATCCCGGCACCATCAACGCCAAGACTGCGCTGAGCGGTCTGAGCGTCACGCTGCACGACGGCGACTTCGTCACCGTCATCGGCGGCAACGGCGCGGGCAAGTCCACGATGCTCAACGCCACCGCCGGCACGTTCTTTGTCGACTCCGGCAAGGTCATCATCGACGGCGCTGACGTCACGAACCTGCCCGAGCACAAGCGCGCGGCGTTCATCGGCCGCGTGTTCCAGGACCCGATGATGGGCACCGCCCCCTCGATGCAGATCGAAGAAAACCTTGCCCTCGCCGCCCGCCGCGGCCAGCGCCGCGGGCTTGCCTGGGGCGTGACCAAGGAGGAAAAGGAGCAGTACCGCAAGCTGCTCGGCGACCTCGGCCTCGGCCTTGAGTCCCGCCTTTCCACCAAGGTCGCGACGCTCTCCGGCGGCCAGCGCCAGGCGCTCACGCTGCTGATGGCGACGCTCAAGCGTCCCAAGCTCCTGCTGCTCGACGAGCACACCGCCGCGCTCGACCCGAAGACCGCCGCCAAGGTCATGGAGCTGACCGACCGCATCGTGCGCGAGGGTCAGCTCACCACGCTGATGATCACGCACAATATGCGCGACGCCATCCAGTACGGCAATCGCCTCATCATGCTGCATGAGGGCCGCATCATCCTCGATATCGCCGGCGAAGAAAAGAAAAAGCTCACCGTGCCCGACCTTCTTGAGCAGTTCACCAAGGCCAGCGGCGACGAGTTCGCCAACGACCGCGCGATCCTCTCCTGATCCTCTCTTCCGTAAGACGCAAAAAAAGCTCAGACGCAGGTCTGAGCTTTTTTCTTCCATGTGTTTGATGATTTTCACCACGAAGTAATTGATGAGGAAGCAACAGAGTGCATTCTCCAGTTTATCCTCGCCTATCTGCTGCACGGATTGGTTTGTGGTATCCCATCCAATACATTACGCGGATTGTTCATATACCTTTAAGACTGGCGACCCGAAACATATCCGGAATTCTCCAAGGCTTTGAGATAGGCATCGTAGGCCGCTTCCAAGGAGGAATATTCTTCTCCTTTTTCCAGTGTTTGCTTATACTGGTTCGGCGTAAGCGATTCCGAGACGGCAACATAGGCTTTGCCGTTTTTGGTTCGCTTGCCAGTTGTGGTTGCGGAAACATAATATTTCCCGTTGCCGGTTTGGATGATTACGGGGATACTCTTTCCGGCTCCGACGTTGTCCGTGTTCAGAGATGTCCAGAAAAGATACCGATTTGCTTCCTGCCCATCTTTTCCGTTGCCAAGATAGGCCCAGGTACAGTCCGGCTGCTGTAAAAGACTGTTGTGCAGTTTTTTAATCTCATCGGAAATAGCCGGGACATAATCTGAATCCGGACATCTGGAGTCAAACTCGAAATTTGTATTGTTTTTCAAGCTGCCGTTTTTCCAAAAATCTGTATCATATAGAAGCGAAAAGAAATCCGTTACGCTTGTATTAAACGGGTATTCAGGCGTAGTTGGGTCGGCTTTTCCGCTCCAGGTGAGAATGATTCCGTAATCTTCGTTATATGACACAACGCAGGTTCCGTTCGGCGCAGCAACGCCTTTCCAATTATCCGTGTCTTCTTGCTTTTTGTAGTGGACGATACCGCCGATATTCACGGGGTCCAACGATTGCCAGTCGGCCTGCTTCTGCTTTAGGTCGACGGTCACGGTGACCTCCGGATCTCCGAGCAGTACCTCTGCAGATACCTGCGCATAAGCAGAGCGTACATTTGCAAGGTCTGCCGCTTCTCTGCTTTTTTCAAGCTGTGATGCAAATACCGGGATCGCAATTGCAATCAATACAGCGATGATCGCAATGACAATCAGCATTTCCATCAATGTAAATCCGTTTCTGATTCGTTTCACTATAATTCCTGCTTTATCTTGGGTATATCCTTCATTCATCTATTTTACTATAATTCTGAGATGTTTGCAACGAGAAAGCTACAAAATTAAAAATCCCCGGCAGACTGCGTTTTCTACAATCTGCCTGGAATACCTTTACTCCACGGTCAATGTTGCTATGTATTCCACGGACAATGCATGCCCCACAGCCGCCCTATCTTTCCTCATAAATCTCGCAGTTCGTATGGGACACACATTCTTATCCATTTTTACACATCCCGCAGCACGACCTCCACGATGCCGACGTCGTCGGTATCGGGATAGAAATACACCTGCCAAGGCTGTTCAAAGCCGGGCTCCACCTCCGCCTGCACCGCGCGGACCATCTCGCGCAGGCCGTCGCGGTCGGTCGCAAAATAGCCGAAGCGCACAGCAACGCGCTTCACCGTCCCCTCCTCCGCCGTCAGGCGCAGAAGGTCAGGCAGCGCTTCCGTACTGGTGGCGGTGATGATGGCCGCCTGCTCCTCCGCCGTGCGGCGATAGCCGAGGCGCACGTGCATCTCGTAATAGGCGCGCTCCTGCGTGTCGGTGTAGCTGATGTAGTCGAGAAGATACGCGCCCAGCGCCGTCTCCTCCTGCACCTCGCGGCAGGCCTGCTCCGCCATCGACGCGGCGGCCTCGTCGTTTCCGTAAATGCGGACGGTGCCCTCCTCACTGTGCTCGCCGAGGAGCAGCAGCAGGGCGTTGACAAGGTCCTGATAGCTGTCGGCCCGCAGGGTGTCGGCGTTCTCGTTCTCCCAGTAGACCTCGCTGTGCGGCGCGGAGACGGAGTAGCTGCGCTCGAGCACGATGTTGCCGCAGCCCGCGAGCGTCAGGCAGAGCGCCAGCGTAAGCGGTATGAACTTTTTGCGCACGGCGCCTCGCCTCCTCTCTTTTCCTCCGCTTTTCTCAGTAGCCGAGCGGCTCGTCGACGAGCACGACCTCGCTCTCGCAGCTGCGAATGGCCTCCCACATCACGACAAGGCCGCGGCAGATGCGCTGCGGGCTCTCGCAGTCGTAGCAGCGGTCGCCGTTCACGGCGCAGGGCGTCTTCACGCCGAGGCGCTGGGCGTTCTTCGGCGCGGAGATGTTGCGGGCGCGCCAGAGCGCCTCCTCATAGGTCGGCGCGAGCTTGTTGCTCCCCACGACGTACCACACCTTCTTATGGCCGAAGAGTGACGAGGCCACGCGGTTGCCCGTGCCGTCGATATTGATGATCTCGCCCGTTTCGGCAAGGCCGTTGGCCGAGAGCAGATAGTGCTCGCAGGTCGCGGCCTTTTCGCGCACCTCGTCGGCGTTCATGCCGTCGGGCACGTTCCAATGGCTGTAGATCGTGTTATGCTTGCCAAGGCTTTCAAAAAGCCCCATCTGCGAGAGCGTTACGCTTCCGCCGAAGGACACGCTCGAACGGTCGATCTGCGCGTTGAGATAGTCCGCCGCTTCCTTCGCCGTCGCAAAGGCGGACACCTTGAAGCCGCGCTCTCTGAGATTCTTCTCCACCGTCGTAAAATCCATATTTTGACCTCCTGCTTGCCAAAGCTGCTTTCTTAAAGCCCCTTGGGGTTATAAACGCCGAAGCCCTCGCCCAGCACCTCGCTCGCGTCGCACACGATGAAAAAGGCGTCGGGGTCCAGCTCCTTGATGAAGCGCTTGATGGACACGACCTCCTTGTTGCGCACCGCGCACAGAAGCAGCGGGCGCTCCGAGCCCGTGTAGATGCCCTTGCCGTTCAGGAGCGTCGCGCCCATGTCGCGCGCGATCATCTCCTGCATGATCTCCTCATATTTGTCGCTGATGATGTAGGCGAGCTTGGCCGTGTTCTGCCCGTACACGACAAGGTCGAGCACCTTGGTCGTGATGTAGAGCGCAAGCGCGCCGTAAAGGGCGTTATTGAGGCTCCTGAACACCGCGGCATAGATCAGAATGATCGTCAGATCGATGCCAAGGCAGATATTGCCGATCGACAGCCGCTCGACGTGCGACCGCACGATCCACGCGCCAAGCTCCGAGCCGCCGGTGGTCGCCTCCTCGCGGAAGATGAGTCCCGAAGCAACGCCCAGCGTCACGCCGCCGTAAAGACACGCGAGCAGCGGATCCATGGGCGAAAACTGATGGATCACATCGACCACGTCGATCAGGACCGAGCTCAGCGCCATCGTGTAGATGGACTTGCACAAAAACGCAAAACCAAACTTTTTCAGTCCCACCACGAAAAGCGGTACATTGAGCACAATGACCATCGTACCGATCGGCAGAACGGGCACAAAGAAATTGATGATCTGCGAAATACCCGTAAAGCCGCCGACGGTGAAGTCGTTCGGCGCATAGAACCAGTTGAACGACAGCGCGTACAGCACGCACGCCAGCGTGATAATGACATAGCTGCGCACCTGCTCGCGCACGCTTTCCTTTTTCATAGACTTCTCTCCTCTCTTTTCTCTTCCCCGCTCGTCTCCCGCCGTCAGATGAGCGAGAGCTGCTTATCGTCGCTGTCCTCCGTTTTGAGCAGTGCGCCCGTCGCCGGGATGCTGCGCCCGCGGTAGCGGGCAAGGTCGGTGATACCGGTCTCCTCGGGGAAGCGAACGGTATCCAGCGTGTGCTTCTTTTTGAGCGTCATCAGCGCAACGCCCTGCGTTGTGCGTGTGGTCTTCACGCCGAGCAGCGCGGTGCTGACGATGAGCACGCGGGGCTCGCTTGAATAGACGGCAATCTCGCGGTCCTCCCGGATGTGCAGCATCGCGCGCAGCGGGCTCTTGTCGCTGTAAGCCCCCGTCAGGCGGCGGCGGTTCGAGGTCGTCCTGTACGCCGAGAGCTCGACCTTCGCGGCCTTGCCGTTTTCAAAGAAGAAGATCATATAGCCGCTGTAGTCGCCCGGCAGCACCATGCCCATGACGCTCTCGCCCTCGTCCATGCCGAGCTTGGCAGGCAGGTAGTCGCCAAGCTGACTCGCCTTGCCGTCGGCAAAGTCGCTCACGCGCGTCTTGTAGACCTGCGCCTTGTCGGTGAAGAACATCAGCTCGGCGGCGTTGGAGCTCTCCACGCTCGCGCTGAGCGCGTCATCCTCCTTGAACTTCTGCTCGCCGGACATACGCAGCGACTGCGGCGTGATCTTTTTGAAATACCCGTGCTGCGACAAAAAGAGCGTGACGGGATAGTCCTCGACAGGATCGTCCTCCACCTCCGCGTCCTCGACAAAATCGTAGATGATACCGGTGCGGCGGGGCTCGGCGTACTTTTTGCGCACCTCTTCGAGCTCTGTGATGATGATCTTGCGGATGCGCGACGGGCGCGCGAGCGTATCCTCAAGGTCTTCGATCTCCGACTCCAGAGAAGCCGTCTCCTCCACGCGCTTTAAGATATATTCGCGGTTGATGTTGCGCAGCTTGATCTCGGCGACGTACTCCGCCTGGATCTGGTCGATGCCGAAGCCGATCATCAGGTTCGGCACAACATCGGCCTCCTTCTCCGTCTCGCGGATGATCCGGATGGCCTTGTCGATATCGAGCAGGATGCGCTTGAGGCCCTTCAAGAGGTGCAGCTTGTCCTGCCGCTTTTTGAGCACGAAATACACGCGCCTCTTGACGCTCTCGGTGCGCCAGGCGCACCACTCGTCCAGAAGTTCGCGCACGCCCATCACGCGCGGCATACCGCCGATGAGCACGTTGAAGTTGCACGAGGCCGTATCCTGAAGCGTCGTGGCCTTGAAGAGCTTCTGCATCAGCTTGTCCGGGTCCGTGCCGCGCTTCAAGTCGATCGTCAGCTTGAGGCCCGAGAGGTCCGTCTCGTCGCGCATATCGGAAATTTCCTTGACCTTGCCCGCCTTGATGAGCTCGGCGACCTTGTCCATGATGGCCTCGCTCGTGGTGGTGTAGGGGATCTCGTAAATTTCGATGAGATTTTCCTTTTTATCGTAGCGCCAGCGGGCGCGCACCTTCACACCGCCGCGCCCGGTGTTGTAGATATCCTCGATGGCGCGCGCATCGTATAAAACCTCGCCGCCGGTCGGAAAGTCGGGCGCGAGCAGCGTCTCGCCGATGCGCACCTCGGGATTTTTGAGGAAGGCGATCGTCGTGTCGCAGACCTCGCCCAAATTGAAGCCGCACAGCTGGCTCGCCATGCCGACGGCGATGCCCTGATTCGCACTGACAAGAATATTGGGGAAGGTTGTCGGCAACAGGGCCGGCTCCTTCATCGAGTTATCGTAGTTGTCGACAAAATCGACCGTGTCGGAGTCGATGTCGCGGAACAGCTCGGCGCAGATGGGCGCGAGCTTAGCCTCGGTGTATCGGCTGGCCGCCCACGCCATATCGCGCGAATAGACCTTACCGAAGTTGCCCTTCGAGTCGACAAACGGGTGCAGCAGCGCGCCGTAGCCCTTGGAAAGGCGCACCATCGTGTCGTAGATCGCGGCGTCGCCGTGGGGATTCAGCTGCATCGTCTGGCCGACGATGTTCGCGCTCTTCGTGCGCGCGCCGGTGAGAAGGCCCATCTTGTACATCGTGTAAAGGAGCTTTCGGTGCGAGGGCTTGAAACCGTCGATCTCCGGAATGGCGCGCGAAACGATGACGGACATCGCATAGGGCATGTAGTTCGTTTCCAGTGTTTCCGTAATATTCTGCTCCACCACGTCCGCGTGGAGACCCATGACGTTCGGGTCGGCGCGGCGGTGGGTCTGCTTGGGTGTCTTGTCGCTTTTCTTCATTCGCATACCTCAAAATCGATCCGGCAGCAAGACGGCTGCCGAACACACTATTTCTATGATATCCTATCACACTTTTTTCAGCCGCGCAACACCGCGCGCAGGGGGGAATCCGATCTGTTCCGCCGAAAAAAAGCACTTCGGGCAGTCCGAAGCGCTTTTTTCGTCAATTTCTCATTTTCTGCGCCACACGGAGGGCATCATCAGCACGAGCAGCGGCATGATCTCAAGCCGTCCGAGCAGCATCGTCAGCGTGAGGACGAGCTTGCTGAAATCGGAGAGGAAGCCAAAATTACACGTGGGGCCGAGCGCACCGAAACCGGGGCCGACGTTGCTGATGGCCGTAAGCGAGGCGGTGAAGGCCGCGGTGAACTCCACCCCGTCGAGCGACACGACCAGCGTGCCGAAGAGCAAAATCGCAATGTAGGCGAAGAAGAACACCGACACGGACGAGAGCGTCTCTTCGCTCACGCGCTGGCCGTCGAGCGTGATGGGCCGCACCTCGCGCGAGTGCATGATACGGCGCATATCGCGGCGCACGCCCTTCACGAGCAGCACCACGCGCGAGACCTTGACGCCGCCCGCCGTGGAGCCCGCACAGCCGCCGCAGAACATCACCAGCACCAGAATACAGCGGCAGAACGGCGGCCAGAGGTCAAAGTCCTCCGTACAGTAGCCGGTGGTGGAGATGAGCGTTGTGACCTGAAAGGCCGCGTGCTCCAGCGCCGAGCTGAAGCTGCGTCCCGTTTTGGCAACAAGGTCGAGCGTGATAAAGAGCGTTGAGCCGACCACGATGCCGGTGTAGACGCGCAACTCCTCGCTCCTGAGCGCCTCGCGGAAGCGGCGCGTGGCCATGAGAAAGAGCAGCGTAAAGTTCACCGATGCGGCAAACATGAAAAAGACAAGTATCCAGTTGATGAGCGAGGAGTGGTAGTAGGCGATGCTCGCGTCGCGGATGGAAAAGCCGCCGGTCGAGATGGTCGTGAGCGCGGTGGTGAGCGCGTCGAACCACGGCAGGCCGACGATGCGCAGCACAACGGCCTCGATCGCCGTGAGCGCGATGTAAATGCGGTAGAGGATGCGGGCCGTCTCCCCCGTGCGCGGGCGGAGCTTGGTGCTGATGGGGCCGGGCGATTCCGCCTTCATCAGATTCACGCTGCCCTCGCTGATCTTGGGCAGCAGCGCCAGCACGAGCACGAGGATGCCCATGCCGCCCATCCACTGCGTCAGCGCGCGCCAGAGCTGGATGCCGCGCGGCAGCGCGGACGGAGCCGAGAAGATCGATGCACCCGTGGTGGTCAGGCCCGAGACCGTTTCAAAGAAGGCATCCATAAAGTCGCAGCTATGGCTGAAAAAATACGGCAGCGCGCCGAACAGCCCCAGTACGATCCAGCACAGGGCCACGCAGACAAAGCCGTCGCGCGTCTGCAGGCGCGGATCGTCCGGCCTTGTGAGCGTCAAAAGGCCGCCGACTCCGCCGCATATCGCGACGGAGCGGAGAAACGCCGGCATATCCGGCCCCCCGCTCACCGCTGCAACCAGCAGCGGCGGCAGCATACACAGCGCCTCGATGCACAGGATGAGGCCCACGATCCTAAGGATGAGTTTCTGGTTCATAGTAACTTCCTTTGCCGAACAAAGCGGCGATCAGCCGAGAATATCGTTGAGATCCTGCAAAAAGAGTTCCTTCGCCACCACGATGACGCGGTCGCCCGCGTGGATCTGGGAATGTCCGTTCGGGATCTCCATCTTACCGCCGTGCACGATGGCGGCGACGAGCAGGCCCTTGCGGAAGTGCAGGTCGCTGAGCGGACGGTCGAGGAAGTGCGTGGCGTTCGTCGCGGTGAACTCCACCGCCTCGATCGAGCCGCCGAGGATATAGTGCAGGCTCTCCACCGCGCTGCCCTGCGAGTTCGCAAGGCCGCGCACATAGCTCGAGATCTGCCCCGCGATGATGGCCTTGGGCGAGATGACGCTGTCGAGCCCCGTCAGGCTCACGATATCGAGATACCCCAGGCGCGACATCTTGGGCACGACCTTTTTCACGCCGTAGCGCTTGGCCGTGAGCGCCATGAGGAGATTCTCCTCGTCGCGGTCGGTCACGGCGATAAAGGCGTCGCAGTGGAAGATGCCCTCCGCCTCCAGAAGGTCGTGGTCCGTGCCGTCGCCGTGGATGATGGTGGCCTTGGGCAGCTTTTCCGCAAGCGTCAGGCACTTGGCCTCGTTCTTTTCCACGATCGTCACGTGCGTGCCGGTGGTCGTGAGCGTCCATGCAAGGTACTGGGCGATGCGGCTGCCGCCAAGGATGCTCACGCGGCGGATGGGCGCCGTGGGCCTTCCCATCGAGCGCAGCACGCGCGTCGTCTCCGCGGGCGTGCCAATGACATACACGCGGTCGCCCGGGAGCGGGACGAACGAGCCGTCCGGCACGATGACGCTGTCATCGCGCTTGGCCGCGCACATGAGGATGCTGTTGGGCGTTTCACGGTTGAATTCGATGAGGGATTTTCCCACAAGGCTGTCGCCCGGCGCAGCCTGAAAGCCGATGAGCTCAACGAGGCCGCCAGCGAAGGTCTCGACGCTGAAGGCGCTCGGCACGCGCAGGATACGCGAGATCTCCTGAGCGGCAGCGTGCTCGGGGTTGATGATCATATCGAGCCCGATCTCGCGGCGCAGAATGGGCGCGTCGCGGAAATAGTCGGGGTTTCGCACGCGGGCGACCGTGTGCCTCGCGCCGAGCTTTTTCGCCATCAGGCAGCAGATGAGGTTGACCTCATCGTTTTCCGAAACGGCGATGAGCAGGTCCGCCTCGCGCACGCCCGCCTGCAACAGCACGCTGGCGCTCGCGCCGTTGCCCTCCACGCACATGACGTCCAGCATGGAGTCGGCGTGGTCAAGCACCGCGCTGCTCTGGTCCACGATGACGATATCGTGATTTTCGCCCGTCATCTGTTCGGCGATCGCATAGCCGACCTTGCCGACACCGACAATGATGATCTTCATAGCTTTAAGATTCTCCTGTTGCGTTTTGCGTTTCTTCGGTTCCCTTCTGCCCTTCTGCCGCCTTCGGCTTTTTCAGCAGTCCGCCGGTTTTCTTTTCCTTCTGCTCCTGCATATGCTCCGTGCGCCGCAGCGCCATGAGGACGCTGTTGAACTCCGCGCCCATAATGAGCATCATCGAGGCAAGATACAGCCACAAAAGCAGCACGATCACCGCCCCCAGCGTGCCGTAGATCACAGAATAGCGCGCGATATTCTCCACATAGTAGGAAAAGAGGTAGGACAGCGCCAGCCACATCGCCATCGAGAAAATGACGCCGGGCCAGATGCGGTTCATCTTGCGCGATTCCTGCGCAAGGCCGTACATCAGTGCGATGGGGAAAAACACGATGCCGCCGAGCAACGCAAAGCGCAGGATCGACCACAAATGGATGGTCCGGTCGCTCAGCGGGATGGTGATATAATTGCCGATATAGTCCGAGACAAGGCTCAGCACCCGCTCGCCCACAACGGTGAGCGCGATGGAGATGATAATGATGAGGATCAGGCTCAGCGTGTAGAGCAGGAGCTTGATCTGATAGCGCAGAAAATTCGTCGGCGCTTTTTCGCCGTAGGCCCGGCGGACCGAGCCCATGAGCGCGCTCGCCGCGCGATACGGAAAATAAATGGAGAAAACGAGCGAGAACCACAGCAGCTGCCGGCTCGAATCACGGCTGACATAGGTGAGGTACTGCTCGATGATATCCAGCGCCTCCTGCGGCATAATGGTGTGCAGCCCCTTCAAAAACTGGCTGATATCGAACGACATCATACCGACAAGGTTGCTCAGAAAAATCATCAGCGGAAAAAGCGCAAACAGAAGATAATACGTCAGCGCCGCGCTGTCGCGCCCGACGTGATGGTCGAAGTAACGGCGCACCATCAGGTAAGCGCCCTTCAAAAAGCGGTGCCGCTCGAGATACTGCTGCAAGGGCGTGGCTCACCTCCTGAAATAGACGACATCTGTTCAATTTAGGTAGTATACCACAGCGCTTGCGGAAAGGGAAGCGGAAAAGCACAGCCACACAAAGTTTTTACATGAATAAAGACGGAAAAGGGGTTGACAGAGCGGAAAAATGTGCATAATATAATACCGTTAATTCCATAAGGTCGTCCGGTAGGTAAGGCTACCACAAGGATACGGACTGCTGCCGCGGAGTAGTGGAGACACTATGAGAGGGTTTGAACAGGTTGCATCGAAAGCAAGGTGCCATCTAATGCAGTTTCACCGCCTCGTGATGCTAAAGCTTGAACGGTAAGGAAGCGCCGCGCCAGCGGCAGGTGTTTCCCAATTGTCGCTCCCATAGCCGCGTCGCCGGACGCAGGATATGGGAGATTTTTTATGCACCTTTGAGAAAGGAGGAAGACGGTATGGTCGGATTTGAAGAAATGCGCGAGGAACTGTTGGACGGGATCAAGGAGCTTCTCAAGCGAAAACAGTACACCGCCCTGCGAGAGCTGCTCTGCGACCTGGAGCCGGCGGATATCGCCTCGCTTTTCGAGGACCTGGACGAGGACAGCATCCCGCTTTTGTTCCGTCTTCTTCCCAAGGAGCCGGCGGCGGAGGTGTTCGTCGAGCTCGACCCCGACGCGCAGGAAATGCTCATCCGCGGCTTTTCGAACACCGAGCTCAAGGAAGTCCTTGACGCGCTGTACCTCGATGACGCAGTCGATATCGTGGAGGAAATGCCCGCCAACGTCGTCAAGCGCATCCTGAAGCACGCGGACCCCGACACGCGCAAGAGCATCAACGAGATCCTCAAGTACCCCGACGACAGCGCGGGCGCGCTGATGACGACGGAATTTGTCGACTTAAAGCGCGATATGACGGTCGAGGACGCCTTAAAACGCATCCGCCGCACCGGTACGGACAAGGAGACGATCAACGTCTGCTACGTCGTCGACCCGGCGCGCAAGCTGCTCGGCATCGTCTCGCTGCGCACCATCCTGCTCGCCGACGAGGATGATATCATCGAGGAGATCATGGAGACGCACGTCATCTCCGTCACGACGCTTGAGGATAAGGAGGACGTCGCGCAGACTTTCTCAAAATATAACTTCATCGCCCTTCCGGTCGTCGACAAGGAAGACCGCCTCGTCGGTATCATCACGGTCGACGACGCCATCGACGTCATGGAGGAAGAGACGACCGAGGATATCGAAAAGATGGCGGCCATGCTGCCGACAGATAAGCCGTACCTCAAAACGAGCGTCTTTGAAACCTTCAAGTCCCGCATCCCCTGGCTGCTGCTGCTGATGGTCTCGGCAACCTTCACCGGGCAGATCATCGCGCGCTTTGAAGATGCGCTCAGCGCGTTCGCCATTCTGACGGCTTATATCCCCATGCTGATGGACACGGGCGGAAACTGCGGCTCGCAGGCAAGCGTCACGGTCATTCGCGGTATCTCGCTCGACGAGATCGAGTTTTCCGACCTTTTCCGCGTCATCTGGAAGGAGATCCGCGTGGCGGTCATCTGCGGCGCGACGCTCGCGGCGGCAAACTTTGCAAAGCTGATGCTCGTCGACAAGCTGCTCTTCGGCAACCCCATCACCGTCTCCGTCGCGCTCGTCATCTGCCTGACGCTCGTGGTCACGGTGTTCGCCGCCAAGGTCGTCGGCTGCACGCTGCCGCTGCTCGCCAAGAAGATCGGCTTCGACCCCGCGGTCATGGCCTCGCCCTTCATCACGACGGTCGTGGACGCGATCTCGCTGATGATCTACTTCAACTTCGCCTCCCTGCTGCTGGGAATTTGAAAAAATCGGAAAAAGGCGTTCCCATCGCGTCACTTGTGTGTTATGATGCTTAGTGTATGGCATTGTACGATATTCAAAGAGGCGGCTGTGCCATGCGCAGCCGCCCCTTCTTTTTTCAGGAGGGCATTCCATGGAAAATAAACTCAGAGAATATGCAAAGCTGCTCATTGAGATCGGCCTCAACGTGCAGCAGGGGCAGACGCTCGTCATCTCAAGCCCCGTCGACTGCGCGCCGTTCGCGCGCCTGTGCGCCTCCGCCGCCTACGACGTCGGCTGCCGCGAGGTCGTGATGCGCTGGACGGACGACTACATGAACCGCGAGCGCTTCCTGCGCGCGGACGACTCCGTGTTCGACGTTTTCCCCGACTGGCAGGCAGAAATGCTCAACGGCTATGCTGACGAGGGCGCAGCATTTCTCAATATCTCCGCCTGTGATCCCGAGGCACTGCTCGGTGTAGACCCCGACCGTCTGACGCGCGCAAGCCGCAGCGAGACGGCTATCCAGCCCTATGTAAGCGCCATAATGTCCAATGCCTGCCCCTGGTGCGTCGCCTCCGTCCCCATCCCGAGCTGGGCGAAGAAGGTCTTCCCCGATCTTCCCGAGGAAGAGGCGATGGACAAGCTCTGGGAGGCGATCTTCACCTCCGTCCGCATCAGCGGCAAGGGCGACGCGGTCGCGCGCTGGCGCGAGCACGTGGCACTGCTCAAAAGCCGCATCGCAACACTCAACGCGCTGCACTTTGTCTCCCTGCACTACCGCAACGCGCTCGGCACGGATCTTACGATCCGCCTGCCGGAAACGCACGTCTGGGCCGGCGGCGACAACACCTGTCGCGCAGGCTTCCCCTTCGTCGCCAACATGCCGACCGAGGAGG
>ENA-OWPF01002355-OWPF01002355.1-human-gut-metagenome-genome-assembly--contig:-NODE-2355-length-13603-cov-3.344627_pt1 | contig 13603 bp, 4 predicted proteins | sample MGYA00248261_ERZ651840 | MGnify/ENA primary metagenome ERZ651840 (study PRJEB26924, sample SAMEA4378268) | human gut metagenome | biome: human gut; feature: human-associated habitat; material: faeces... | reverse complement strand
AAATGGCGAAAAAACTCGAATTACATTTTTAGAAAATAATTTATTCCGTTTAGACATGGAACCAGATGGGAAAGATGAAAGCTTTAAAGAATATGCTACACCTAACAATAGTAATCACACAGGGCGTATCGTTCAACAAAGCGACTCTTCAAGTGAATATTCAAAACCTACTCCTACAGTTACAAATGAAGCAGGGGTATACACAATTGCAGTAAAAGACGGTGTGTCTTTAGAAGTATCTAAAGAAGATGCTACAATGACGTTAAAACGTGCAGATGGATCCATAGTTTGGCAAGAATCACAACCCGTACAATATAAAAATGGCAGTACTATTCAGACCTTTGTAAAAAATAGTGGTGAAAACTTCTTTGGTGGAGGAACTCAAAATGGTCGTTTTATCCATACAGGTGAATCTATCAATATCGCTAATGAAAATAACTGGGTGAGTGGTGGTGTAGCAAGTCCAAACCCATTCTTCTGGTCAACAAATGGCTATGGTGTAGTTCGTAACACATTTAAAAAAGGTGTTTATGATTTTGGTAAAACAAACAGTAATGAAGTAGAAGCAACACATTCAGAAAAACATTTGGATGCTTATTACTTTGTAGGTGATACACCAGTAAGTGTTTTACAAGGATATTTTAAATTAACAGGAAATCCCGCTTTATTCCCAGAAGAAGCATTCTATCTAGGTCACTTAAACTGTTATAACCGTGATGAATGGATCGAAGGTGGAACTACACCATTAGAAACTGTGAATGATAAAGTAAAATATACAGAAAAGAATAATGGTGGACAAATTAAGCAAGGTGGTATTCTTGAAACATTAAATGGAACAAATGAAACGGATTATAAATTCTCAGCACGTGCTGTAATCGATCAATATGAAAAATACGATATGCAGTTAGGTTGGTTCTTACCTAATGATGGATATGGTTGTGGATATGGTACAGACGATACCAATTTAGATAATAATATCACAAACTTGAAGAGTTTTACAGACTACGCAAATTCCAAAGGTGTTGGAACAGGTTTGTGGACACAATCTTCATTAACACCAGATTCAAATCAGCCAGTACATTTACAACGTGACTTTGAAAAAGAAGTTTACAATGGTGGAATTCGTACATTAAAAACAGACGTTGCCTGGGTTGGTTCAGGATATGATTTTGGTTTAGATGGAATCAATAAAGCTTACGACATTATTACTAAAGCAGAAACAAAGAATAGACCAACAATTGTTACTCTTGATGGTTGGGCCGGAACACAAAGATACGGTGGTATCTGGACTGGTGACCAGACAGGCGGAAACTGGGAATATATTCGTTTCCAAATTCCAACATATATTGGTCAAAGTTTAAGTGGTAACCCTAACGTTTCAAGTGATGTTGATGGAATTTTCGGTGGAAGTTCAACTATTCAAGCTCGTGATATTCAATGGAAAACATTCACAACTATGCTTTTAGATATGGATGGTTGGGGAAGTTATCCTAAAAAGCCATACGTATTTGGAGATGAAACATCATCAATCAACCGTATGTATTTAAAACTTAGATCGCAATTGATGCCTTATATTTATTCAACTGCGTATACTTCTTCAAACTTAGGAGAAGGCAGTGAAAAAGGTAAACCACAAGTTCGTGCCATGTTCTTGGAATTCCCTGAAGATACAAATACATACAGTAAAAATATGCAATATCAGTTCATGTTTGGTAAAGACTTCTTAGTGGCTCCAGTATATCAAAACACTGCAGCAGATGAAGCTGGAAATGATATTAGAAATGGTATCTATTTACCAGATTCGAACCAAGTATGGATCGATTACTTTACAGGAAAACAGTATCGTGGTGGAACAACATTAAATAACTTTGATGCCCCAATTTGGAAAATGCCATTGTTTGTAAAGAATGGTGCCATCATTCCTATGTTTGAAGCGCACAATAATGCAGCGACTAAAACGGAAACAAATAAAGGTGGAATTGATAAAACAAAACGTTTAGTTGAATTCTACCCAGATAAAGAATCAGAATATACTCAATATGAAGATGAAGGAAACACAGTTGATAACTCAAATCTTGAAGAAGTAAATTATGGTTCAAATGTGACAACTCATTTCACAAGTTCTGTAAAAGATGGCAAAGCCGTATTAAAAGCAGAAGCAAGTCAGGGTAGCTACAATGGATATGATGCAAATAAAGAAACTACATTTATTGTAAATGTAAGTAAGAAACCAACAGCGTTAACTGGAAAAGTTGGAAATGCGAATGTTGAGTTAAAAGAAGTTAAATCTCAAGAAGAATTTGATAGTGCAACAGGAAATGTATATTTCTACAATAAAGAGCCTAATTTAAACAAATTTGCGACAGAGGGTTCAGAATTTGAAAAGACTGAAATCAAAACAACTCCTAAATTGTATGTAAAATTCGAAAAGACAAATGTAAGCTCAAATGGAATCGAATTAACAGTAGATGGATTTGTGAATGATGGAAATTTAGGTAAAGATGAATTAAATGAAAATCTTCAAACTCCTGCTAACTTTAAAGCAGACGAAGAAAATATTACTCCAACAACAATTCCTTTGAAATGGGATGCAGTTAGTGATGCGACTGAATATGAAGTAGAAACAGATGGAATGATTCAATCTGGAATTACAGAAACAAGTTATACGCATACAGATCTTGAATACCACTCTAAACATACGTATCGTGTGCGTTCAAGAAATAAAGATGGATATTCAAAATGGAGTGATCCAATCGAAGTGGAATCTGCACTAGATCCATATCGTAATGTACCAAAAGATATTAAAGTATCTTGGGATTATGGTGATGACTGGGGTAAATTGAGTAATATTTTAGACTTTGATTATGGTACATACTTCCACTCAGCAAATTCAGTGACTGAAGATCAAGGATTGATCTATGATTTGAAGAAAGTCTACGATTTAGAACGTATTGACTATACTCCTCGTAATGACAATAAAGGAAATGGTACTGTACAGAGAATGGATGTTTATACATCTATTGATGGTGTAAACTGGACATTATCATATGATTCAAGTAAACAAAAATCAGATTGGACATACTCTAAAGATATGTCAGATTTAGATACTAAGACTATTGATATGACAGGAACATCAGCTCGTTATATCAAATATGTTGTTAAGAAGTCAAAAGGTGGATTCTTCTCTGCTGCCGAACTTCAACCATATATCGTAGATGGAAGTGAAGGATATGTAATTGGAGATACAAACAACGATGGCGTTATCGATGAAAACGATGCTACACAAATCGAAAACTATGTAGGTCTAGAAGATGGCGATCCAACTTGGGATCAGGTAAAACGTTCAGATTACAACAAGAATGGTTACTATGATGCACAAGATATTGCTCAAACAATGGTTCACTTAGATGGTGGAGTAAAAACACCTTCAAAAAATCCAAAAGGTTCTTTGATTACATCATTAGATAAGACAGATTATGCTGCAGGTGAAACAGTTACATTAACTATTTCAGGTGTAGATATGAAGAATGTTTACTCTATTGGTGGAAAAATTGGTTATAACTCAGAGGATTTAACTTTCAATGGAACTGCAGCTACTTTAGCTACAGCAAATATGCGAGAGTATAAATTTGATCGTATAGCTTATAAGAAATCTGAAAACAATGCTGCAGTTAATAGAAATGTAAACTTCACATATACAAATAGTGGAAGTAAGAAGTCTATTTCAGGTACAAAAGATATTGTAACAGTAACATTTACAGCAAAACGCGATATTTCTTTAACACCAGACTATTTCAATGCTTCTGAATACATGTTTGTAAGTAACAATTTGAATGCAATCAATCCAGCGGCAACTAGTGAAGATATTCAAACACCAGAAGTTACAGTTTCACAAATCAAAGTACAGAGTGTACAAGGTCAAGATGAAAGTGTATTACAATCTGGAATGGGTGTAGATAAGTTGATTGATGGTAAATGGGGTGCAGATGCAAACCGTTTCGAATTCAAATGGGGAAATAATGGAGATGAAGTTCCTGCAAGAGTTCCTTACTGGGTATTATTCAACTTTGATGGACAAAAAACAATCACAGACATGACTATTCGTGTTCGTGTAGATGGCACAAATATTAATACAGGCGCATTAAAAGACTTTGAATTGTATGCAGTTAATGGTGAAGAAGAAACAAAAATTGGAGATTACTCTATTAATGAAGTAGATTCTAAACAAGGTTTCAATATTCATTTTGATGAACCAGTACAAGCAGAAAAAATTAAATTAAATGCATTGAATAGTCAAGGTGGACTTAACTACAAATTAAATATTGATGAGGTAGAATTCTATCAAAATGAAGCTACTTATGCAGAAGATATTGTATTCGATGAAAACAATGCTTCTACAATAGGTGTAGGTCAATTAAAAGCATTTAAAGCTACAGTACTTCCAGAAAATGTAACAAATGGATTGTATTCTGTTGAAAGTGATAAACCAGAAGTTGTTTCAGTTATTCGTACAGTCGATGGTGATCACTACAACTATACTTTACATGCGAAAAAACAAGGAAAAGCTGTATTGACAATTACTTCAAATAGTACAAATAAAGAAGGCAAAAAGATTACGAAGACATTCGAAATCAATGTAGTAGCTGGTCAAGTTGTTGTTGATGATTTGAAAGCACAATTAGATGAAGCAAATAAAGCAATCGAAAACAAGAATCTATATACAACGGCTTCTATTGATGCATTAAAAGCAGCAGTTAAAAATGCAGAAGCTGTATTAAATGATAAAGATGCAACACAAACAGAAGTGAATGCACAAACAATTAATTTATTCAAAGCTATTCAGGCTCTAGAATATAAGGGTTCTAATGAAGGACAACCAGATTGTGAAACTGAAATTACTATTGACCCTGAAAAAGTAACGGCTACTTCTGAAGCACAAGAAGATCCTGTTAAACAAGCATTCGATGGTGATGCAAATACAATTTGGCACTCAAATTACAATGGACAACACACACTTCCACAAGGTGTAACAATGGATTTAGGTGCAGAGTATGATGTTCAACAATTGAATTATCTTCCTCGTCCAGGTAGTGGCAATGGTGATATCACAAAATATATGGTTGAAACAAGCTTAGACGGAGAAAAATTCAAGACGGTTGTAGTTGGAACATTTGAACACGATGGAAGTATGTTAGTGGATAAGGGTGAATTTAAGAAAGTTAAATTTGATACAACTAAAGCTCGTTACGTTCGTTTTACTGCACTAGAATCTTTAGGAAATCAGGTAAATACGTATGCTTCAGCTGCTGAAATCAAATTGTTTGGAACATTGCATAAAGAAGCAATTCCTGCAACAAGTATTACATTGGATAAAACTGAAGTAACATTAAGCGTTAATGAAACAGCGCAAGTGAAGGCGACTCTTTCTCCAACTGAAACAACAGATGTTGTCACTTGGTCAAGCGAAGATGAGTCTATTGCGAAAGTGGATGCAACTGGAAAAATTACAGCTGTTGCCAATGGTACAGTAAATATCATTGCGAAAGCAAATGATCAAGTCCAAGCTACAGTTACAGTTACGGTAAATGCTCCAGGTCAAGCTCAACTACAACAATTGATTGATGAAGCAAACGAAGTAAAATATGAAAATTTAGTTCTTCAAGATGCATTGACAAAAGCTATCACAAAGGCAACAGAAGCATTAGATGGTGATGAAGAAGCCTTGAGAATGGCTTACTATGAGCTTGCTGCTGAAATGTCGGAATTAGAACTTATTCAAAATAATCTTGATGAATTGAATGGATTTGTTCAAATGGATGATTCTTTATATGTAAAAGATGAAGCATTTACACTTTTCAAAAACAAGGTCGAAATTGCGAAGAATTTAATGGCGGACCCAATCAATCAAAAAGAATTATTGAAACCTCAAATCAAAGACTTAAATGATACTTATAAGTTATTAACTAAGTTGAATAGAGAAAAATTGAGTGCTGCAATTGAATTGGCAGAACGAGTAAGAACTGAAGATTGTGTAGATAATGATGAGTTGAATGCATTTAAAGCTGCTTTAGAAGCTGCAAAAGCTGCTGATCCAGTAAATAATGAAGAAATCGATGCTCTAGTAAATGCATTATTAGATGCACAGGCAAATCTAAAATATAAACAAAATGGTTTAACTACACAAGATCAGAAAGATTCTATCCAATTAGCATTAGATATCTTAAAAGGATTAAACTTAGAAGATTACAGTAAAGAAGATCAAGAAACAATCAAAGCTGCAATCGCAAAAGGTGAAGAAGCATTAGCTAATCCGGAATTAGATCGTGATGATGCAAACAAAGTCATCAAACAACTTGTTAAAGCATTGGCTGTAAAACCTAAGAAAGATATTGATGTACCAACAACTCCAGATAAACCAGGTACTGAACAAAAACCAGGAACAGGAGATTCTAAACCTTCAACTGGAAACAAACCAGGAACAGGTAGTGGATCAACAACGACAAAACCTGGATCAGGTACTACAACAACTGTAAATCCAAGCAAAGGACAATCAGGTGCAAATACGGGTGTTGAAAATAAAGCTGGTTTATTTGGATCATTAGGTGTTGGAGCTGTTTCTCTTGCAGGTATCGCAACGATTCTTTATCGCAAACGCGAAAATGGAAAAGGCTTAAAAAAAGTAAAAGTAAGAAGTAAGAAGTAATCAGTAATATATTCTCCTGTTTTGGGAGAATATATTCTTTAAAGTAAGGTGTTGTATATGAAGTGTATTAAAAAAATAATTGTTTTACTTATGGCTTTTGTGATGATTACAGGATGTCAAACAAATCCAGAATCATCAAAACCAGGAACAATCAAAGAAATTAACATTGATAAGATGGTGGAAAAATTTGATAACGAGGATACATTTGTAGTGATGATTACACAAACAGATTGTGGTTATTGTAAAGATTTTCATGAATTATTGGATAACTGGCTACCTACCCATAACCTAACTATCTATGAAGTTAACTTAGATCATGAAGAGAATGCGACTCCTAATGATAATTTGGCAAAAATACGTCCTTATTTCTCAAATTTTAAATATACACCTTCCGTATATTATGTAAAAGGAGGTGAATTTGTTTCTGATTTAAATCCTCAAGTACAAACAATTACTGAATCTATGCTGAATCAATGGATTAGACAAAACAACATTTTATAACATCAAAGGCATAGCAACGGCTATGCCTTTTTGGAGGTATTAAGTGATTAAAAAATATAAAAGATTATTATGTGTGTTTTTAGCACTCATTATGATGTGTATGACACCTTATCGTGTATATGCCGAATCAGAGAACACAGTGGATGTCTATCCATATATTGAAAAGGCGGTCAATAAACTCGATAAACTTGATTCTTTTAAATACACAGTAGCCAATGTATATGGAGATGGTGAAGAGTTGCGTTGTACAATTTACAATGGTGAAACTGCTAATCAATATATAGAAGTGATTAATAATTATCCTGTGGATGATGGTAGTGGAGAGACTTGTTTTAAATATATAAAGCATGACAGTAACAAGTGGGCTTATGTGATTAGTGAAGAAAACTTTAAAAAGAATTTGGATTCAATTCCATTTGAAAATTGGACAACAACACATCAGGACGAATATGGAAACGCAGTGGACATTCCGAGTTTAGGCAAATCTGGTTATCGTGCGATGATACTATATCAGTTGGTTGATGAAGAAAAATATTTTGCGAATTTAACAAATGAGTATGTAAAAGAACATAAGGATGAAATAGGCGAGGTTGATGCTTGGACAAAAAGTTTTAATAAAGAAGCTAAAAAGTTTCGAAAAGCTTGTAAAAAGGGTGTCATTACAAAAACAAAAAAGGGAAAATTATATACAGTATTGATGAAGTCAGGAAATCAAACAGTTAATTTTTCGTTTAATGTAGATAAAAAGGGAAGATTGACTTCTTATTTAGTGAATAATGTAGTAAATTATGAATTCCACAGTTTTAAATAGATTTTCACAAAAAACTTCAAAAAATATAAAAGATTCATTAAATAGTGCAAATACGTTAATAACTAAATATAGAGGCGAAAGCGCTTGCGATGGGTATTTTTTTGTTGGAAGGAGGTTAAATTAGTAATATTCAAGGCATTTTTTCAATTTTATAGAGGAGAGAAATAGAGAATGAAAAAATATTAAGTTTAGCAGTTTGTACTGCATTAGTTGCGAACATAGTTCCACTTCATATTAAAGCAAATGAATCTGGTGGAGATGTTCAGGTTTCTGAAAATGGTAACAGAATTACTATTGGGAATGGGTATATTAAGCGTGTTTTTGAAAATAATAATGGAAAATGGAAAACGGTTTCTATTGATAATAAAAGAATTGATGAGCAATTTAAACCGGCTGATGGTTCAGAAGATTTTGTCATTAATTTAGTGAATGGTCAAAAAGCTGAAGAACAAAAACCTGTAGTTACCCCTCCTACTCAAGCTTTAGATCGTGTGGCATGGGAAGCGACTCTAAAAAATAAAGATGGAGTTGAATTTAATCATCCAGAATATTTGTTTGATGGTGATAAAAACACATATGTAGATGAGTATCAAAAAGCTGGTCTTCCGATTTCTTTAGAAATTAACTTAGGTTCTAAACAAGAAGTATCTTCTTTCTCGTTCTTGAAAAGACCTGGATACTGGGATCAAGCATATGGTATTAATGGAACATTAGGAAAATATAAAGTATATATTAGTGATGATGGTGCAAATTGGAATGAAGTAGCAAAAGGCGAATTCACAAAAGAAGATTATAATTTGCATCAAGAAGATAATCTTTATAATGTTGGTGATGTAGTTTATGCGAATTTAAATGCGACATATAAAACTCAATATGTAAAACTTGAAGCTTTAAGTGATGCACTAGGAAATACATCTGAATTTACAGGTGCAGAATTTAATCTATATAGTGATAAAACAAGTGCGGGTATTCCACAAAAAGAAGTTTCTTTAGCAGAATCAAAAGCAATTTTTAAAGGTAAGTCTACAGATAAGCTTATGGATGGAAACTTAAATGTTGCGATTAGTGGTAATGTAAATGATGAAATTGTATTTGATCTTGGATCTGCAAAAACAATTGGTTCATTTGCATATCAGAAACGTCCAGGTTTCCATGATGCAAACTATGGATTAAATGGTACAATGGGTAAATATGAACTTTATGTAAGTGATAATGGTACAGATTGGGCTCCAGCAGGTAAAGGGGAATTTGTGCGTGATGATTACAACTTACATTCAGTTGTATTAAGTGAAAATACACAAACGAGCGACTGGAACTATAATGCTGGAGATACTTTACACAATGTTGGTGATTTGGTTTATGGAAATTTTGATTCTGTATACACAACTCGATTTGTAAAGATTGTACCTAAATCAGATTGTATGGGTAGCACGAATGAATTCCAGGTTTCAGAAATTAAATTATATTCGGATCAAAAATTTGAATCAAAGAAAGATGATACGGATACAGATATTCGTTCAAGTGAATTAACAGTTTCTGAGAATGGTGTTACTACAAAGAATAACGAAGTTCGCGTTTCTTTTGATACTTATGAAAAAGATGGTGTCAACTGGGATATTGATATGGTTACTGTAATGGAAAACAATAAACATTATATGAATTCTTATCTTGAAATCACAGTTGATAAACCAGAAGAAGCTAAGATTGATTATATTGACTTTGATAATTTTGTAATTCCGGAAGGAACACAAGGTGTATGGAGCATTCCAGATCAAAGTAACATTTCATCTATGTGGATTGGAAAACATGAATTGATGTTAGGACAACCAATTTATGCGAATGGATTATTCTTTGGTTCTGAATTTCCTGCACAGGATACAGATGTAAACGAAGATAATGCAATGCAGATTCGTTATTATTCTGGAAAATCAATTGCGAAAATGGCAAGTGATGGACAGAATGTTACTAACGAAGGAAAAACATATCGTACATGGAACAATGTTGTTGGTGCAGCACAAGGAACGCCTACTGATGTAGTTCAAACGGATTTCTTTAACTATATTGAAGATATCGCGACACCATCTGACTTTAGAAAACAATACAACTCTTGGTATGACAACATGATGAATATCAATGATGAAAGTATTGAAAAATCATTCCTTGGAGCAGAAAAAGGATTGGCTCAAAATGGTGTAGAACCTTTAGATAGTTATGTAGTAGATGATGGATGGAATAACTATAACAATGCGGTAGGTGGAGTAAATGCACCAGGAGAATCAGGTACTACACAAAACCAAACTGGTTTCTGGGAATTCAATAGTAAGTTCCCTAATGAATTATATACATCAACTGAATTGACAGATAAATTCCAATCTTCATTTGGTGTTTGGGTGGGTCCTCAAGGTGGATATAACTTCTTTGGTGGATTTGCGAAATACTTAGAGGCTATGGGAACTGCAGAAATGCAAAGTAATAGTGCATTAGGAAATGTAATTTGTACAGGTTCCAGAACGTATTTGAAGAACTTCGAAGATCGTTTCATTGACTATCAAACAAGATTTAATATTGATTACTGGAAATGGGATGGATTTGCATCAAGACCGTGTAACAATCCAAATCACAATCACATGACAGGTGGCAACCACGATATGTACTACACAAGTGATATGTGGGAAGCTTGGACAGACGTAATTGAACATGCCCGCGCAGCAAGAGCGCAAGAAGGCAAAGGATTATGGATCAATGCGACATGTTATGTGAACTTAAGTCCTTGGTTATTACAATGGGTAAATACAATTTGGGTACAAGATTCAGGTGATACTGGTGAAGCAGGTGCTTCAGGTGAAAGACATCAGAAAAAGATTTATTATCGTGACAATGTATACAATAACTTATATAAGAAAAATCAAATTCAATTCCCATTAAAGAATATTTACAACCACGACCCAATTTATGGCGTATCAGATGGAAGTAATGCAACAACTGAAGTATTCCGTGAATACTTATTAGATAATGCGATGCGTGGAACTGCATTCTGGGAATTGTATTATTCACCAAGTTTATTTGATGCAGAAAAATGGCAAGTAACTGCAGATGTATTAGATTTTGCAAAAACAAACCACAACGTGTTGAAGAATGCAAAACTATTTGTGCAAGAAGGTAAAAACCCATCTAACGGTGTTTATGGATATTCTGCATGGAATAACAAAAAGGGATTTGTATCTTTTGTAAACCCAACTGCAACAAAACAAACATATGAATTGACACTGGACAACATTGTGGGTGTTCCAACTTCAATGAAGGGATTAAAAGAATATTCTATTTATCCTTATGCAGCTGGAACTACAGGAAACATAGTTTCTTATGGTGATACTTTAAAAGTAACTCTTGAACCAAACTCTTCTGTGATTTATCAATATGGAAATACAGATAGTAAAGCACCAGGATTTGTATCTGCTAAGATTACAAAGAAAGATACTGTAGAAGTTCGTTTCAACGAAAGAGTATCTGATAATATCAAGTTCAAGGTAAATGGAAAATCAGCAGAAGCTGTATTACAAGATGATTATCGTACATTTGAAGTTAAGGTAAGTGATTTAAAAGAAACAGCCGATGTAAGCATCAATGGAATTAAAGATGTTTATGGAAATGAAGCATCTGCAGTTGAAGTAAAGGCTAGAACAGCAAAAGAAATTGCGAAAGCAGCTTCAAAAGAAGATGTAAAAGGTGATGTCTCTGAAAGCAAATCAGATAGTAAAACACTTCTAAACTTAAAAAACAAAGCTTATACAATTACTGAAAACGGAATTATAGGTGATGCTGATTTCAGTGTATCAATGGCTGTTGATACTAAATCAAGTAATACTGTTTTATTAAAACAGGGCGAAGATTTCCAATTATCAATTGATGCAGATGGATATGTAGTATTTGATGTTAAAGGACAACAAGTGACTAGTAAAGAAAATGTAACTACAGTAGTAGAACATGCGAGTGGTAAATTTAATACTAGCGAATACAAAGAGTCAGTAACACAAACTACAACAATTGGTAAAGTGAATGATGGTAAATTGCATGCAGTACACGCAGTTCGTGAACCAAATGGAATGTTGAAACTATATGTAGATGGAAGATTAGCAACATCAGCATATGATAAGAAAAATCATGGTACAGACTTAAGTGGTGCTCCTGTTGTACTTGGAAGTACAAACTTCACAGGATTTGTGGGGGATGTTGTTGTTAGAAATAGTGCATTATATTATGATGATGCACAAAAAGCTGCAGACGACTTCGGAATCAATGTAACAAGCAAAAAACTTTCTAAGAAAGGTTGGGATGCTGAAGCATGTTCACAACAAACAGATGAAGTAGGAACTGGCGGCGATGGATCTGCAAAAGATGTTCTTGATAACAAGCCAAATACATATTGGCATTCTAACTATAGTGGACAAGATCATTGTGGTGGAATTCATACATTAACAGTGAGTTTCGGAAAAGAAATCACATTCGATAGCCTAGAATATGTTGCCAGACAAGGTGGAGGAAACGGTACTTGGAAAAGTGCAACTGTATATGGAATTGATAAGTCTGGTAATGAAACGAAGATTGCAGAAGTTTCTGATATGAAACTTACAAACAATAAATATGAATTTGTGTTTGATCAATCACAAACATGTAAAGCTGTACGATTTGAAGTACAAGGAAGTGGTGGATTTGCGAGTGCTGCAGAAATCAATGCGACTGTAAAAGTTCAACAACAAAATACAGAAAAAGTATTAGATTTACAAAATAAGGCACAAGAATTATTGAATAATGTAAATTCAGAAGATTACACAAAAGAATCTTATAAGAAATTCGTTAAAGCTGTAGATGCTATCATGGATATGAGTGCATTCGCTTCTGAAGAAGAAGTGGCAGCATTAGATGCAAAATTAATGGATGCATATAATAATTTAAAGGCCGAAAATCCATCGACAGTAAATAAAGATTCACTTACTAAAGCTTTACAAAAATATGCAGAATACAAAGAAGCAGATTATACGGCTGAAAGCTGGGGAGCATTTGCCAAAGCTTATGCTGCTGCTAGAGAAGTGAATGATGATGTAAATGCTACACAAGAAGAGGTAGATGCGGCGGTAGAAAAATTGAATGTAGCTGCTAAAAAGCTTGTAAAATCAGAAAACCCAGTTAATCCAGAAAAACCTGGCAAGCCAGAAAATTCTGACAAGCCTAACAAACCAGGAACTGGAGAAAAACCAAGTAAACCGACTAAACCTGGAAATAAAAAGGAACCTGAAAAAGTAACGACTGGATTACAAACAAATACCGGAATCTTAATGGTAGCAGGAACACTTGCGCTAACTGGATTTGGGGTATTAGTTGCTTTAGCAAGAAGAAAAAGATATTAAAATATCCTAAAAAATAAAGATTAGAGCACAATAAATCTGGGTGGAATTAGGTAAATTTGCTCTTTAAGAATTTTAGGAGCGGGGTAAATACTTCAAAATAGTTTATAGCTGATATCGGGCTCGGACAACATTGGGCGCAATAAATTTGGATGGGGTTAGGTGAATTTGCTCTCCAAGAATTTA
>ENA-OWPF01002333-OWPF01002333.1-human-gut-metagenome-genome-assembly--contig:-NODE-2333-length-13713-cov-3.599356_pt1 | contig 13713 bp, 12 predicted proteins | sample MGYA00248261_ERZ651840 | MGnify/ENA primary metagenome ERZ651840 (study PRJEB26924, sample SAMEA4378268) | human gut metagenome | biome: human gut; feature: human-associated habitat; material: faeces... | reverse complement strand
TGTGTCCCTTGCAGGCTGCGGTCTTTTGCAGCAGCTGTTCCCACTGATCATAGATGGCTGAGGGAGCAAATGTTCGGGCATCCTGCCGGGCATTTCGCCCCATGCTGTGGCGTAAATCTGGATCAGCCATCAGCTGACGCAGACTGGCGGCCAGACTTTCAGCGGTCATGGCATCGGCCAGGAGCCCGTTGTGGCCGGAACGCACCAGGCTGTTGACGCCACTACACTCTGCAAACCCTACAACCGGAAGACCATGAGTAAAGGCTTCAACTACTGTCAGGCCAAACCCCTCAAAGCGGGAAGGGATACAGAAAATATCAGCTTGGGAAAATTGCTGTGCCGGTTGCAGGGTCAGGCCATGGAGATGGATCTGGGGGCAGTTGGCTATGGCAATCGCTTTGCGGAGAGCTGACTTCTCCTCTCCGGCTCCCCAGATGTGCAGCTCCCATTGGGGAAAGTCCGAAGAAAGCAGGGCAAAGGCCCGTACCAGTAAGGGGATTTGCTTGACTTTGGCAAATCGTCCCAAGGAAAGCAGGCAAGGGGCATGGGTGGCGGACAGCGCTATTGTTGGGGCTGGGGGGACTGGATTTCCTATTACATTGCATTTGTTTCGCAAGTTTGGGGGGACAGAGTCCAAAAAGGGAGGCATGAGCAGATGGACGGCATCCGCAGCCCAGAGAACAGCCTGACGCTCAGCCTTGTTCCAGCGTTCTTCTTCGATGCGCCAGGGATTGTTATGCTCGGAATAGAGCAGGGGGATGCCTGTCCCACGGAGTACTGCGGCCCAGAAAAGGATATTATTGAAAGAAGACGGGCTGACGAAAACATCAGGATCGATGCTGGTAAGCTCGGCCCGCAAGACTGGGACTGTCTCCGCATCACCAGTGAATGTATAGTGCCTGACATCCAGATTTTGAGGTACAGGAAAGGTAGGTCGCTCTGCAGGAGATGCATAGGTAAAGGCCGTTACCTGATGCCCTCGCATAGCCATTTCTACCGCGATACCTGCGACGACTTTTTCCAGTCCACCAGTGCGGTGTATATCATGAAGATCGATGGCGATACGCATTGGCTATCCATTTTTTTAATTTACGCAGACAAAGGCCTATTCGGAAGGTAATATCACCTGTCCTGAGCAGAAATTCCCACCACTCTTGGAAGGAGAGATTTTCAGCCATCTGGAAACAATCCCAATTTCTGCGTTTTTTTATGAAGTTAATATATATTTTTTTGTCATGTTGTTTGATATTAATTAGCTTTACTTCGTATGCTATTTTACTATAGAGCGAGTAGACATCCATACAATTTGTTACGGATATTTTTGTGTGGCATATCGAAGTATTATGCTGCCTATAAAAATATTTTGCATTATCTATTACAAATATGTTTTTTGCAAATATTGTTAAAAATATTGTGAAAGGATTGTCTTCAGCAAAAGTTCCATTTGAAAAATAGTATTGAGCTACACTTTCTATAAGTGATGTTTTATATATTTTATTGCACAAACTTGCTGTATGCAGGAAAAGGCTGCCACGGGCTTCAGAGGAAAGGGAGGATTCCGAAAATTCGATAGATGATTTTTTTTTGTGTACTGTTTGTTCATCAAAAGTAAAAAAAGCACTTGTAGCAACAATATCTGCATCATTTTGATGGGCAACGGTATAGAGACTTAGAAAGAAATTTTTATCGATATAGTCGTCACTATCGACAAATCCGATATATTTTCCTGAAGCATACTGAATCCCATTTTTGCGGGCTGCAGAAGGACCACTATTAATCTGGTTTATAAGATGTATGCGAGGATCTCTTTTACAGAATTCCTTGATGACTGCTTCAGAGTTGTCTGTAGATCCATCATTGACACAGATAATTTCGATATCACGCAAGGTTTGTTGACAGATGCTCTCAAGACATTGCGGGAGATATTTATCTCTATTGTAGACAGGTATGATAACTGAGATGAGAGGATTCATGTTTTTATCGCTAATGTTTTCATGGTTAAATAACAATTTCTGTGTTAACCAGATCTTACACCATACCTTTATAGGCTCTATTGTATGAAAATTGACAAAGATGGTATAATGATGTCTACTTTAGCAATCAGGAGGAATAAATTAACAAATTTTTATAGAGTTATAAAGTCATTATCTCTACACTATAGTAATATTTGAAAGCTGTTACTTTAAAAATTTATTCTTTATAGATTTAAGTATAAAGAATATCTTGGTGCCAAAGTCGCTGCGCAGAAGATTATTTTTGATAACTTTAAAAGAGTAATTTTTAAATTGCTTTGACTTAAATAAGATAAATCGAAAATAACTATGCTTTTTTATCGCAAGTCCCATTTCTCTCTTTGCGAGGTGATTATTGTCTGGAGTAGTTGATATCCCTCCATAACCCATATGGGTAATAAAAAAATTGATATTCTTTAGTTGAGATGGGGATTGGAATTCGCGTAGTATGAAATCGTAATCGCCAGCTATGTGAAATCCTGTATCGAATTTTTTCTGTATGGAAGATCTTCTGGTAAAAAGTCCAGTGTGTGGAAAAGGCATGGTGTAAAATTTTCTTTTGAATGCTATGGTATTGCTGGGAGCTTTAAAATAGGAATTTAAATTCCCATATTCGTTTGAGAGTATAATATCTCCAGCAGCAAATATAGTAGTTTTGGGGAAATAATATATCTCCTTTTGAACTTTTGCTAAAATATCTTCTGATGCAAGCTTGTCATCAGCCCCTAAGAAAAGAACCCATTCTCCCATTTTGTCTTGCCAGCGGTCAATAGCCTTGTTCCAGGCATCATAAATGCCACTGTCTTTACCGCTGTCCGCTAGAATTTCTGGCAGGCAGTCACGGTATTGCTCCACGATCTGCATAGTAGCATCCGAAGAGGCGCCATCTTGCACTATCCAGTTGAAGTCTCGGCAGGTCTGGGAAGCCAACGAATCTAGCAGATGTGGTAGTGTGGCTGCCGCATTGTAGGTAGAAGTGATGATGGTGAAGAAGGGAGGCATTGCTTAATTAACCTTTTCTCAATATTTTTATAATATATCTTAGTAACGGGTTCTGAGTCATAATGCTTCGTAACTGACGTGTAGTACTTCGATATGGCCATGAATAGAGAATATGGGCTGGAGTAGTAATAAACTTCTCAATATTTTCTATTTCGCATTTCCATTTTGAGAATCCGTATATAGATGATTTAATAGAATTTTTACAGATATTTTTTACATCTGAGAAATCAATTTCTTCTGGATATTTATAATTATATAAGATTCCGTTATATTGTGGATAAATATACTCATTCATAGTTCCACAATCCGGAGCAATGACACACTGGCCACGACAGAAAGCCTCTAGCATTGCCTGTCCAATGCCCTCCTCAACACGGGGGGCAAAGAAAATATTAGCAGCATTTAAAATAGACTCATACTCATGCTTATTTGTAAACCACCCATCAGAGATAGTAATATTATGATAACGTTGCTCTTCGAGGGATGGGGGCTCAGGAGTAGGTTCTCCTGGATCTGGAATAAGCCGTAAGTGAAACGAATTAAATCGATTTTTACCGATGAGTTTGCGAATTGTCGCCCAGCTGATTTGGGAAGGGCGACGACACCAGAAGAAGCCATGCAATCCAGAAAGTTGTAATGCTGGTGGATCCGCTACTGGTTTCTGCCAGTATTGTACGTATTTGCTGCATAAGCCTATACCTTGACAAAAGTAATGTAATGCTTTTGAAAAATTAAGAATTTTTATATTATATAAATTCTGGAAAGCTGGACGGATATCATAGCCCTGATAAGCAGTCATCCCATATGAATCGAGCATGGGGACAAAAGTTATGTTATGATGTCTTTTACCAATATTTGTTAGCGATGCAGGAAGTATTTGAAAACAGACAATAGCGTCATAATGGAGAAGATTTCCTAATTTGATGGGAACCCCACCGTTCCAACTTTCATCCCAATAGGTGGTAACGCTATGCTTTTCTTTTAGTAGATTAAAAAGAAAGTTTGATGATAACGTTTTTTTATGAAAAGAATGATCTATATATGCTATGTTCATTGATTTTTCCTAACTTGAATTACTATGTTTGAATTTCTTTCAACTAATTAAAGTTTATCTCAAAGAATCTTACTAAGATTTTGCATTAATTCCTGTTTATATGATTGGATAGAATGGCGCTGACGTGTAAAATTTAGGCACTTACTCGCCAAATTTGCACATTCATTGGGAGCCAGTTTCTTTAGATTATCTATAGCTGAAATGATACCGTTTGAGTTGAGTGCATGTATTTTAAAAGTAAAATCTTGCATATCTATACCGCAACATTCTGTTATAACTGGAATTAATCCATTACACATCACGCTAAGGACAGAAGTTGCTTGCCCTTCAGAGCAAGATGGAAGAATCACATATGCGCACTTATTGATAAGGTTTTTATATATCGATGATTGTGTATTAATAAACCCATAATTATGTATATTTTGAGCGTTCAGCTCTGTTCTGTAGGCCTGAAAGAAGTTTTGTTCTTGAGGATTGAGGCCACAGATATGAAGATGGTACTCTGGAAAAGAGGGGAATACATCAAGCAGAAGATCAAGGCCTTTATGGATTGCTCCTGAGCTTCCGAACCATAAAAAGTTCTTTTGCGATTGTGCCCAATTTTTATTAAGAGCATCTTTGAGTAATATATTTTCAAAATACGAAGCATGCTGGGTAAAAATTGGGCCATCATAATATTTTCTATACGTATCTACAATAGTATCATTTCCCAGTAAAATCATAGCATCAGTAAGTGATGTCTGCTCGAGGTATGTATATGGTACGATACGTCCAGATTCTGGAAGAAAAACTCCTTTTTTCTTGTAAACTTCTTTAATCCTAGAGATAGTTGAATTATTTTGATAATCAATATGCATTCCTGTGCCATAATATATTTTTATAGCGCTAGTATTTTGGTAAAAAGAATTTGTTAATGGAGTTCCAAATCCAAAAATGCAGTTATATTTTTTGTAGTTTAAATTTGATGCTAAAGTGAACTGGCAAATATCTATATTAAATCCTAAAGTATTAAATACGTCTGCAATCGTTAGTGCTTCTTGAGCATTTGTATGTATATATAAATTTTTATATAAAAATGGATGGATTATATATGAAATAAGTACATTTTTTTTATAATTTGTTTTATATATATTGTAGATTATTCCTCTGCGCTCGATAATCTTTTTATAAAGTAAATGTGGCGTCAATAGCAGTTTTAGTTTACTGATATACTTCATGCCTTAGTCCTAGGGGCGTTTGTATAAATGCGAAAGAACATTCATTTGTTACACAAAAATACGCGTACTCAGATATATCTATCTTGCTAGATAGTCGTATCTTTATTGTTTCTAATTATAGATTCAATAACGCTGTCGATAAAATTTATATTGTTATTTTTGCAAGCTAAAATGTCGAAATAGTATATATTTGTTACAGATTTTAATTGATATTTTAGTAGATATAGAATATCTTTTCCAGTTGTTGTTGTTATAAAGTCTCCATAATTATCAAATATATAAAATTTCGTGTAGCCACAGTTTAGTAAAAGTTTAACAGCCTCTAGATATTTTTGGAAAGTACCAGTGCTGGAAAAATCATTTTCCCAAAAAATAGCCGCTGAAGTTTTAAGGAAAAAGTGTTTTCCAGATAAAATGCAGTCATAATCATAGCCATCTGTATCAATTTTAATCAGTTTGTATTCTTCAATAGGAAAACTGAGTTCTTCAACAATACAGTCAATTGATTTTGCATGGATATCCAGTGTCCCTTTTTTATTTTGCCGGGCAGTCCCTTTTTCCCTTGAAAAGGATAATATCTTATCCTCCATGCTGATAGCAATATTGAGAAGTGTTATTCTTTTTTGCTCAGACGGCGGTAAACGCTGAGTATTTTTTTTAAGATAGGAAAAAAAATAAGGTTCCGGTTCTATACAAATATACTTTGTAGTAGCTGTTGGTTGGAAAATTCCATATAAAGTATCACCAACATTTGCACCAATATCAATGATTACCCCATCAGTAATGTACTTTGAAAATTCTGGTAAAAACTTATCATACCGATTAAATTGCTTTTGATAAGTGTCTAAGCAATGCTCTGGAGGTAAAATTATTTCATAGTTATTTATTTTATAAAATCTTTCTTTACTTTTTAATTTTAATATATTCAGTAGCTTTGAATATAAAATATAAACCAAGGGAGGAGTAAATAATTTTATACATCTTTTGAATTTCATCATAATTCCTTATGAGTTAGAGTGAGTGATGTGCATATAGACGTACAATTTCTTTGCTATTGCCACACATATGTATCTCACCTCTTTCCACCAAGTATAGCCAGTCACACTTTTCCACAGTCGTCAGTCGATGCGCGATGATGACTATCGTCATATGCTTACGCAGCCCTTCAATGGTCTTCTGTATGGCCTGTTCGGTAGCACCGTCAAGGGCAGAGGTAGCCTCATCGAATATCATGAGTTGCGGACGCCCATAAAGGGCACGGGCAATGGACACGCGCTGCAGCTGGCCACCGGAAAGGCGTACGCCACGTTCGCCGATGATGGTGTCGATACCGTCTTCCAGATCATCCAGAAAATCCATGGCCGCCATGCGGCAGCATTCCAGTACGCGCTGGCGGTCTATCTTCTGCCCCCACTGGCTGAAAGCGATATTCTCTGCCAGGCTGCCATTGAGCAGGAAGGGGCTTTGTGGCACATAGCCGATACCCTTCATCCACCCCACGCGCAGGCTGTCATCCAATTCCTGCCCGTCCACCAGCATTTTGCCGCTGCTGGGCGTGTACAGACCCGTCAGCAAGCTGACTATGGTACTCTTTCCCGCGCCAGAAGGACCAATAAGGCCGATCATGCTCCCCTTGGGGATACGCAGACTGATGTCCTGCAAGGCGTTCTTGTGTCCTGCGCTCGTATTGGGATAGCGGAAACATACGTTCTCAAAGCGGATCTCTTTCTGCAGGCGGCAAGGATGTTCTTCGGCTACGGACTGTGGCAGCGCCTCAACTTCCCTCACTTTTTTGAGGACTGGCTCCACAGTAGGAAGTTGCTGTTGCATCTGCAAGAGGCCCTGCACCACACGGTTCATGATTGGTAGCAGACGCCAGGCCACAGCAGCCAACAGGGCCAGCGTGGCACTGACATGAGCCAAGGTGGCGTCCTGCCAGCGCAGCAGCAGCACAGTACCCAGCAAAAGACAAATGCCAACGAATTCCAGTATCCACGAAGGCAGGGGCGGGAATACCGGCAGCACGCTCTGGCCTTGCATATAGCGTGTTTCGGCACGGATGTACTGGTCGATGAACTTTTCCTGCTGCTGGCAGATGAGGATATCGCGGATACCGTTGAGACCCGTGTGGATGAGCTTCATAGCCGCCTGCTGGGCATCGGCGCATTGTTGGCTGTATTTGCGTACCCGGCGGCGGCTGCAGCGAAAGATGGCCATAGCGGCCAGACTGGTGATACCGACCACCAGCAGCCCAGCCAGAGGGGCCATGCAGCAGATGGCCAGCAGCAGGGTGACCACTACAAGCAGTTGGGATAGTGCCTGAAGGCTTTGAAACAGAAAAAGGCCGGTGTTGGCGCGCCAGCCTAGCGTCGTTATCAAGTCACTGATCTTCTGGCCCGTATGCCAAAGATAGGGCGCACGCATATACCCTTGAAACAGGCGCACCCCCAGATGCATACTGACCATCTGGCTGTAGCGGCTCTGGCGCCAGGTGAGCAGGGCCAGCATCACGGTCTTGAGCAGGGCGGTGCCGCACAGCAGGCAGAGCAGCAGGGCCAGCAGCAGACGCGGGTCATCCTGTACAGGATGCAACACTGGCAACCAGTCCACCAGCTGCTGCATGAAGGGGTGGTGCACAATGCTTTGAGGGGAGGCCAAAACAACCCCCAACAGGGAGACTGCACCAGCCAGAGCGAATTCTGCCAAGGCCACAACGACAGTCAGGGCCATGACGATCCAGAAGCTTCGTTGCAGCGTTGGAGGCAGGGCGTAATAGATACGTTGAAAGGCCTCTATGAGCTGGGCTTTCAGCATGGTCCCCTCTTTATAGGTAATGGGTGCAGAAGTCCGCATATGCCGCCTTCAGCCCGTCTTCCAGGCTGATACGTGGCTGCCAGCCCATGGCGAACAGACGGCCGGAATCCATGAGCTTGCGTGGCGTGCCATCAGGCTTGGAAGGATCGGTGAGGATCTCGCCTTCATAGCCGACCACGCGGGCCACCAGGCGGGCTATGTCCATAATGGTCATCTCCTGCTGGCTGCCCACGTTCACATGCTCAAAATCAGAATAGTTTTCCAGAAGGAAGACACAGGCATCGGCCATGTCATCAGCATGCAGGAATTCCCGCAGGGGGGTGCCCGTGCCCCAGATGCTCACCTGGGCAAGCCCTTGAGTCTTGGCCTCATGGAAACGGCGGATCATGGCCGGGATCACATGGCTGTTTTCCGGGTGATAATTGTCACCTGTGCCGTAGAGGTTCGTAGGCATGGCGCTGATGGCGTCAAAGCCGTATTGCTTGCGGTAGGCCTGGCACATCTTGATGCCCGAGATTTTGGCCAGGGCATAGGCATCATTGGTGGGCTCTAGGGCTCCGGTGAGCAAGTACTCCTCTTTGATGGGCTGCGGGCAGAGCTTGGGATAGATGCAGGACGACCCCAAAAAGAGGAATTTTTTTACGCCGCTCTGCCAGGCACTATGGATGACGTTGTTCTGGATCTGGAGGTTCTCATAGATGAACTGGGCAGGATAGGTGGCATTGGCGTGGATACCGCCCACCTTGGCAGCAGCCAGAATGACGTAGTCCGGTTTTTCAGCCGCAAAAAAGTCGCGTACGGCCTGCTGCTCAGTAAGATCAAGTTCCGCATGGCTGCGAACGCACAGGTTTTCATAGCCCGCGCGGCGCAGAGCCCGGCAGATGGCACTGCCCACCAGACCGCGATGCCCGGCCACAAAGAATTTACCGTCTTTCTGCAACATGATGTCCTCGATACGGCGCGGGGCGGCCATACTGTCGCATGCCGCCCCTGAAAATATATGACGCGGCGTGGCGCGCGCTATTCCTCGTGTTTGAAGCTGGTAAAACCGGCGTCCTCCACCACAGCATCACGCAGGGCCAGCTCCAGATCATGGCGGGCCATTTCCTGTACCATCTCCTCAAAGGTGGTACGCGGAGCCCAACCCAGCTTGGCCTGAGCTTTGGCCGGATCGCCCAGCAGGGTCTCCACTTCGGTAGGACGGAAATAGCGCGGGTCCACACGTACGATGGTGTCCCCTTCCTTGACACGGATCGTCAGCGCCTTGCCCCGGGCTGCCAGTGCGGCCTTGTCCGCATCGATAGACTTCACGGTGGCAGTCTCATCCAGGCCTTCGCCCTTCCATTCCAGGCTCAGGCCCAGTTCGGCCGCTGCGGCATTGACGAAATCTCGCACCGAGAACTGACGGCCCGTGGCGATGACGAAATCATCAGGCTGTTCCTGCTGCAGCATGAGCCATTGCATCTCCACGTAGTCACGGGCATGGCCCCAGTCACGCTTGGCGTTCATGTTGCCCAGGTAGAGGCAGGAGGACAGCCCCAGCAGGATACGCGCCAGAGCCCGCGTGATCTTGCGGGTCACGAAGGTCTCGCCGCGCACCGGGGACTCGTGGTTGAAGAGGATGCCGTTGCAGGCATACATGCCGTAGGCTTCGCGGTAATTGACCGTGATCCAGTAGGAGTAGAGCTTGGCGCAAGCATAGGGCGAACGGGGATAGAAAGGGGTCTTCTCCGTCTGCGGGATCTCCTGCACCTTGCCGAACAGCTCGGACGTGGAGGCCTGGTAGAAGCGGGTCTTCTTTTCCAGGCCCAGCATGCGGATGGCCTCCAGCAGGCGCAGGGTGCCCAGAGCGTCCACATTGGCCGTGTACTCGGGCGACTCGAAGGAGACCTGCACATGGCTCTGGGCCGCCAGGTTGTAGACTTCGTCCGGCTGCACTTCCTGCATGATGCGGATCAGGTTGCCGGCGTCAGAAAGGTCCCCATAGTGCAGTACGAACTTGCGGCCTTTCTGGTGCGGGCCCTGATAAAGGTGGTCGATACGATCCGTATTGAACAGGGAAGAGCGGCGCTTGATGCCGTGGACTTCATAACCCTTGTTCAGAAGAAATTCCGCCAGATAGGCGCCGTCCTGACCAGTGATACCGGTGATGAGTGCTTTTTTCATACTGCGTACGTGTTAAAAGATTATTCTTGGACGCGGAGCTGGGCAGCAGGGATGGAAGCAAAGCGCTCCTTGTCCTGCTCACCGGCATAAGGTCCCTGTTTGACTTCGATCATTTCCGATGGCTCAAGCATGGAAAAACCGTGACCGCCGTGGGCAAGCAGAACCACATCCCCCGGCCGGAGGATACGGCTTTCAAGATAGGCCCGGCTACCGGGGGCATAGATATCCATGCGTACTTTTCCTGACCGGACAAAAAGAACTTCTTGGGTCCACTCCACTGTACGGGGAACAGGATTGTGATCATGAGGAAGTATCTCGTGCCCCTGTGGATGGTTCATGTAGCCAAGCTGCTGGGAAAAGGTTCCAGGAGTGAAGAACTGTATGCCATCAGCACGGTAATCAGCGGGAATAATGAGAGCCAGCAGCTCGCCTTCATATCTGATGGAAACAATATCTGCCATGCTACTTCCTTATAAAGAGGAAAATATTCTTTGCGATAAATCTGGCCGGACAGGATGGATTGTGAACTATTTTAGATGGTATTCTGTACCGGATAGCATATGTCGGGGCAAAGAAAAAGGGGTCACAGCTCATCACCGTAACCCCTAGTCTTCCTTGTGGTGGAGAAGAGGAGACTTGAACTCCCGACCCCCGCCTTGCGAAGGCGATGCTCTCCCAGCTGAGCTACTTCCCCACATGGACGCCACAACGCGGCGTAGCGAGGTATGTATGCCATTCATCTGCCGCGGTCAAGTCTTTTTTGTGCACAGGCCGCCCGTCGGTCAGGAGAGAGGGGCCTGATATCCGTGGCATGCAAGGGTCGGTCGGCTACGAAGCCGGCTCCGGCAAGCAGGAGGACATACCTGCACCAGTGACCGCCAGGATGGAGAGGTCGTCATGTCCGCCGCTCGCTCCGGTTGTTTCCAGAGCGTTTTCTCCTTGGTATGCAGGCAGGCGAGCTCCGGCTTTCCCGGAACGCCTGCGGGAAAGCTGGGTCGCTCCGAAGCAGGCTGGTATACCAACGCCCTGCCCGCCAGGATACAGGGGCATCCCCGGACCGTGTCTTTCGGCCGGCAACCTTCACGCTACGCCGGACAAAGCCCGTGGCATCCCCGGGTCCTCTCCTTCCGCCATCCCTGAAAAAAATCGGCCGGGCCGCCCCTGTGGGGCTTGGCTACCGCGAAAAAAAACGCTATAGAAGCCCGCTGGTGTCACTATGAAGGAATATCGAGATCATTATTTTCTCAAGGCCAAGCGCGAGAATTATCCGGCCCGTTCCGTGTACAAGCTCAAGGAACTGGACGCGAAGTTCAAGCTCTTCCGCCAGGGGATGCGCGTTCTGGATCTGGGCGCGGCTCCGGGCTCGTGGTCGCTGGGTGCTGCCGAAAAGGTGGGCCAGCGCGGGCTCGTGCTGGGCTGCGACATCCAGACCACGGAGACCGCCTTTCCGCCGCAGGTCACCTTCATGCAGGAGGACGTGTTCAACCGTTCCGATGCCTTTGAAGCCCGCCTGTGCGAGATGGGGCCATTCGACGTGGTCATGAGCGACATGGCGCCCCGCACCACCGGGACCAAGTTCACGGACCAGGCCCGTTCGCTCGAGCTGGCCTGCGAGGCTCTGGAAGTGGCGCGCCTGCACCTCAAACCCGGCGGCAGCTTCATCGTCAAGATTTTCATGGGGCCGGACATCCAGGAGATGCTCCAGCCCATGCGTCGCGCCTTCAAGGCCGTCAAATCCTTCAAGCCCAAGAGCTCCCGAGCCGAGAGCAAGGAGACCTTCTTCGTGGGCATGGGGTTCAAGGCCGAGGCGCGTCCTGCCGCACAGGATGCGGGCACGGACGGAGCCGCCGACACCGGACAGGAGCCCGGCGTCCTTTAGGGGCGTCCCATCCTCCGCTGTCCGGGCCGCTGCACCCGCGTGCGCGCCCGGAGGGGCCGGAAGCGTGCTCCCGCCGCCGGGATGTCCCGGTATCCTGGGCAGGGAACGGACGCGCCGCAAGGCCGTCTGTCTTTTTTCACCTTTTACATTCTCCGAGTTTTGGGAGGTTTTATGTCTGGGCACAGCAAATGGGCCAATATCCAGCACCGCAAGGGCCGTCAGGACGCCAAGCGCGGCAAGGTTTTCACCAAGGCCGCCAAGGAAATCATCATCGCTGCCAAGAACGGTGGCGATCCGGCGGGCAACCCTCGTCTGCGTGCCGCCATTGCCGCTGCCAAGGCCGTGAACCTGCCCAAGGACAAGATCGAAGCCGCCATCCGCAAGGGTACCGGTGAAGATGCGGGCGGCGATCTGACCGAATGCTTCTACGAAGGTTACGGTCCCGCCGGTATCGCCATCATGGTGGAAGTGGCCACCGACAACAAGAACCGCACCGTGGCCGAAGTGCGTCACCTGTTCACCAAGCACGGCGGCAGCCTGGGCACCGACGGCAGCGTGAGCTGGATGTTCGACCGCAAGGGCGTCATCACCGTGGACAAGGCCGCCTACACCGAAGACCAGATGATGGAAGTGGCCATGGAAGCCGGCGCCGACGACGTCATCGACGATGAAGATGTCTGGACCCTCCAGACCGCCATGGCCGACTTCGCGGCCGTGCGCGACGCTCTGGAATCCGCCGGTGTGACCATGCAGTCCGCCGAACTGGCCATGGTGCCCCAGAACCTGGTGGCCGTGGACGCCGAGGCCGCCCAGAAGGTCATCCGTCTCATGGAAGCCTTGGACGACAACGACGACGTGCAGAACGTCTACGCCAACGCCGACTTCCCCGAAGACATGGATATGGACTAGTCCGGTACGTTCCCGCCCCTCCGGGCGGCAGATGTCCGTTTTTTGCCCGGCATTCCCTGAGTGCCGGGCTTTTTTTCTAGGGAGAGCTATGGCAGACACTCCTCTTGTGGTCCTGGGGGTCGACCCCGGCTCCCAGCGTACGGGCTGGGGCATCATCGCGGAACAGTCCGGCGTGCTGCGTCTGGTGGATTGCGGCATCATCCGCACCACCTCCAGCGGTGAAAAGGAATTCTCCCAGCGGCTGGCCGTCATCTACCGGCAGCTGGCGGACGTGGTGGGCCGTTACCGTCCGCAGGAGGCCGCCATCGAGCAGGTCTTCACGGCCAAGAACGCGGCCAGCGCCCTCAAGCTGGGTCAGGCCCGCGGTGTGGCCGTGGCCGCCTGCGCCGCCCACAGGGTGCCGGTGAGCGATTACGAGCCCACGCTGGTCAAAAAATCCGTGGTGGGCACCGGCCGCGCGGAAAAGGAACAGGTGGCCTTCATGGTGCGGCGTCTGCTCAACGTGCGCGGCGAGGGCTGGGCCCTGGACACCACGGACGCCCTGGCCGTGGCCATCTGCCATTTGACCATGCGCCGTTTGAAGCTGCTGGCCCGGCGCTGAGGCGCTGGAAGTAGTTTTTCAGGGGGAAGGAACCCCCTTTCACTAGCGCGAAAAGGGGG
>ENA-OWPF01002330-OWPF01002330.1-human-gut-metagenome-genome-assembly--contig:-NODE-2330-length-13720-cov-3.063008_pt1 | contig 13720 bp, 10 predicted proteins | sample MGYA00248261_ERZ651840 | MGnify/ENA primary metagenome ERZ651840 (study PRJEB26924, sample SAMEA4378268) | human gut metagenome | biome: human gut; feature: human-associated habitat; material: faeces... | reverse complement strand
TTTCTCAAGATGTTGGGCGTGAAGTGATTCGTGGGGGCTTTAGACGACTTTTAGGGTAGTATATTTAGCCATCGGAGCTGCGTAAAAAAATGGACAAGACCTATTAAAAATTGGCGCTTAGCTTTAAATCAATTTAGTATTGAATTTGGTGAGCGGATCATCAAATACATCTAAAAAGGAATTTACACAAATAAATTTACACACTCTTTGTCTTTTTTCTTGCAAGCATGTACTCTTATAAAAAATCCCAAAATAATTAAGTGTTTCTTTAAGGTTTTGTTTATGGACGGCTACACCCCGCTTTTACGTTCAATAGCACTCTTAGTCTCCTGGTGGACACTTGCATCTCAATCATATGCAAGTATGCCTGACAATTTCATACGCGTGCTTTTATTAGCCATCGCCTCAATATATTTAGGTTATTACGGTTTGCAATGTCGTAAAATGCGTCGCTTTATTTCAATGACTTTTGTATTGAGCTTGTGTTTATTACCGTGGGCTCTATTTATTGAGCTTTTATTGATAGGAAATGCACCTAATCTAAACTTAGCGCTAGTTGTCTACAATATCTTTAGATTATTCTTGATTTTTATGGTCTTTTTCATCTGTCTTAAAGAATTTTTTACAGCAATTAAAAATTTTTAATTCTTTTTAAAACAAGATCTTATTTATAATTTAGGCAAAAATTACGCACTTTACGCGTAATTTTGCCTCCCCCTCAAAATCGCTTTTCTCATAATAGCTTCACCTTCAAAACAGGAGCTTTTTATGAGACTAAAAACATTAGCGTGCGCTATTAGCTTAAGCTTAGCGTCTTCTGTCATTAGCGCACAAACTCTGCATTCAGTAAGCGTACATTCAAATGCTTATCAAAACAAAGAAGCGATAAATGCAATTCTCTCTCCCTATATGGGCAAGGAAATTGATATCAAGCTTTTACAAACAATCCTTAACGAGGTTAGCCGTTATTATCATAATATAGGCTACACCTCATCTCAGGCTTTCTATCCAGATCAAAGCACTGTAAGTGGCGATCTTTTAATCGAGATTGCCCATCCAAGGCTCTCAAACCTTAACTTCAAAAATCTCGCCTCGTTAAATTCTTTTGCCATGTCGACACTATTTAACGGCCTTAAATCCTATCAAGGACAGTATTTCTCAGAAGAAGATTTGACCAATCAACTCTATAAACTCAATGACTTAGGACAATTTTCTTTACTTGGAAGTTATAGTGCTGGCGCCCAAAATGATAGTGTCGATTTGAACTTAACTATAGATCCAGTACGTAAATTTAACTTTGTAGTTTTTGCTGACAATTATGGTACTAAATCATCAGGACGTATCCGTGGCGGAACTCAGATTAATGTCAATAATCTCACCGGTAGCGCCGATGTCCTCTCGTTTTTCTATGCCAGATCGCAAGAAAAACAAAACAACTTCAATTTAAGTTACGAAATTCCCGTCAGCTCGCATCCGACTGTACTTGGAACTTCACTATGTCTATCTGATTATGAACTCGCCGGTGAATACAAAGTACTCGGGGCTCAGGGCAAATCCTTAAACTACGATATCTATCTGCGTGAACCTGTTTTCCGCAATCACAATACGAAGATCAATGTTACCGGTGGTGCTCGCTATCGTCGAATTTCTGATGAATTTAAAACTTTTGATGTTGAATTTAAAAAACACAGCTTTGCAGGATTTTTAAGTGCTGAAAGTCTCTATGCTAAAAACAAAGTCGAACTGTCAGGCAAGCTGTCCTTTACTGTAGGTCATCTTGAAAATGATGATGAATGGGAACTTTATGATGATAGTGGTTTTAGCCTTACGAATTTTGAGGGCATGATAGGCTACAGATGCAGTAAATACGTAACTCTCAGAGACACAGTCTCATTCCAAATTGGTAGCAACGATCTTGAAAGTTCAGAGCGTTTTATACCAGCTGGGGCTGAACACCTCTCAGCTTATGACAGCAATATTCTCTCAGGCGATAGCGGTATTTTGAATTCTTTTGCTTTTGAAATAAGCCCTAACCCTAATTTTAATCTCAAGATTTCACCCCATTTTGACGGAGCCTATGTTCACAGTAATGGCTATGACAGCGAAAAAATTTTCGGTACTGGCATCAAAATTGACTTTAAAAAAGACGGCTTTTTCATCAATTCAAGCTTTGATATTCCTGTAGGTCATAAGCCCACAGCTGATACTGACGATTTCAAAATTTTCTTACGCGCAGGTTACCACTATGCTTAAATTTAAATTATCTCTCCTAAGTCTAGCCCTCATCTCCGCTATTCCCTCAGCTTTTGCTGGAGCCTTGCCTTCAGGTTTTGAAAGCATACATGGTGGCGCTACGATGAGCACCTCTGGAAACACAATGGGAATTATCTCTAACAGCAAAAATAATGTAATTGCCTGGAAAGATTTTTCCATTGGCTCAGGTAACACAGTATTATTCGATAATCAAAACTATCTAAATATAGTCAAAGGCTCTGCTGTAAGTAAAATTGCTGGAACTTTATGTTCTACAGGCAATATTGTCATCGTCAATCCCAATGGTATTCATCTTGAAAAAGGAGGCAGTTTTAATGTAGCGCAGAATCTCACCCTCTCAACTTCTAAAATCTTAGATGAAAATATTGAGGACTTTAAACGTAGCGGAAGCTTCACGCCCCAAAACTCTGGCATGGGCCGTGTAATTTTAGCTGGTAATACTGAAGCTGAATTTATAGAAATTAATGCCAGCCAAATCATTATCCGCAATATTGAAGATCTTAAAAATCAAAAAGGAGAAGTTTTAACTAATAAATCTGCCGAAACTATAAAACTTACCAGCTCAACTAATCGCATCGACATTGGAGGTGAGACTAGTGTTGATTTAGTCAATGATTATGGCTTTGGCAATCTTAAGGGACTTTATTCTCACTTAGGACAGACAGCTATATCTACTGCCGAAGAGTTTTTAGCTATAGATAATGATCTAAGCGCAGAATACTTTTTAACTAATGATATTGAACTTAATTTAAACGCACCTCTAGGCGGAGAATTAGGCTTTAGCGGTCTTTTAGATGGTGCTTTTAATAAGATTAGCTACACTATTAACTATCAAAAGAATTCAGGATCGGAGCTCAATTTAGGATTATTCAATCAAATCTATGATGGTACCGTGCAAAATCTGCTCATCGATGCCTCAAAAATCACCCTCAATACCACCGATACCCTAGCTAATATCGGCGCTTTGGCAGGATCTATAATCGGTAGCACGATCAAAAATGTTGAAATTAAAAACTTTAGCATCGACTCTATGGATTCAAATCTTGATGCTTATAATATCGGCGCCCTAGCAGGTAAACTTAAAGCTAAAGGCTCTAATCTAAGTATGCTTGATAATGTCTTAAGTTCTTTTAGTAGCGAAACTGAAAATGCACTGAAAACGCAAAAAGGCTCTATAGGCTCTATGTTAGGACTATCAGTAAATGATATAAATTTAAATAATACTGTCTTAGGTCAAAGTACTAGTGCTCTCAATACTATAGGCAGCAATCAAGGCAGCACTATCATCTCTCAAAGCATAGATACTACACCTACAGATCTCTTAAAGACGGATGCCGGCTTTACATTAAAAGCTTTCTACAATCCTTTCTTTGTTGAAAACTTTGAATATGATTATGATGAAAATAAGAGCTATAACTATAAAGACTTAGTTAATAATCAAGGTTTTGATATCGACGCTTTAGTCAATATTACAAGCGACAGTGCTGACAGTGTTAAAGACGCCGGCACCTATGAATATCAACTCAGCAATCAAGAAGATCGCGAGCGTAATTTCTACTTTGTAGCTACTAGCGATACAGCTTCAGGTGTAGGCATTATCAAGATTAACGGTGATAGTACGGAAATTCCCGAGCCTGAAGTTCCGGAAAATCCCGATCCTGAACTTCCGGAGATCCCAGATAGTGGCGATAACAATAATACTTTAGAGCCTATACAGCCTACATTACCTAAAACTTTAACGCGTAAAGCTTTAGAGCTTAAAGATGAAGTTGCCCCGTGTCGTATTTGCCACAGTTTAACCAATCCTCTCTTAAAGAAAGACAAGCTGCGTCAGATGCCTAGGCTTGAACGCTTGCAGATAAGTATTAAGAATAACGAATTTATGGATAAGATCCGCAACGCTCAACTTTAAAATTTAATGCCGCCACTGGCGGCATTTTTTACTTAATTAAGAAATCATCAAAGTTTCCAAGCTTGTGCTTATTTCTATCATAGACAAGATTTTTATTGATTAAAGAATCATTAGCTTCAAGCTTAAGTTTGCCTTCAATATAGATATTGCCACGATTTAAAAGCCGAGCTCTCTCTAAAATCTGCATAGCTCCTGAGGATTCAATTTTAAAGCCCCAAGCATTTTCGCAGACACTGTGTCCTTGCAAGCTAAACTTGCCTAAAACTGACAGAAGATGCTGATTATTTAGAACACTGCCATCAGAAAATTCGAGCTTTGAACCCACTGCCACTTTAAAATTGCCGTGATTTTTTAAGATAGCCACATCCTCAAAATTTAATTCACCTTCTAAAGCGACAAATTTAAAATTAGCTAAAGACGAATTATTTTTAAAGACTACTGTCGAATTCTTATTTAAATTGAGCTTACCTTTATTATTAAAGAAGCTATTACCACCGACACTGAGACTAGAGCCCCGCTCTAAATTGAATTTATTATTGTTATTGAAAGTGGCATATTTAATCTCAGCTTTAGAATTTTCTAAGTTGAGAGTACCGTTTGAATTGAGCCTACTATCCCGAGCTAAATTTAACTTACTATTGCGCAAAGACAGAGTACCGTGATTTTCAAGCTTAGAACTGGCGCTTAAACTTAATGAAGAATTGCTTTTTAAAAGCAGTGAACCTTCATTAAGAATGAGTCCATAGGGCTTAACTGTAAGATTTAAGCGACTATCACTTAAAAGTGAGCCTTGATTTATGAGCTTACCGCCATGTTCTATGACAATGCGAATTCCTGGGGCAATATTGACTTTAGCTGCGGTGGCGGTTTTCAAACTTCCCAAAATGACTAGATCGCTTGTGATCTTATAGTTATTATCAAGCTCATAACACTTACCACGCTTAATCTCATCGGGAATCACCTGATTGACAAAAACTTTTTCGCAGTCTGCGTAAGCACCTAAAGAACATAAAGCCAAGAGCGCTACTAATAGCTTTATTTTTCTCATTAAAGCTCCCTATTTATCGATAATTTAATCTATAAACAGTTTAGCCTTTAGAAAAAAACAAACAAGTAAGCTTAGCCACTAAATGACTCTTTTATGAGCAAATCCGTGAAATTGCTTGTCACAACACATTTTATACAGAATATTATCTAAAATTTCAGGATATAATATTCTACCGATGGCAGTTAAAAAGCCTTTTATAAACACAATAAAAATATACGGTGGAATAAAACATGTCAAAGCTTAAAGGTTATGCTCTTATCGGTGATATCGGTGGAACTAATGCTAGATTATCCTTATTAAATTTAGCTGATGGTGAGCTCACCACTCCTATTATCTATTCAACTTCTGAAAACGATTCACTCGAAAGCTGCATCTTAAAATTCAAAAAAGAAACCAAAGCTGAATTTGAATCTGTATGTATCGCAGTTGCCAGCCCCATCACCGGCGATTATATCAAGATGACTAATAATCCTTGGGAGTTCTCCATTTCTGCAATGAAGACTACCTTAGGTCTTAAGGATTTAATCGTCATCAACGACTTCACTGCCATGTGTATGTCAGTCACCGTAATTGACAGAAAGAATTTAGTAAAGATTGGCGGTGGCGAGCCAGATCTGCAGGCCCCGATGGCTGTTTACGGTGCTGGTACCGGTTTAGGTGTAGCTCACCTTATCCATGTTGGTAGCAAGTGGATCCCTTTATCAGGTGAAGGTGGTCACGTAGATTTAGCTCCGGCTAATATCGGTGAGGATATGATCCTTATGGCTTTACGTGGTCGTATCGGTCACGTCTCCGCTGAGCGTGTACTCTCAGGCCCGGGTTTAGTCAACCTCTATGAAGCTATTGCAATGCGCAATGAGCGTGTCCGTCCTAACATGAAGCCTTCTGATGTTACCGCAGGTGCTTTAGCTGAGCCTGCCGATCCTGATTGCTTAGAGGCTTTAAATACCTTCTGCCGCCTGATGGGTCGTTTCGGTGGTAACCTCGCCTTAACTATGAGTACCTTCGGTGGTGTCTATATTGCCGGTGGTGTAGTACCTCGCTTTATCGACTTCTTTAATAATTCTAAGTTCCGTGAGGCCTTTGAGGATAAGGGTCGTTTCAAGTCCTTCTTACAGAAGGTTCCGGTCTATGTCATCACTGACAATTTAGCAGGTTTACGTGGTGCCGGTGCTTATTTACGTCAGCACTTAGGCGCTAAGCTCTAAACATCTAAGATAGCTAAAGCCCGCAATTATGCGGGCTTTTTTTACATTTCAATATTGCCATTAGCATCGGCAGGACTCATTACCGCTTTTACAAAATCAATGATCACCAAGATTATGATAATAAAAGGCGGAATGATAATAATCGCACCTACAGTTGAGCATAAAAGATAGATGACGCCTGATGTCACCCGGCCGGCAAAGAAACGGTGAATACCAAAAGCGCCCAAGAAGAAAGCTAAAAGCAGATAGACAATTTTATTGACCTTAACTTTTTCCTTATCAGTAGCTACAAAGGGTCGCGGCTCATCGCTTGCAGAAGTATTGTTAAAATTACTATTTAAAACTTGTTTTAAAATAAAATTATCACCTTCTAAAACGACTTCCACTTCCATTCCCGGAAGCGGCATAAAACCCTGACAGGCAGCTAAAGGCAGATCCTTAGTCTTACCATCGTCAAATTGCACCGTAACGCTTGTTTCTGATACAGCTGTAATCTTTGCCACATTAACCTCTCTTATTTATAGTTTTAAATCTAGATGCAAAATATGCTTTTGCATTTATAAAAAAAGGAAGACTGTAGCTAGCCTTCCCTTTCTTCATACTTATGACTTTTAATCTAAGAAACCACGTAATCCCTGTGAACGGCACGGATGACGAAGTTTACGTAAAGCCTTAGCCTCGATCTGACGGATACGCTCACGGGTAACACCGAATTGTCTACCGACCTCCTCTAAGGTGTGATCAGAAGGCATACCGATACCAAAGCGCATACGCAATACCTGGGCCTCACGCGGCGGCATCTCGTCTAAGACACCGTTGATAGCGTTCTTTAAGCTCTCAGAAGTTGCAGCCTCGGCCGGGACAATGATCGAGCTGTCCTCGATGAAATCGCCTAAGTGCGAATCGTCATCATCACCTACCGGAGTCTCTAAGGAAATAGGCTCCTTAGCAATCTTCATGACTTTGCGGACCTTATCCTCAGGTAAGCCCATACGGGAGGCTAATTCCTCAGGAGTAGGCTCACGGCCCTTTTCTTGCAGCATCTGACGGGAAATACGGTTGAGCTTATTGATAGTCTCAATCATATGTACCGGGATACGGATGGTACGTGCCTGATCGGCAATCGAGCGGGTAATGGCCTGACGGATCCACCAGGTGGCATAGGTGGAGAATTTGTAACCACGACGGTATTCAAATTTATCCACAGCCTTCATAAGACCGATATTACCCTCTTGAATGAGATCTAAGAACTGCAGACCACGATTGGTGTACTTCTTAGCGATGGAAATTACAAGACGTAAGTTAGCCTCGACCATTTCCTTCTTAGCTTTTTTAGCCATAGCATCACCCATCATAATGCGCTTTGAGAGCTCACGCAGACGGGAAATATTGATACCGGCATCGCTTTCGATATCCTGTAAGGCCTTAACGCAATCGGAGATCTGAGACTCATAATCACGAAGCTTAGTGGCATAAGGTTTACGTACATGTGAGGCTTTTTCAAACCAGGCCATAGTAGAGACCTGATCGTTCTCGTTATAGTACTTCTTAAGCTCATCAATCTTCATGCCACAGCGTAAAACGCAGATTTCACGAATACGGCGATCTTGACGCTTCACACGATCCATCATATCGTGCATGAGGCGTAATAAACGCTCTAACTGGCTTGGCACAATCTTAAAGGCAGAGAAAATCTCTACAAGCTTGGCAAGTTCACGCGCATATTTGCGCTCAGCGACTGCACCCTTTTTCTCACGGGCTACAGTAACCTTGTCAAACTGCACACGTAACTCGGTAAAGCGACGCTGTGCTTCCTCAGGATCAGGACCTGATTCAGCATCATTCGGGGCCTCATCTTCCTCGTCCTCGTCCTGAGCTACCACTTTCTTGGATTTTTTAGATGCTTTAGCAGGTGTAGCAGCCACCGGTGACTCTTCGACATCATCAAGATCATCTAAATCGTCAGAGCCTTCGAGATTGTCAACGTCATCGACATTTTCCACATCAACGGTATCGACCTCGTTGAGTTCCTCGTCAGAAACCTCAACATCAGCCTCAGCACCATTGTGCGGCTCAGAGAAGCCGGAAACAATGTCACCTAATTTGACATCGCTGTCTTCAATTAAGCTCTCTTGATAACGAGAGAAGAGCTCTTCCATAGCCTGCGGGAATTCCACTAAGCACAGTTGAACCTCGTTAGTACCGCGTTCAATACGTTTGGAGATCTCAATCTCGTCTTTGCGAGTTAATAAGGAGACATTACCCATCTCGCGCATATACATACGCACCGGATCGGTAGTACGGCCAATATCGACAGAGCTGTCTAACTGATTGGCTACGATTTCCACATCTTCAGCATCAGTCTGCGAATTGCCATTCAATAACAGATCGTCAGCCTCAGGCGGGGTGTCACAGACGGTAATACCCATGTCGATGAAGGTCTGAATAAAGACCGATAATTGATCTCCGCTAATAATATCCGGAGGGATCAAGTCATTGATCTCATCGATAGTAAGATATCCCTGCTCTTTACCGCGGGCGATAAGCTGTTTGAACTCTGTCCGAGCTGAATTATTATCCATTAATCTAAATCCTGGATACCAAAGTTGCATTAATAGTCAGAACCAGATTTTGCTCTGGTTCCAACATCTATTTATAGGTAAAAAATTCAAAAAAGCAATTTTTTAAGCAAGATTAGAGCTCAACGTCATCCGGAATTGAAGCGTTGTGATAAACCTGCTGCACATCATCGAGATCCTCTAAGGCATCGATCATGCGCATGAACTTGACGGCGCTCTCTGCATCTAAGGCAGTCTCAGTGGACGGGACCATGGTGATCTCGGCATTAACCGGCTTTAAATTAGCCTTGTCAAAAGCCTCAACGACATCAGCAAAGGTCTCAGGGGTGGTGTAAACATCAACAGAGCCATCCTCATTGATAAGAACGTCATCAGCACCAGCCTCTAAACCGATATCCATAGCCTGCTCTTCACTAATGGTCTTGTGACCTTCATCGTCATCGGCAAAGCTGATGACACCCTTACGGGTAAATAAGAAGCCTACGGAGCCGGTGGTACCTAAGTTACCGCCAAACTTAGAGAAGCCGTGGCGAACCTCAGAGGCAGTACGATTGTGGTTGTCAGTCATGCACTCAACCATAACAGCAACACCACCGATACCATAACCCTCATAGGTGATGTTCTCTAAATCGGTGCCTTCACCGCCACCAACACCACGCTCAACAGCACGTTTGATGGTATCACGGGTCATGTTCTGAGCTAAAGCTGCAATAATGGCAGAACGTAAACGCGGGTTGCTAGACTCGTCGCCGCCGCCCATCTTAGCGGCAGTGGTGATTTCACGGATGAGTTTAGTAAAAATCTTACCGCGCTTTGAGTCCTGTGCGGCTTTACGGAAGCGAATATTCGCCCATTTAGAATGTCCTGACATAAAAATCTCCTAAAAAATTCTTTAACTATTCTTCATACTCAGTGACGCTGATGGCAAGCTCAGCTAAAGCCTCAGGACTTGCCACGTTCGGAGCCTGAGTCATTAAGCAGGCGGCGGCAGTAGTCTTAGGGAAGGCAATGACGTCACGGATATTATCAGTACCGGTAAGTAACATAGTTACGCGATCTAAACCAAAGGCTAAACCTGCGTGTGGCGGAGCACCAAAGGATAAGGCATCAAGTAAGAAGCCAAACTTCTCATTTGCCTCTTCAGAGGAGATACCTAAAACCTTAAATACAGCCTGTTGCATGGCGTTGTCGTGAATACGTACAGAACCACCACCGGATTCATAACCATTGATGACTAAGTCATAGGCATCAGCATAAACGCTGAGCGGATCTGCAATCATCTGCTCGGGTGTTACATTTGAAGGAGCAGTGAACGGATGATGCATAGCAGTTAAACCAGCCTCTTCGGTCATCTCGAACATCGGGAAGTCAACTACCCATAAAGCCTTGTAGCCTGCATTGACTAAGTTATGATCACGGGCAGTCTTAATGCGCAGCGCACCCATAAAGGTAGCAGTCTTAACACGCGGACCTACACCGATAAAGACCATATCAGAGCTCTGAGCCTTACAGAGTTTGACTAAATCTAAAAGCTCGCTTTCAGTTACGTGCTTACCAAAGGAGGACTTAAGACCAGCAGCACCCTGCTCTAAATCATTGACCTTAATCCACATTAAGCCGCCAGCTCCGAGCTTTTTGACATAATCGGTATAGCCGTCGATCTCACGGCGAGTAAGCTTAGCACCGCCTGGTAAGGCAAAGCCGATAACACGGCTCTTAGGATCACGAGCGGCCTCGCCTAAAACTGCAAACTCAGAGTTCTCTACAGCCTTATCTAATAAATGCAGCTCATAATCGATACGTAAATCAGGCTTATCAGAACCATAGCGATCCATGGCCTCTTCCCACTTCATAACCGGAAGTTTGCCTAAATCGACGTTCTTAATCTCTTTGAATAAACCTACCATCATCTCTTCCATGATGTCGCGGACATCTTGAGAGGTCATGAAGGAGGTCTCAACATCGATCTGAGTGAACTCAGGCTGTCTATCTGCACGCAGATCCTCATCGCGGAAGCACTTGACGATCTGATAGTAGCGATCATAACCGGCAATCATCAATAACTGCTTAAAGAGCTGCGGGGATTGCGGTAATGCATAGAACTTGCCGTGATGAATACGAGACGGCACTAAATAATCGCGAGCACCTTCAGGGGTAGCCTTAGTCAGCATCGGAGTTTCGATATCTAAGAAGCCGTGGCTGTCTAAGAAATGTCTGACATAAGAAGTGATGCGAGCACGGGTAGTTAGCATGTGCACCATCTCCGGACGGCGCAAGTCTAAATAGCGATAACGCAGTCTCTGCTCTTCGGTATTGTCCTGATTGAAATCAAGCGGTAATACGGCAGATTTGTTGAAGATTTCAAGCTTCTGTGCATAAACTTCAATCTTACCTGTAGCCATCTTATCGTTAATCTGGCTTTCAGGACGGGCTTTGACAGTACCGGTAACACGGATGCAGAACTCGTTTCTTAAAGTGGCGGCAGCTTCATGCAACTCCTTATTATCAGGCTCGAAAACTACCTGACAAATACCGCTACGATCACGCAGGTCGATAAAGATTAAACCACCTAAATCGCGACGGCGGTTGACCCAACCGCAGAGCACAACTTGCTCATTCTCCAAACTGAGGTTGACCTTACCGCAGTATTCTGAACGCATTGACATAAATTTAGCCTCTTAACCCTGATGCGGGCAGTTTTGACAACAAGTAGAAGCTTGCTGTCCGTGTGGAGCATTGCAGGAGCATGCTACTCCCTTGATAGAAAAGGTTGCAGCTGACATGACCTTGTTGACGGTATGTGCACCGCAATGTGGACAAACCTCGATGGGTTTATCGTGCATATGTTGTCTTACGGTAAAAAGCTCATTGCAGCTTTGACAACGATAATCGTAATACGGCATCTTACTTCCCGTAATAAAAATCTGTAAACGCCCTGTCTTCTAAAAAAACACCAAAACCGCCATGACTTTAAAAAATCAGGCGCATCTTTGATGAAAGGCTTTAATTAGGCCTGACAGTGGCTATATATGAAAACAAACCATTATAGTTTTTTTTGGCGGATCTATCAATAAAATGGCAACTATTAGAGCATTTTCAAGAGGCCAGATCAAAAAAGCCACCTAAGTTTATCCTAGGTGGCCATTAGTAAATTTAGCTAAATTTACTTAGTTAAATAAGCGGTGACGTTCTTTTCGATACGGGAGGCTAAATCGACATTGTCCTCCTTGTTACTTCTCACCGGTAATGTGCTCGTAAAGCTCAATATAACGCTCGGAGATCATATTGACGATTTCATCGGTCATCTCCGGAACTTGCTGACCATCCTTACCCTGGAAGCCATTGTCCATGAGCCACTCGCGGACGAATTCCTTAGATAACTGCTTTTGCGGTAAGCCCTGCTCAAAACGCTCCTGATAGCCGTCCATGTAGAAGTAACGAGAAGAATCCGGAGTGTGGATCTCGTCCATGAGGTAGATCTTACCATCGTGCTTACCGAACTCATACTTAGTATCAACTAAGATTAAGCCACGCTTAGCTGCAATCTCAGTACCACGAGCAAATAACTCTAAGGTGTACTTCTCTAAAATGGCATACTCTTCAGCGGTAGCTAAACCACGAGCGATGATCTCTTCTTTAGAGATGTCCTCATCGTGAGTGCCGATTTCGCCCTTAGTGGTCGGGGTGACAATCGGGGTCTCAAACTTCTGATTTTCCTTCATGCCGTCAGGGATCTTAACACCGCAGATCTCACGCACACCGGCCTTATAGGCACGCCAAGCAGAACCGCAGAGATAACCACGCACGATCATCTCAACCGGGAAGCCCTTGCACATAACACCGACAGTGACCATAGGATCAGGAGAAGCTAACTTCCAGTTAGGGCAAATATCAGTAGTCTCGTCTAAGAACTTAGCGGCGATTTGATTTAACATCTGACCCTTAAACGGAATACCGCGCGGTAAAATGACGTCGAAAGCAGAGATACGATCGGTAGCGACCATAACTAACTTTTCATCGTTGATATTGTAAACGTCACGTACTTTACCGTGATAAACACTGCTCTGGCCTGGGAAATTGAACTCAGTATTGGTTAATGCATTACTCATAATTGCGATTTAGTTCCAAATTGAAAATAAGACTGAGACTTAAAGCTCTATTTGCTCTTAAATGAGACACAGGCATTATACACTAAAATGAGGGCGCATCTTAAAAGCACCATTTAGGTAGAAAAAAATAGCAACAAGGCTTTTTTATCGTGATTATAAACACGCGCTTTATGATCTTCTCCCCCTTTTAGATAGTAAAAAATTTAATATTTGAACGTTTGACGCTATAATTAGCACGAGAATGTTTTTGAGGAGATTTCATTTTGAATTGTTATCGCAAACTAGTTTTAGCTTGTAGTCTTTGCGCCGCCACCCTTTGTGCTAACGCAGCTGATGTCGAGCAGCAACCTAAAAAAGAGTTGCTCGTAGGCTGCGAGGGAGCTTTCGCTCCTTTTACCTATATCGATGACAGCGGTAACATCATCGGCTTCGATATCGATCTTATCCGCGCAATCGGTAAGAGCTTAGGCTATGAAAATACCAATATCCGCGTGCTACCCTTTGACGGCTTGATTCCAGCTCTCATGACCGGCAATATCGACGTCATCATCTCAGGCTTTACCATCACCCCTGAGCGTGACAAAAAGGTA
>ENA-OWPF01002328-OWPF01002328.1-human-gut-metagenome-genome-assembly--contig:-NODE-2328-length-13737-cov-3.189738_pt1 | contig 13737 bp, 10 predicted proteins | sample MGYA00248261_ERZ651840 | MGnify/ENA primary metagenome ERZ651840 (study PRJEB26924, sample SAMEA4378268) | human gut metagenome | biome: human gut; feature: human-associated habitat; material: faeces... | reverse complement strand
ACTACCTGTGGTCGGACTATCCCCAACTGAATTAGTGCCATGCCCGGCACACTAATAAAGACCAGCGTGCGCTGGTCTTTTGTATTAGTCTAGATTTTCACCATTCGATTCAATGACTTTCTTATACCAGTAGAAAGAGTCTTTCTTACTTCTCTTCATTGTACCAGTACCATCATCATGCTTATCTACATAAATAAAGCCATAACGTTTTCTCATTTCTCCAGTACCTGCAGAAACAAGATCAATACAGCCCCAAGTTGTATAACCGATTAAATCAATACCTTCTTCAATCGCTTTGTCCATTTCTTTAATATGTGCACGGTAGTAGTCAATTCTATAGTCATCATGAATAGAGCCATCTTCTTCTACTGTATCAAAGGCGCCTAAACCATTTTCTACAACCATTAATGGTAATTCATAACGATCATAAATGACTTCAAGATAGTATCTTAATCCCTGAGGATCTAATGCCCATCCCCAATCAGAATATGTTAAGTAAGGGTTACGTACACCAGATGACATATTACCACCTACAGTATCTTCATTCTTATGAGTTGTAATAGACTGAGACATATAATATGAGAATGTATAAAGATCAACAGTACCATTCTTTAATTCTACTAAATCCTGTTCTGTGATATCTAATTCGACATTATGTTCCTTCCATAAGCGTTTTGCATATGTTGGATATTTACCTTTACACTGTACATCTCCACAATAGAAGATACCCTTTTCCCATTTATAACGGTTAAAGAGAATATCTTTTGGATCAGAAGTAAGTGGATAATAAGTAATACCACAGATCATGCAGCCAATCTGATAGTCAGGATCAATCGCATGACCAATCTGTACAGCTCTTGCACTCGCTACAAACTGATAATGAAGATGCTGATAGGCTTCCTGGAAAGCTTCATCACTTGCATTATCTGGTAAGAAGTTAATTGTATTATTAATTTCATTAAATGTAAGCCAATATTTTACAAGACCCTTATATTCCTTAAAGATAGTAGTCACATACTTTTCATATAATTCAATGTACTTTCTATCCTGCCAGTCACCATACTTTTCTTCTAATGCAAGTGGTGTATCAAAGTGCCAGATAGAAACGAGTGGTTCAATACCCGCATTTCTTAGTTCTGTAAATACATTTCTATAGAAGTCTAAACCAGCCTGATTTGGTTCTGTTTCTTCTCCTGTAGGGTAGATTCTAGACCATGAAATAGAAAGTCTGAACATCTTAAATCCCATTTCTTTAAGTAATGCGATATCTTCCTTATAGTGATGATAGAAATCAATACCATCATGGTTAGGATAAAGTTCATCATCAAAGACTGCAAAATGAGCCCCCTCTGGTAATTTGAAACCATGGTTAGGTAATTTCTGTTTCTGACCATCCTTATCAATAAATGTAACCATTCTAGGAGTATTCACTGTTCCTCCTGTAGTTACATCAGTACGGGCCATACCTCTTCCATCTACATTCCATGCCCCTTCACACTGATTGGCAGCAACAGCGCCACCCCAATAAAAATCTTTACTAAATGTCATTGTTAATTCCTCCTGAATCATATTATATAAATTTTAAGGCAAATATATTAAAAACCGACAGATTATGAAAATATTATTTTGGAATATCACATGAACCATAGTAGTTATTTAAACCTACAATATGTGTATAGGTTTTGTGATTGATAGAGATATAATCTATATTTTCTGTAAGGTTCTTATATGTATCCGCTATTTGATATTCACAATGAGGATTCTTCATAATAGTTCCTGCATATTTGATATCAGTAGAAATAGGATAAGCATTATAAACAGGCATATGAGTATAAAGTGGTATTTCTAGTATACGTTTCACATGATCCATATTATTAGACTTGTACCCTCTTAACATATTCTTTGCTTCACTATAAGGTGCACGGATATTGGACATATAATAATGATGACCAGGATTATTGTTGTGGACATCAAACTTCTGCAGATAAAGTGAATCCTGTCCTTTCGTAATATAGTTATCTGATAGATACTTAGAGCCATAAAGGATGGCTTTTTCTCTTGTATCCCAGTTTCTTGATGCCGCAAAGTCTATTCCATCCTGATCACTACTATTTGCTCCAATATTATATATATTATAGAAGAGAGGTCCTTGCGGATTGTTTCTTACATGTCCTCCACGAAGTCCAAGCCCTCCACCAGACTGTTCCTGAATCGCACGGGTAATGAGTAATGACATAGAGATGTTATTTACTTCTGCACTGTAACGATAGAGTTCGGCCCAGTCTTTCTTAGACTGCGGTTCTATACCTGACATTTCAGTTCCTGCCAGCATTCTTTTTCCTTCCTGTAATGTTTCAGAAGGATTATAAGTGAGCTTCTCAAACATCAGCGCATGGTAAGCATCCAAACCATTACGTGGATCCAAAAAATAACGAGCTGCATTCAAAGAAACACGACACCATGTCTGTCCTTCTATAATATCAGGAGAAGCGATCATTGAAGAATCATTTGTATCTATCAATGACTTACTTTGGAAAATAGAAGCCGTGTCATTAAAGTCTAAAGAAGTATTAAGAGGCACATAGCGCCACTCTGGATAAAGTGCATGTAAGAAGCGTAACGGTTGTTTATAACTGTCAGGGAATGATGTGAGTTCTTTTTCAAAAGATTCATCAAATGTATAAAGTTGTACCTTTTTACTTGAAATATAGCCTTCCTTCTTCTTTCCATTCACATATAAATAGCCATAATATTGAGAGCCTCTTTGTCCTTCTACAACTAAAGGTTGTCCGATGGTAAGTGTTTGATGTAAAAATGACGTACTCTCTTTGACTAATACAATATGAGGATCAAGTTTCTTATAAGAAAAGAACGTCTGATAGGTGATGATGCTTAATAACACAGCTATCACACATACTATTTTAATAATCGATGTCTTCTTCATTGACCCACCCTACCTGTGCACCACAGATAACATAGACATAATGTCCATAGACACCTGCAATCTTGACTTCTGTTCCTTCTTCACCTATAAACCAATGATCTGTATAATCATCTAAACAATAGAGATGATGATTTCTTTCATATAAGAATTCATTCTTAATAGAGATTATTACATGATCACTCACTCTATAACATTGACTAAACTCTTTTCCTTTTTTCATGATCTTTACTTCATAATCAGGAAAAGCTATCTTGTGGTCTACTTCACCATTACCATAAAGGTCTTTATTTAATACACCTATAGGAAATGGCTGCACACATTCTGTTTGATATGTCACTTCCCCCTTATAACTATGAATAATAAGCGCATTTAATTGTGAGATAGGTTTCACACCTGTTCCTCCATCAATACAAATGATCTTCTTTTCTTCATCTATAATAATGTCATTATGAATAGAACGAGGAAAATAATTGGATGTAGGAAGATGTCCTACTACAACTGTATACTTTAATGAATGTCCTAGTTCATAAAAATGTTGGAGTTCGAGATAAGATGATAAACCACACTCCTTATAATTATCTCTTGGTTCTACACCTGCATGGACAAATAAATAATCATTAAATAATAATGTAGTAGGTAAATGGGACATGAACTTTAATTCTTGTTTAAGCTTTTCAGCCATGATCTTCTGCATACCTAAAGGTGTTTCATGTCCATCACTAAAATGTTCCTGGTTATAAATATCTCTAATAATACCGTTCTTACTATTTCTCTTTAAATACTTAGGAATTTCTCCTGCAATTTCTGGAATAGTAAGTAATGCATTCATCGCCCATTCACAATTACCCATCAAAACATAACACTTAGGAAAGCGTGAAAGAATCATAATAAAGTGTATTGTTTCTAATACCTGGTCTCCTTTTTCTACAAAGTCACCAATAATCACCAAATAATCCTCTACAGGATCATAATTCATTTTTCTTAGTAATTCTTTAAAACGATCTAAATGACCATGTATATCTGATATCGCAATCAAGCGATAGTCATTCTTTTCTTTTTTTATTAAATGTTTTGGTGTAAGCATAAGTACCCTCCTGATATCATTCTACAACAAAAAAAGTAGGTTGACCCTACTTTCTTGTTGCATAATATTTTCTTACAAGCATCTGTGTTTTACGAATATGTCTTTGAATACGTTCTGTTGCTTCATCTTTGTCTCCATCAATGATGGCTTCTAGAATAGCACGATGTTCTGCAAGTGATGATTCTAAGCGTTCAGGACGCGCAATAGAATGTCTTGATGTCACAGAGACATAGTAATGAATATCCTTTAGAATCTGTTCAAAATAGGTAGACTGTGTTGCCTGATAAATAGATTCATGGAATAGAATATTAAAATCATTCACTTTATCAAAGTCACCCTTTGTAGTATAGAATTCTAGCAATTCAAATACTTCTTTAATTTTAGCAAGATGCACTTCATCCATACGATCAATTGCGAACGAAACAGCTAATCCTTCTAGAGAAAGACGTATTTCAAACATATCATCAATATCACGAGGTGAAAAACCTTTGACATAAACACCTTTATTAGGAATACTTTCTACTAAACCTTCTAATTCTAGCTGTTTTAATGCTTCTCTAATAGGTGTACGAGAAATCTTCAACTCTTTCGCAAGTGTTAATTCATTTAATTTATCACCGCATTTATAACTTTCATTAAGAATACGATCACGTAATAAGATAAATATTTTAGAGCCCAATGATCCATGGGAAGTTGATTCAAAAATGCTATGAGATGGCATTTCTTTTTCCTCCTCTTATAATTTATCGATAATTGCGTCTGTAAACTCTTTTGTAGTTGCCTGTCCACCAATATCAGGTGTTGTAAACTTACCTTCTTCTACAACTGCTGCTAAGGCTTCTCTTAAAGATTGTGCTTCTTTCTGTTTATTTAATGCTTCAAGCATCATTGCGAATGCAAGAATTAAAGAACTTGGGTTCGCAATACCTTTACCTGCAATATCAGGTGCACTGCCATGAACAGCTTCATAAATACGGTAGTCGTCACCAATATTACCTGATGGTGCAATGCCAAGACCACCTACAAGACCTGCACATAAGTCAGAAACAATATCCCCATATAAGTTTGGTGCAACAAGGACATCAAATGTTTCTGGACGCTGTACAAGCTGCATACACATATTATCAATAATAACTTCCTGTGTTTCTATTTCTGGATAGTCTTTTGCCACTTCTCTATAACAATCAAGGAAAAGACCATCTGTATACTTCATTATATTGGCTTTATGGATGGCTGTCACTTTTTTTCTGTTATTTGTACGTGCATATTCAAATGCATAACGACAAATACGTGTAGAAGCTTCTCTAGTGATTAACTTAACACCATTCGCAATATCATCAGTGAGCATATATTCAATACCTTTATATAAATCTTCAGTATTTTCTCTAATGATGACTAAGTCAATATTTTCATATTTAGAATCAATACCCTTGAAGTTACGTAAAGGACGTACATTGGCATAAGTAGAGAATTTCTGTCTTAATGCGACATTCACACTTCTAAAACCTGTTCCAATTGGGGTTGCTGTAGGACCTTTTAATGCCCATTTATATTCTTCAATTGCATCTACAAGACCAGATTCCCATACTTCACCTGTTTCTTTCGCATATTCGGCACCTGCTCTATATTTAACCCATTCAATATCTAGGTTCATTGCTTTTGTGATAGATTCAACACTTGCTGAAATCTCTGGTCCAATCCCATCACCTGGAATAAGTACTGCTTTCATTAGAAATCTCCTCCTAGTTCTTTAATTGCATTTAATAATCCACCATACTGGATCATGACTTTTTCACGTGCTGATAATGATAGATGTGCTGTAATAGTTTCATTTGTATTTTTATTAGTCACTACAATGTCCTTACCTTCTTCTACAGATGTTAATAAATCACTTAATTCGTAATCATCCTGATCATTGAAGAAATCGTAATCTTTCGCATCAATAACAAGTGGAAGAATACCATTGTTGATTAAGTTAGAACGATGAATTCTCGCAAATGAAATGGCGAAGATAGCTTTGATCTTTAAGTAGTTAGGTACTAATGCAGCATGTTCTCTTGATGAACCCTGTCCGTAGTTATCTCCACCTACAATGAAACCACCATTGTTTTTAACGGCTCTATTATAGAATTCAGGATCTACCTTAGAGAATGAGAATTTAGCTAAATGAGGGACATTAGAACGGAATGGAAGTAATTTAGAATCAGAAGGTACGATATGGTCTGTAGAGATATTGTCTCCTACTTTTAATACAACTTTACCGCTTACTGTATCTGTTAACTTATCTCCTCTAGGAACTGGTTTGATATTAGGTCCCATATAGATTTCATTATCAGGGATATATTCACTAATAAAGAAATTAGGATTCTTCATAAATGGTGTATCTGGTACTTCTTCTAATACCATATCATCTTCAAATTCCTGTGATAAATAACCTTTGACTGCAGACAATGCAGCAACTTCTGGAGATACAAGATATACACTTGCGTCATTTGTACCAGAACGTCCTTTAAAGTTACGGTTGATTGTTCTTAAAGAAACACCTTTTGATAATGGAGCCTGTCCCATACCGATACAAGGACCACATCCACATTCAAGAATTCTTGCACCTGCATGAATCATATCTGCAAGAGCACCATTTTGTGCAAGCATAGAAAGAATAGAAGATGAACCTGGCGCGATAACTAAAGAAACATCTTCAGCCACTTTACGACCTTTTAAGATCTTTGCTGCACGCATCATATCTGGTAAAGATGAGTTTGTACAAGAACCAATGACTACCTGATTGATCTTCATACCTTCTAATTCTTTTACATCTACTACATTATCTGGTGAATGAGGCTGAGCAACCATAGGAACTAATGTAGACATATCGATTTCAATAGTTTCATCATATGTTGCATCATCATCCGCTTTCATTTCAACATATTCATCTTCTCTACCCTGCTGTTTTAAGTAAGCTAAAGTATTTTCATCTGTTGGGAATACTGAAGTAGTCGCACCTAGTTCTGCACCCATGTTACAGATAGTCGCACGGTCAGTTAATGAAAGATCACTTAAACCTTCACCTGTATATTCAACAATCTTATTAACCCCACCTTTTACAGATAATTCCTGTAGAATTTTTAAGATAACATCTTTTGCAGATACCCAAGGTGCTTTACGTCCTGTTAGTTTAACCTGTAATACTGATGGACACTGAACATAATACTTACCTGTTGCCATAGCAACGGCTACATCAAGTCCTCCTGCGCCAATCGCAATCATACCCATTGCACCACATGTTGGTGTATGAGAATCTGAACCAATAAGCGTCTTACCTGGATGTGAAAAATTTTCAAGCTGTAACTGATGACAGACACCATTACCTGGTTTAGAGAATGTGATACCATGTTTTCTTGCAACAGATTTAATAAATTCATGGTCATCCATGTTTTCAAAACCAGTCTGAAGCATGTTATGGTCAATATAAGCCATGGCTTTTTCTACTGCAACATGACCTACATTCATAGCTTCTAACTGAAGATAAGCCATTGTACCTGTAGAATCCTGTGTTAAAGTCTGGTCAATTCCGATACAAATAGATCTTCCTGGAACCAATTTTCCTTCTTTAAGATGTGCATTCAAGATTTTATACGCTAGATTCATATAATCTTCTCCCCCTTGTTTATCATTGTATACAATTATACACATATACTATTCTATGTGCAATATAAAAAACAAAGATAATTTGTATTTATTTCTTTAAATTGGTACAATACATTGGGTGATGAAAAAATGATATTATCTTGTTCAGGACTTACTAAATCTTATTCAGGAAAAGAAGTCCTAAAAAATATAACTTTCCATATAGAAGAGCATGATAAGCTTGCCATCATAGGGGTTAATGGTGCTGGTAAGAGTACATTGCTTAGAATTCTTTTAAATGAAGAGGCTTATGATGATGGTATGATGACTATTGCGAAGAATATTCGTATTGGTACATTGAATCAGGAACATAAGTTTGATCTTAATAAGAGTATTTATGAAACATTGGAAGAACCTTTTGAAGATTTAAAGAAAATAGAGAAACGTATTCGTGAATTGGAACAGGAAATGGCTGTGACAAATGATCTAGATACAATTATGAATCAATATGATTCTTTGTTATCTAAATTCCAGGATGAAGGCGGTTATGCCATGGAGTCACAAGTCAAAGGTGTTTTGAATGGTTTAGGTTTTGATGAGGATATGTGGTATAAACCAATTGGTATTTTATCTGGTGGACAGAAGACAAGAATTGCGTTAGGTCAGTTGTTATTACGTTCTCCTGATTTATTATTACTTGATGAACCGACTAACCATCTTGACGTAAATTCTATTGAATGGTTAGAAAACTATTTAAAACAATATAATAAAGCTGTAATTGTGGTATCTCATGACCGTTATTTTATTGATCAGGTGTCTACTTCTATTATGGAAATAGAGAATGGTAAGAGTAAGATTTATAAATGTAACTACTCTAAATATGCTGAAATCAAGAAGCATGATCGTGATGTAGAATTAAAACATTATTTAAATAACCAGAAAGATATTAAACGTATGCAGGAGTCTATTGACCGTTTAAAATCTTATAACCGTGAAAAACAGGTGAAACGTGCTGAATCTAAAGAGAAAGCACTTGAACGTATGGAGAAAGTAGAAAGACCAGAGAGTCTTCCTTCTAGTATCCGTTTTGCATTTGTTCCTGAAGTTGAAAGTGGTTATGATGTTTTAAAAGTAGACGATGTCGCTATGGCTTTTGATAAGCCATTGTTCGATTCTGTATCTTTTGAAGTTAAGAAAGGTGAAAGAGTTGCTTTACTTGGTCCTAATGGTGTAGGTAAAACAACAATGTTCCATTTGATTCTTAAAGATTATTTACCTGTACATGGACGTATTCGTTTAGGTTCCAAGGTGATGATTGGTTATTATGATCAGGAACAGACTTCTTTATCTCCTGAAAAAACTATCTTTGATGAAATACATGATGCTTATCCTGATATGAATAATACAGAGATTAGAAATATCTGTGCTGCATTCTTATTCAAAGGTGAAAATGTATTTAAAACAATTGATGTTTTATCCGGTGGTGAAAAAGGACGTATTGTCTTAATCAAGTTATTACTTAATAAAGCGAACTTCTTGATTCTTGATGAACCAACAAACCACTTAGATATTCAGTCTAAGGAAGTACTAGAAGATGCATTACTAGATTTCCCTGGTACAATTCTTTTTATTTCTCATGACCGTTATTTTATTAATAAGCTCGCTACTAAGATTGTGGAAATGAATCCTCATGGCGATGAAATATTTGGTGGTAACTATGCTTATTATCTTGAACATCGTAAAGTAGAAGAAGTTGTGAAAGAAACAGCGGTAAAGGTTCAAAATGCTATTGATAAGAAAAAGAAGAATAGATTAAAGAAGATAGAAAATGATATTTCTGACTTTGAAGAGAAGATCAGTGCGAAGGAAGAAGAACTCCATAGTGATGAAGTGATGAATGATTATCAGAAGTATAATGAAATCACAGCTGAACTAGAAAACTTAAACAATCAATTAGAAGAACTCATGATGGAATGGGAAGAACTTTCAGAAGAGATGAACGCTTAAAAGGACTAGGGACAACCCTAGTCCTAATTTCTTTGTTTTAAGTTGTAGATAAGTATAAATGCACAGATAAAATCACCAATGATTGACACAATAAATGGATAGAATGCATAAATATCTTTTAATGTCGGTAAGAAAGATAATACAAATATCTTCTGTGAATAACATAAGAATTTAATACCTATCACCATAAAGGCAATCATATAAGTAAACCATAAACAATAATGTGTGTAGATACCTCCTGGCACAACATGCTTAAGTCTTTCATATTCATTCTCTGTTCCTCTATTATGAGATAACTTAATATACATATTCTTATATATCTTGAGATTCATACGTGAGAACATAATGATTGGAATATAAAGTAATGTCCAGAAACCAATAGTCCCTAAGTAAGGACACAATAAACCACTCACAATAGAAGCACCCATACATATATAGAAAGAACGTGGCATAGTGAATGTCATTCCCTCAGGATCAAAGTAATCATACAGTTCTCTTCCACCATAACGATGTAACCATTTATTTCTTTCATCATGAACAGTCTTAATAGATAAAACATTAACCATCAAACCAATCATATAGAGTACTGTATTCATTAATTCCCCTCTTTTATTAATAAGAGTCACAGTACTGTCCCCATCTAATTGATAGAGGAAAAGCATGATGACTGAAGTCACAACAACTAACATCACTGAAAGAATAAAGTAAGCATTATAAAGCGTATCTTTTTCTGAATCATCCGTTTTTTTAATACGATATTCCATCAAGCCATAAAGGCCTGTTTCTATTAATATAACAAGACTTCCTAAACCTATAGGAGGATTAATTAGGAATACAAACCAGCTTATTAGGGATAAAATAATAGCGTTCATATTAATCTCCTTTCCAACCTATCATACACTAAAAAAAACATCCGGAAAAGACCGGATGTTCATTTATTATTCAACGTCGAAGTCGTCTGATAAGTCTTCGCCATTCGTAGCGATGACTTTCTTATACCAGTAGAATGAATCTTTCTTATAGCGATCAAGAGTTCCTACTTCTTCATCTGTAGTATCTACATAGATGAAACCATATCTCTTTCTGATACCTTCATGAGTTGATACTAAGTCGATTGCTGACCAAGGGCAGTAACCCATCATTTCGATGTTTTCAGTAACAGCCTTATGTAACTGTTCGATATGTGCTCTTAAGTATGCAATTCTGTAGTTATCATGAACACGACCATCTTCTAATGTATCGTAAGCACCTAAACCATTTTCAGTAACGATCATTGGTAAATGATAACGTGAATACATTTCTCTCATAGTTGCTAAGAAACCATCAGGGTCAATTTCCCAACCGAATTCAGTCTTCTTAAGATTTGGATTTGCATATCCCTTATAGTAACCTGCTTCACCACGAGATGACTGCTGGTCTGCACCTGGATCTAATTCATCATCAGCTGCTGCTTTCTGTACAGTTGCAGTTGAATAGTAGTTGAAACCAATGAAGTCTGGATGTGCATTCTTCATTGCTTCTTCATCACCTTCAGCAAATGTTGGTGTTGCATCATTTTCTTCTAAGTAAGTCCATACTAAGTTATTGTATTTTCCATAAACAGCCATATCTAAATATAACCAGTTTCTGATTGCGTTGAATTCCTGAGCTGCTAAATTATCTTCTGGCTTACAAGTTGCTGGATATACATAAGAAATGTTTGGAGCTGGACCAATCTTTGCATTTGGAAGCATTTCATGACATAAAACCATAGCTTTAGCCTGAGCAACTAACATATGATGATTCTGCTGATATACTTCTTTTAATACATTTGTAGTACCTTCAGGAATTCTTAATGTACCAATAAGTGGACCAACTAAAGTAAGCATATTCTGTTCGTTGATAGTTAACCAATATTTAACTCTATCACCGAAGTTTTCAAACATAACTTTAGCAAAATTAACGAACCAATCTACGGATTCAGGATTAGACCAAGAACCTCTCTTGTCTAATGCATCAGGCATATCAAAGTGGAACATTGTGACTAATGGTTCGATATTATATTCTAAACATGAATTAATCACAACATTGTAATGATCGATACCTGCCTGGTTTACTTCACCAGTTCCATTAGGAATAAGTCTAGTCCAAGCGATTGAGAAACGGTATGTCTTGAATCCCATTTCAGCCATTAACTTGATATCTTCTTTATAACGATGATAGTGATCTGCACATACATCTAAAGATGAAGTTCCTGCTGGTAATTCTTTAACATCCTGACATGATGGTCCTTTACCATCTGATAAGTTTGCACCTTCTACCTGGTAAGCTGAAGTAGATGCACCCCACAAGAAATCCTTTGGAAATGCTTTTAATTTGTTATCTAACATTTTGTGTGTCTCCTTTTCTTTTCTGACACCATTATAACGGAAGATTTTAAAAAATAGGATTCTTTTCAATTCTAGAAAAAAAGAGAAAATGTTTTCACATTCTCTCGCTTATCTTGCACCTTTTTTAAAAAAGTATTTTAGATTTTCTTTTCCATTAAGTATCTTAAAAGTCTTTCTCCACGTCTTTCATTGATTTGTTCTTCAATAACTGTATAACCTTTAGATTCAAAGAATGGTTTAGATGTAATAGATGAAGTCACATTAATGACATGACAATCATGTTTTTTTGCATAGGTTTCTAAATCTTCTACAAGTTTTGATGCAATCCCTTTTCTTAAATAATCAGGATGAACATATAAACGATCTAAATAACCCGTTTTACCAATATTACCAAATGCAATCAACTTCTCATCTTGTTCTACTACGATAGTATGATTCTTTTCTAAAGACTTTTCCCAATGATATTCATTGGCTTCTTTTGGTGCAATGGCTTCTAATTGGTCTTCTGTATAATCATTCTTATTGACTTCATGGACAGTGACATAAAACAAATCCATAACTGCATGAAGATCTGTGTCCTTGTATTCTCTAAATTCCATTTATATCACCTCTATTTCATACCTCACATTATACCATTATTTGCCCATAAAAAAAACGGTCATTATAGACCGTTTCTATTAAATACCGAATAATAAATCGATATAGTTTGGAATTGGATACTGCTGGGCACTTACTTTAGTTTCTAAGCTATCAGCAGTTGCACGTAACGCATCCATAGCAGGGATAACTAAATCCCTCCATGCAGTTGCATTATCTAATGTAGAAGTATCAGTTGCATCCGCTTTATTAATAGCATCTTCTAATGTAATCATCTGTTCACGCATAGTTGAAAGTAAAGAAGTTAATACTTTTAAGTCTTCAACCATGAATGTATTGTCTACACCAGCCTTAGCTACTTCTTTAGCATCATTAGCTAAAGTACCACATGCTTTTACATATGCTGGATATAATTCAGTCTTAGCCATTGATAAAGCAGTTAAAGCTTCAACACGGATTGTCTTAGCATAGTTGTCTAACTGGATGTCATAACGTGAATCAATTTCAGCTTCAGTAAATACACCATGTTTTACAAACATTTCACGGATTTCAGGTTTCTTTAAGCAAGCGCATGCATCTACAGAGTTTGCGTGGTTAGGTAATCCACGTCTTGCAGCTTCTTCTTTCCATTCTTCTGAATATCCATCACCATTGAAGATGATTCTTTCATGATTCTTGAAGAATTCTCTAATGATATCATCTAATGATTCACCTGCATCTAATTTAGCAGCCATCTGATCATATTCTTCAGCCATGATAGCATTTAACATAGTGTTAACTGCTGCAACTGACTGAGATGAACCAACCATACGGAATTCAAATTTATTACCTGTGAAGGCAAAAGGAGATGTTCTGTTTCTGTCTGTTGAGTCTTTAGAGAAATCTGGGATAACTGATACACCAGTAGTGAATCTTTCACCAGTAGTCTTATTTAATTCTTCACCATCAACGATTGCTTTAATAACTTTATTTAAGTCATCACCAACGAATGCTGAAACAATTGCAGGTGGAGCTTCGTTAGCACCTAGTCTGTGGTCATTGCCAGCACATGCAGCAGATAATCTTAATAATTCAGCATATTCATCAACACCCTTGAGAGAGATCGGAAG
>ENA-OWPF01002320-OWPF01002320.1-human-gut-metagenome-genome-assembly--contig:-NODE-2320-length-13782-cov-2.415896_pt1 | contig 13782 bp, 12 predicted proteins | sample MGYA00248261_ERZ651840 | MGnify/ENA primary metagenome ERZ651840 (study PRJEB26924, sample SAMEA4378268) | human gut metagenome | biome: human gut; feature: human-associated habitat; material: faeces... | reverse complement strand
GTTGCCAAGCTTGTTAAAATAGTGTAATATTTTAACAATATGAGGCCGTGGTGGAATCGGTAGACACGCTACTTTGAGGGGGTAGTGAGTAATGCTCGTGTGCGTTCAAATCGCATCGGCCTCACCATATAGACATCAAAAGTGCTTATGCACTTTTTTATTTTGCACAAAAAAAACTAGGCCACAATAGCCTAGTTAGTCTTTACTTGGAAATTTAAATACTTGCTCCCCCTCTTTTGTCACTAAGTATTTTCCCCGTGCAATATATTCAACATAATCTGGATTTGTCAGATTCTGTTTTGCCTTCTCCAATTCTTTCTTTTTAGAAGACAATTCTTTTTTTTCTTTTTCCTTTTGAACAATACTCGACTTTAACTCATGCGTCATTGACAATTGCTGCAAACCACCCATGATTAAAAAGCCAGACATAACCAGCATTGCGATATACACAAAGAAATGTTGAACTTTTTTTCGTTTTCCCTTCATATTTTTATCCCCTTTTTACTATAGCATATAATAGAAAACGATTTCAATGTAAATTATTTCACACGCATAGCTAAAATCGCAATATCACTAGGATTTATACCAGAAATACGACTTGCTTGTCCTAATGTTAAAGGCTTGATAGCTGTTAATTTTTGTCTTGCCTCCAAAGATAAATTATCCATATTTTCATAATCCAAATTGGTTGGAAGCTTCATTTTTTCCATCTGTTGTAAATGTTTCGCATCGCGCTTTGCCTTGGCAATATAACCAGCATACTTTGTCTGGATCTCAATCTGCTCATTAATTTGAGTTTCATAATCCAATCCCGTATATTTTGCCAAGCCCTTAACTGTAATTTTTGGACGTTTAATTAAATCCAATGCACTACATCCATGTGCCAATGGATCAAAACCCAAGCTATCAAGATATTCATTGACTTCACTATTCGGTTTAATATGTGCATTTGAAAGTTCTTCTCGAGCAACCTCAATATCATCCATCTTCTTTTTAAATGCATCATATCTTTCTTGTGAAACCAAACCAATTTCATAGCCCTTTTCAAGCAATCTTTGATCCGCATTGTCATGACGTAGCAACAATCTATATTCCGCTCTTGAAGTTAATAAACGATAAGGTTCCTTTGTTCCTTTTGTACATAAATCATCTAACATGACACCAATATAAGCTTCATCACGACGAAGAACCAATGGTTCTTTACCATCTACTTTCAATGCCGCATTCGCACCAGCCATCAATCCTTGACCAGCCGCTTCTTCATATCCACTCGTACCGTTGACCTGTCCTGCCGTAAATAAATTTTCAACTATTTTATTTTCCATATTTGGCTTCATCTGAAGTGGATCAATCGCATCATATTCAATCGCATACGCATATTTTTCAATCACGCAATTTTCAAGACCAGGCAAAGAATGAACCATCTTTTCCTGTACATCAATAGGCATCGATGTGGAGAATCCCTGAATGTAGATTGTATCTAATTCTTTAGATTCAGGCTCTAAGAAAAGCTGATGTCTTTCTTTATCCGCAAAACGAACCAATTTATCTTCAATACTTGGACAATAACGAGGCCCTACCCCTTTTACTAAACCAGAATACATGGCAGAATCATGCAAATGGGTATGTATGATTTCATGCGTTTCTGGCTGTGTATAAATCAAATGACAAATCTCTTGTTTCTCGAAAGGTAATACATCCTCTTGTTTTGTTGTCTCACTAAAGCGTAAAAATTGATTTGTCCCTGGCTGAGGTTCTGCCTTAGTAAAATCAATTGTATCCATTTTGATACGAGGTGGTGTACCCGTCTTTAAACGGAAAGTTTTAATTCCTGCTTCACGCAATGATTCTGACAACGTATTGACCGTCCTTTGATTTTCTGGTCCTGAAACAGTGGAAGTGTGACCTCTTAAAACATTACTTGTCATATAAGTACCTGTCGTCAAGACAACTGTCTTACTTTCAATAAATGTTCCATCTTCTAACTCAACACCACAAGCTTTTCCATCCTTGATCACAACAATCTTGCATGCTGCCTCAATAATATCTAAATTTTCCTGTTCTTCTAATGCCTTTTTCATAAAACGTTTGTAGGCAATCTTATCGCTTTGAACACGCAAACTCCAGACTCCAGGCCCTTTTGTCGTATTCAACATCTTAAACTGTAAAGCCGTTTTATCAGCCGCAACAGGCATCATACCACCCAAGGCATCAATTTCTCGAACTACGATTCCTTTTGCCGGTCCACCCACGCTAGGATTGCATGGCATCGAACCAATCATATCTTTACTTAAAGTAACAATAGCCGTTTTTTTATTCATACGACTTGCAGCTAAACAAGCCTCAATTCCGGCATGTCCAGCTCCAACAACTACTACATCATACATTTTATACACCCGATTTCTTTCTTAGTTGAAAATGAAAAATACTTTGTGGAACTTTTAAATACAAAGTAACTACCACATATACAATTACACTTAATAATCCATTTAAACACATCTTGAACAGACATGAAAGTTTTGATCCTTCAACACCATACAATCCAACTTTCGATAGAAGTATTGAAGTAATCCATAACGCGAACAATCCAATCAAAATACGCACTACAATAATTGAAGTTTTACGATATGAAATGTTGTATACATCTTGAATCTCTTTTAAATTTTTATAAATGATATATCCTGTACCAATAAAGCTTGAAATAACTGCACCCGCGATCCCCATGATCCATACAAATGGAATCAAAAGTACTCCTTTGATCAATACACCAATCGCGAGATTTTTTAATACATTTTTTCTTAATTCCAAAGAAACCATTAAATTCGTAACTAACGGAGCTAATGTAGATAAGAAACCTTCCAAAGCCATCCATTGTACAACGAATGTACACAATTCTAAGTTTTCGGAATAATATAACGTGTAATTCAATGGTCCTGCATACGCAAAAATACAAAACGATACAGGAATAGCTACATATAAAACAACGTTGATACTATCCAACACATTTTTCTTAACTAACTTATAATTTTTCTTTGACAAAGCCTCTGAAATATGCGGAATTATCGCTGTCGCAAAACCAGGACCCAAAATCATTGGGATCGCATTTAATTTACCTGCCACATAGTTTGATGCAGAAATAACAGTCGTTGTATCTTCGGCATTATAATGCATCTTTAAACCTGTAGGAAGTAAGAAACCATTAAATACCTGGTCAATATTTCCTAAAATCGCAACCACTAAATAAGGAATAGCTAGGATAAGAATTTCTCTGAAGATTTTCTTAGCTGAATGAGAACGTGTCGTTTGTCTTTGTACCATTTCATCCACTACACATTGGTGTTTACGATCAAAATACGCAAATTGAGCAATTGCCGCAATCGTTGCCACTGAAGTTGACATAACCGCCGCATATAATGCATACTTTTTATCCCAGCCAAACGCATAGACTACAAGGCATGCTGCACTTAGTAAAAACGCAACTCGAAATACTTGTTCGAAAGCTTGTGAAAAAGCATATTCTTCCATTTCTTTTAAGCCTTGATAATATCCTCGAAAAGCAGACAATACAGGAACAAGGAAAATTGCCAAAGATAATATTTTCAAACAATTTGCCATGATATCGGCATTTTTGGCAACCATGGCCGGCGCAATCACATTCGATAATGTAAATAATAGAATCATGCCGACAAATCCCGTTAAGCCTAAAATCGCAAAAGCTATTTTCTTTACTAAAATAACACTTTTCGCATCTTCTAACGCAATATATCGTGCTACAAGTGTGGCCACCGCAAATGGGACTCCCGATTGAAATATCGTCAATAAATACGCATATATATTATAAGATTGCGCATAAACAGACTGATACGCTTCCGACTGAAGTATATATGAAAATGGAATTGTATAAGCCAATCCAATTAGTTTTGATACAAATAGACCGCCCGTTCCTATCAGGCCGCCCACAATAATCGACTTTTTAGCCGCTGAAGATTTCGACATAGAATAAATACCCCCAATTTCATAATTATAACATACATCCTTAAAAGTATTATGATTTTTTACACATTAAGAGTATAGTAAAGATAAGGAGTGTGAGAATATGTATCCAGCCTATATACATACGCAAACGACGGCTCGAAACATTGATCATGCAGCCATCAAAACATACCAAATTCATAGCTTGATTTTGATGGAACATGCAGCTATAAAATCAGCCGAAATCATTGAACAAATCGCAAATACTAACCAATCTATCTGCATTCTTTGTGGCCCTGGAAATAATGGTGCCGATGGACTTGCAATCGCAAGACTTCTACAGCCAAAATATCCAAATCTATATGTGGTGGTTCCAGAAATTAAAAAGATGTCGGATGAAGAAAAAATTCAATTTCAAATGATACAGAATTTAAAGATTCCATTCAGTCAAAATCTTCCTAATGTGACTTATGACATTTACATTGATTGCCTTTTTGGCAACGGACTATCTAGAGATATTACTGGATTTTATAAAGCGATGATTCAAACTGTGAATGCATCCCATTCAACCATCATCAGTATTGATATACCTAGCGGCATTGATTCCACTATGGGAAATGTTCTTGGATGCGCCATTCATGCCGATTATACAATTAGTTTAGATTGCTACAAACAAGGACAATGGCTAAATGAAGGAAAAAATCATTGTGGTAAATTATACCTTGTAGATATTGGAATTCCTCAGATTCTTCATCAAAAGTGCATGGACAAAATTAAAGTGCTTAATGAGGAAGATATCCATCTTCCAAATCGTCCATTGAATGCGCATAAATCAACTTTTGGAAAAGCCCTAATGATTGGTGGAAGCCAAAACATGCATGGTGCAATCCATATGGCAAGTTTGAGTGCTTATAAAAGTGGTATTGGAACTCTTACTCTGATGGTTCCAGAATGTATTTCTAATGTTCTCGCAATCAAATCCGATTTTTATATGCTTCTTCAATGTGCCGATCACAATGGTATCTTTAGCTCTAAAGCTATTGAATTGTTGAAACAAAATATAAATAATTATTCAATTCTTTCCATTGGAAATGGCATGCAAAAAAACAACATTACTATCGCTTTAGTTGAACAAGCTTTAAAGAGTGATAAAAAAATAGTACTTGATGCCGATGCATTATGGGCTGCTCAAAAAAACATTGATTTATTAAAACGAAATGAAACCACAATTTTAACTCCGCATATTAAAGAAATGTCCGATTTAACAGGTATAAATGTTTCAACCATTTTATCAAACCCATTCGAAGTAGCTCTCGACTTTTCAAAAGAATATCCAAGCTGTGTACTAATACTAAAATCAAGTCAAACCTATATTGCCCATCAAAGCAATGTCTATGTCTTAGATGCACAAAATGCAGGTCTGGCAAAAGGCGGCAGCGGAGATATTTTATGTGGTATTGTTGTTGCGATGCTTGGACAGTGCAAAGATAGTTTACAAGCCGCTCTATGTGCTACCTATATTCATTCGCAAAGTGCCAAACTTGATATAGATTCGGCAAGTTTTATGCCAGAAGATATTATCAACAACATCCCAAATGTATTAAAAAGGCTGAGATCTTAGTGATTCTCAGCCTCATCTTTTTGTATCAAATTTTTCAATGTTAAAACAGCACATTCCATCAATGGTTTTAAATCATGATTCTGTGTATTGGTTAATCCTGCTTTTTCTCTTTCCTGGTTTGCCAAGCACAAAAACATAGCTCCACTGCGAACGTGACGCGTTTGTCCTACGATAAACACTGTACTTGATTCCATTTCAGATGCTAAACAATCTAGTTTACAATACGCATCCCATTTGTTTTGTAACTCTTGATAAACTGGCATTGTTTCAGGTGCATGTTGGCCAAAGAAAGAATCTTTGCTTTGAACAACACCTACATGATAAGGAAGATTAAGTTTATTTGCACTTTCGACTTGCGCACTTAAAACTTCAAAATTAGGAACAGCCGGAAATTCTATAGGTGCATATTCACGTGTTGTACCTTCTTGGCGAATAGCACCGCTCGCAATCACAATATCTCCACCTAAAACATCAAGTCGCATACCTCCACAAGTACCTACACGTAAGAATGTATGACAACCGAGTTGTACAAGCTCTTCCATTGCGATTGCAGTACTAGCTCCACCAATACCAGTAGAAACAACACTGCACAAAACCCCATTTATATATCCTGAATATGTAACATATTCACGGTTATCCGCAACAAAATAGGCACCATCTAAATAAGCTGCGATATCCTTTACTCTTTTGGGATCTCCCGTCAAAATGACATATTCACCAACATCACTTTCCTCTAATTGAGTATGATATTGTTTATTTGAACCTTCTGTGTAATCAATCATAATATTTCCTAGAAAGATTGGAATTGTAAGTAGTAAACATTTGGATGAAACATTGTCGTATTAAAGCTATAAGCCTGACAATCATCGCTTTCTCCATCCCAGTCATTATTCAATTTTGATAATAAATCATCAATTTCATCTTCACTCAAATCACTTGTCGCATAAAATTCCATGCAACCAGCTAAACTTGGCTGTAAACGACTTGGAGAATAAGACATCTTTGCGCAAATTTCATTCAATGCATTTTGAACAACTTCAACAACCGCATCATCTTCTTTGTCTACAACAACATGCAATCTTATCTTCATTATGCGTTCACCTGATCTACTACGTAATTACATAATTTTTTTAAGTTTGTATCATTAGATAAAGTTATAACTTTACCCAAACTTAAGTTTAATGCGGCAATGACAGGCTCGTTGTTTTCCATCAATACATTTAAAGTACCTGTAGTATTTTCATAATACACATCAAATAAATAGCTTACTTTTCCATTTTCTTCTTTCTTTTCTCTTAAATCAAAATGGAAAGCATCCTTATTTTTTAAAATAATACGAACAGCTCCTGCTCCAGAGCTAGGAATTGATTTTGCCATAGAAACCTCCTATTTTTTATTAGCATCATATGTAAGCATAATGCCTAAATTCGCATAAATGCTTAAATCTACATCCGCAACATCACAAGTTACATGTGCCTGCATACCTTTTAATTTTGGTAACATAGCTAATGCTTTTTTTGCATCTTCACTATGCAAAGCAGAAACAGATAACGCAATTAAAATTTCATTTGAGTGAAGTCTAGGATTTACCGAACCTAAATATTCTGTCTTTAAGTTTTGAATAGGTAAAATAGCTTCTGGTGAAATTAAAACTTTCTTTTTATCAATTCCTGCAAGATGTTTTAATACATTCATTAAAACAGCTGAACAAGCACCCATTAAATTCGTTGTTTTTCCTGTAATAATTGTTCCATCATCCAATTCAATAGCCCCAGAGAAAGAATGAGTTTGTTCTTCTTTTTTACGTGCAGCCACAACACAAGGACGATCTAATTCTGTAATACCCGCTTTGTTCATAACAACTTCTTGTTTTTGAACTTCTTCATATGAACATAGTTCATGAGCATATCTTGTTTTACTTACAAAATAACGACGAATGATTTCCTGGTTACTTGCATTACAACATGCTTCATCATCACTAATACATAAACCCGCCATATTTACACCCATATCTGTTGGACTTTGATAAGGACTTGAACCATATATTTCTTCAAAAATGTTCTTTAGGACAGGAAAAATTTCAATGTCACGATTATAGTTAACTGTTACTTCATTGTAAGCCTGTAAATGGAATGGGTCAATCATATTTACATCGGCCAAATCTGCAGTTGCAGCCTCATAAGCTAAATTAACAGGATGATTCAAAGGCAAATTCCAAATAGGGAACGTTTCATATTTTGCGTATCCAGCCTTAATGCCATGTTTATGTTCATGATATAACTGTGATAAACAAGTAGCCATTTTACCACTACCAGGACCAGGTGCTGTTACAACCACTAAAGGTCTTGTTGTCTTAACATAATCATTCTTTCCAAATCCAGAATCCGAAATGATTTTTTTAGTATCCGTAGGATATCCTTCAATAAAGTAGTGGAAATATACGTCAATTTTTCTACGTTTCAAACGAGCTTTAAATAAATCAACTGCTTTTTGACGATTGTATTGTGTTACAACAACACTTCCAACATATAATCCTCTTTGTGTAAATTCATTGATCAAACGTAAAACATCTTCTTGATATGTAATTTGTAAATCGGAACGAGTTTTATTTTGTTCAATATCATTAGCATTAATGACAATGACAATTTCAGCATCATCTTTTAACTGCATCAACATTTGTAATTTTGAATCTGGCGAAAATCCAGGTAATACACGAGAAGCATGATTATCATCAAATAATTTTCCACCAAACTCCAAATATAATTTATCTCCAAATTGAGAAATTCTTTCTTTAATATGCTCTGACTGCATGGAAAGGTACGCTGGAGAAGGTATTTAAAACCGTATCCGGAGCAGAGAAAAACGACGGACCGGCACCGGAGAGCATAGAAGCACAGCAGGCAGCAGATGGCGGCACGATCGACGAGAACGGCTGCTATCATGCAGGAAGCGTTTATGTATGCAAACATAAAGTGGCTAAACCTCGCGTATTTATTCCGGTATTCCCAGGTACAAACTGCGAATACGACAGCACAAAAGCATTTGAACGTGCAGGTGCAGAAGTGGATGTTAAAGTATTCAAAAACCTGACAGCGGAAGATATCCGTGATTCTGTCAATATTTTTGCAAAAGCGATCGATCAGGCACAGATCATCATGTTCCCGGGCGGATTCTCAGCAGGTGATGAACCGGATGGTTCCGCAAAATTCTTCGCAACAGCATTCCAGAATGCAAAGATGAAAGAAGCCGTTACCAGACTTCTGGAAGAGAGGGACGGACTGGCCCTTGGTATCTGTAACGGATTCCAGGCACTGATCAAACTGGGACTGGTTCCTTACGGAAAGATCACCGGTCAGACACCGGATTCTCCGACACTGACCTACAACACCATCGGCCGCCATATTTCCAAGATGGTCTATACAAAAGTTGTGACAAACAAATCCCCATGGCTGGCACAGGCAGAGCTCGGAGCAACTTACTGCAGTCCGGCATCGCATGGCGAGGGACGTTTCGTGGCAAGCGAAGAATGGATCAAAAAACTCTATGAAAACGGCCAGATCGCAACACGTTACGTGGATGCAGACGGCAATGTTCAGCTTAACGACGAAGAATGGAATGTCAATGGTTCCTACTATGCAATCGAAGGTATCACAAGCCCGGACGGACGTGTGCTTGGTAAGATGGCTCATGCAGAGAGAAGAGGAGATTCCGTTGCGATCAATATCTTTGGCGAGCAGGATATGAAGATCTTTGAATCCGGAGTTGCTTACTTTAAATAGAATTGTTTATCTTCACGCGTAGTTTCACTCGAACTACGCGTGAAATAGTTTTAATAATAGAAAAAAGTGAAAAAACTCTTAAATGCTTAAGAAAATATTAAAGAATTTTTTCAATAAAATGTAATTTTGGTGTTGCAAAGATACAATACTTGGTGTATGATTGTCACGTAGAGTAGTTAAAAGAGTACTATAAATAGTACGACAAGTGATGAACTACTATCGAGGCTATGGAAACTGGAACTTGTTCCAGACAGACCTTACAATTACAGATACATATTAGAAATATAAGTCATCGGAACCTCAGCTTGCTGATCTTGATGCTGGACAATCAACGTTGATATCACACTCTACGCCGACGTCTGATGTGCGAAAGTTTCTGGTCATTTATGATTTGTGTGTCTGCAGATGAAACTGACGATGGACTTAACAGTAAGACCGAGGAAGGTCAGTGGAGGCAATTAGCGAGAACATTGGATTGGAAGAATCGTCCGCAGCGGTTTGGAAGAGAAGATGAAGGAACTTAAACGTGCAGGGTTAAACGAGTAGAAGAGATGGAAGTTAGTCAAAAAGAAAGAGAGGAAAAAACATGAAATCAAGCAAAAAAGTGTTAGCTTTTGCTCTCGCTGCAGCTATGGTTGTAACAGCAGTTCCTGCTACAAACGCACAGGCAGCTTCTACAGCAAAGCTTAGCGCAAAAAAAGCCACAGTTTATTCTGAGGGCTACAAGACAGTTACAGTTAAAACTCCAAAGTCTTGGAAGTCTGTTAAAGTAACTGCAACAAGCAGCAAGAAGTCTGTTGCAACTGTTAAGAAGACAGCAGCAAAGAAGATTAAGGTTACAGGTGTTAAGCCAGGTACCGCTAAAGTTACGGTTAAGGTAACTTACAAGACTTCTACAAAGAAGAGTGCTAAGGCAAAGACAAAGAAACTTACTTACACAATGAAAGTTGCTAAGGCAAGCGTTGCTTTATCTGGAGATTCAGCAGTAGCAGTTGGAAGCACAACTAAGTTAACAACAACTAAGAAGGCTTCTTCAAGAGCTAAGATCACTTACACATCCAGTGATGAGACAATCGCAACAGTTTCTGAAGACGGAACTGTAAAGGGTGTTAAGGCTGGTAAGGCTACAATCACAGCTAAGTTAGTTATCGGTAAAGATACAGCTACAGCTACTCAGGAAGTAGAAGTAAAGAAATATGTTCTTAAGTCTGTAGCACAGACTAAGGCAGATACTTTTGAGACATCTGTAACAGGTGCTACAAAAGAGATCAAGGCTTCTGAAATTACAGTTAAGAATACAGAGAACAATGTTATCGTTCCTGTTAAGTCTGTATCTGTAGACAGCAAGGATGCAACAAAGGTTACATTCACAACATTTGCTGGATTAACAGATGGAAAGACTTATGATGTAACACTTGACGGAACAACAAAGCAGGTTGTTGTATCTGATGGTAAAGTTGCATCTGTAAACGTTAATAAACTCACTGTTCCGGTTGCAACCGAGACAGAAATCAAGTTAGTTTCTAAGGATGCTAATGGTGTTGTTCTTGATGAGTATGCTTATAACCCTAGCTCTCCGGATTATTCTTCCAAGTATGACTTCTCTCTTACAACATACAATGGTTATGTAAACGGTTCTAAGTTATACTTAAATAAGATTGGTGATACTGCAACAGCAGAGGTTACTTACAAAACTGGTAAATATGATGCAAATGGTAAGCCAGAAGGAAATATTACATCTGGAAAGCTTACAATCACAGCAGTAGCTCAGGCTTCTGTAAACAGCTACGATGTTAAAATCGCAAAAGCTGGTAAAAAGTTTGATAAAGTTGCAGCAAATAAGCAGATCGCTGTAGGTGAGACTTCAGCAAATACAGCTTACTTCCAGATTAAAGATGTTGATAACAACGAAATTAGTTACTACACAGATTATACTGTAGAGTCTAGTGACAACAGCATTTTAATGGTAGATGATGCATCTATCGCAGATAAAGAAGCTGTATTAACTCCTGTAAAGGCTGGTACTGCGTATCTGTTAATTAAGAAAAATAACACAATTGTTAGTTCTGTGGCAATTACAGTAGTTGCTGAAAAAGCAGTTACAACTATGTCTGTTGATAAGGCTTCTGTAGCTCTCTCAACAAAGTTGGCAAAATCAGGAACTGTTACTGCAAGCTTTAAGGATCAGTACGGCGCAGATATTAAAGGTGATGCCGATAAGGTTTCTGTTTCTTGCCTGAGCACATCTGCAGACAAGGTAAAAACAGACGATGTTACAGCTAATGCCTCTAGTAAATATTTCTCTGTCGCACAGAAGGGAAATAATGTAGCTGTTACATTTAATGTAGCAAGCGTTACAAAGGGATCTTATGTATATAAAATTGCTTATATGAAAGATGGTAAGGAAGTTTGCGCTAAGACAGTAAATGTAAATGTTCAGACTCCTGCAGATCCAGGAAAGGGAAGCGTTTCCTATGCACTGAATGTAAATACTGCAAAGGTTGATACTCTTGTCGATGATAATCATAACGACGCGGCAGGAACTTGCTATGATGTAACAGTAGATGTTACTGAGTCAATCGGTGATGTTCCATATGCTACATTAAAACCAAATGACAAAATTGCAGATGGAAAAACTGGTGCAGATGCAACAAATGTTGAATCTATCGCTTATAAAGTAGTTGATAAAGATGGCAAGGCAATTTTTGATGATGTTACTAAGGTTAACAATGTAACTAACGCTGCTATTAAGGCTACTAATGGAAAGTTAACTGTTAATACGGTTTCTTTCAGCGCATTCAGTGCTCAGAAAAATCTTGCAAAAGGAACATATACTGTTACAGCTGTAATTACAACAAAGAAGGGAACTAATGATCCGGTTAAGACTACTTTTACTACAAGCTTTGTTGTAGAAGATTCTCAGCCTGCTGGTGAGGTTTCACGTGTTAAAGATACTGTAGCAGGCGGAACTATCGAGGCAATGGCTAAAGCAGCATTTAAGTATGTATATGAAGGAACTTCCTACGCAGCATCTGATGCTGATGAGCCATTAACAGTTACAAATGTTGAAGGTATCACAAGCGATAATAAGAAGATTGACAGTAAAAACTTTGCAACAGAAACTCTTACCACAAAGGGTAAAAAGGTTACTGTATTTAAGATTGCTGTTGAAGTTAAGACTGGTGATAAGGGGTATAAAGTAAACATCGAAGTCCCAGTAAACTTAACTATCACAGTAGGTGAATAAAAATTTTACATTCATAAAATAATATTTCATCTTTTGATTCCCCCGATTTTAATCGGGGGAATCAGACTGTAGACAAAGTCCTCGGCTTTTTGCCGAGGATTTTTCTGTATTAAAGAGGCTAAAAGTCAGTATTTTCAAGACTCTTCAGTCTCTTTTTGGTATAATAAAGGTATCAAAACCTATATTCAAAACTCGCGGTGTCAAAACCGGGAAAACGGGGGAATTTACATGACATTCGGCTACGCGAGAGTATCCACCAAAACGCAGGCGCGCGACGGCAACAGTCTGGACGCGCAGCAGGCGGCGCTGACGGCGGCGGGCGCGGAAAAAATATACACGGACACGTTCACCGGCACCAAGATGGACCGACCGGAATGGGACAGGCTGCGGGCGCAGCTGCGGCGCGGCGATGTGCTCATCGTCACCAAGCTCGACCGGCTGGCGCGGTCGGTGTCGCAGGCGTCCGGCATGATCACCGAGATGATCGATGAGGGCGTGACCATCAACGTATTGAACCTCGGTATCCTGTCCAACGACTCGGTCAACACGCTGCTGCGCAACGTGCTGCTGTCGTTCGCGCAGTTCGAGCGCGACATGATCGTGCAGCGCACGCAGGAGGGCAAGGCGGTCGCCCGCGCCACCGACCCGAATTTCCGTGAGGGCCGCCCGCCTAAGTTCGACACCGAGCAGCTCGACCACGCAATGCTGGAAAGCGGAAATTTTGAAGCGCAGATTATTGAAAAACTAAAAGAAAACGGATGCCGAATCACAAAACAGCGTAAGATGCTGATCAATATCATTCTGGAAAATGAATGCTCAAGCTGTAAAGAAATCTTTTATAAGGCATCTCAGGAAGATGAAAATATTGGTGTGGCAACGGTCTACAGAATGATCAATGCATTAGAAGAAATCGGAGCAATCAACAGAAAAAATATGTATAAAGTTGATTGTGCGCAGGATTGCCCGGAAGAGGGAGGCTGTATTATCATGTTGGATGATGATACGATTTTTAAACTCACAGAAACAGGATGGAATAAGGTGGTTCGCGAAGGATTAAAACATTGCGGTTATGTAAAAGACCAAAAAGTAACATCGATTAAATTACCGGAGAATAAACGATAAAATTTATCGATAAATGCAGTTAGAATTGACTATCTGTATAC
>ENA-OWPF01002319-OWPF01002319.1-human-gut-metagenome-genome-assembly--contig:-NODE-2319-length-13783-cov-25.560752_pt1 | contig 13783 bp, 14 predicted proteins | sample MGYA00248261_ERZ651840 | MGnify/ENA primary metagenome ERZ651840 (study PRJEB26924, sample SAMEA4378268) | human gut metagenome | biome: human gut; feature: human-associated habitat; material: faeces... | reverse complement strand
CCTGTCTAGACTGACAGTAGAGGCTACTGCGCGAATCGCGCGGAGCCCCCTAAAGAGGGCAGGGCTACGCCCAAGTTAAGAGATCAGACTTTTTACAGTAGAAACCCTAGCAACGAATTACGCTCCGCACAAGCCGGAGGCTTCTCCCCCATCAAGGCAGATGCGAGCGGGAAAAAGGTTTCTACTAACTTCTTGAGATGCAACCTCCCCCGGACCCCCTCCTTCCTCCGCCCTACGGGCTGCGCGGCCTTCGGCCTTGCCGCTGCTCCTGTCTAGACTGACAGTAGAGGCTACTGCGCGAATCGCGCGGAGCCCCCTAAAGGGGGCAGGGCTACGCCCAAGTTAAGAGATCAGACTTTTTACAGTAGAAACCCTAACTACCCTTTAGGTAGTTATTTACGCTTTGACGACTCACCCCCAGCACTTTCGCGATGTCTTTTACTTTCATCCCAGAACGCGCAAGTTCGAGCGCCTGCGCCTGGCGAGCATTAGCCCTATCCTCATAATCCTCACGAGCCATCACGCCATCTTGACGACGTTTTTGTTCCTGTGCTTCAAGTTTTCGCTCTTTCTTGATTTCGGAGGAGATAATGGTCTTCATCCGTCGCTGCTCTTCATCCGTGATTTGGAAGAGGTTGATCAGCGTATCGTTTTTCGGCGTGTAGAGTGGCGAATATTTACGACCGGCGAAAAGGACTGTCTTTCCTGCGAGCGCTTCTTTGAACTTCCCGATGATGCTGCTCAGGTCGGTCGTATGAAACGACCAGGTAGGATCGATGGCCTTGGCTACCTGCAACGCCTCGATAAAAAAAGTCTTAGTGGTGACCTGACGCGACAGAGCCAAAAAGTTCATCTGGTACGCGAGCATCAGCATGCGCATGCCTTCGTCAATACCGCCTCTAAGCGCCACCAGAGCCCTCAGATCAAGCAGACGCCCCCAGTTAAGGGTATCTAGCGTCAAGACTGATGCGGAGCTCTTCAGGAGCTTCTCAGAGCGTTCTACGGCTTGAGCAGCGAGTGCTTCTCGACGCGCACTAAGCTCTGCGCGCGTAAAAGGCAAGAGCAGATCAGCAAAAGCGTCGAAAGGGTAGCGCTTCGGTTGTCCGTCAAAGCCCTGAGTTACGTGCACAACGTGACAGTAGCACCCGGACCGGCTGTTCACAGTTTCAACCAGTCGCAGTACGCGCGATGCGTCTCGTGCCATCGGGTCGGCTCCGTAAGCTTCCAGTTTGCTCACGAGTACCTTCTGGACAAGGTTCCATCTCGGCAGGGCACGCTGAGGTACGGCCTTTTCAAAAAGCCATTTTGGTTGCAGCCCTCTCCCGGAAAAAATAATCAAAGAAGGAGAAGGAACGCCCCGGCTTTCGCAAAACTTCACAAACTGCTTCGCCATCTCATCAGGACTCAGAGATCGAGCCCAGTCAAGACGATAGCAGTCAATGTCGAGGAAGGAGAGGCCGACGGACTTCAAGTTGACTACGCGTCGATTTCGACGGTAAAAAGATGCTTGGGAAATCCATGTGTCTCTCGCTGGATCAAGCATTTCCACAACGGAAGTCAAGTTCTCCAGCGGATAGGATGTCTGAGCTTTGGAGCCGTCAGCTTGCTTGACGAGGATGGAGAAATAACCTCGATCGTCATCGTCATCAAGGTACAGGGCTGGTTCATCAGCTGCGAAAAGAGGCAACTGACGAGCCACGTTGAGTGCTGTATAATTCGTCATGGTAGTTAGTGCTCTCAGAGCACCTGCAGGTTCACGCCTGTTGCGGTTGGACTGCAATCCAATCGCGAAAAAATCCTGAAAAGCCATCGTCTGCAAACGATGGCTTTTCTTTTTTGGACGCTCGGGACCGCCTTGACTAAGAATCAGAAATTCGGCCCCTTCTCGTCTTGAAGATCATTCTATAGTCCATACTGTCCTTTTGACAACTTTCACACATCTAGGTTTAATACTATTAAGATAACATTATCTTAACATCATGTTAACAGTGTTTAACCATCATCTTACTGTTGTTTTAATATTAAACTAATAGTTATTTTTTGGCCTGAAAAAATTACTTGCCGAAGGTGATCCCTTTGTTCACAGCGTAAGCCAGAACAGTATTCATGTACGACGATCTGGACAGACCAGAAGCTTCAGCTGCCTCGTCAACCTGCGACAAAAGATCCGGATGAATCGTAAAAGTGATCTGCTTCTTGCGTTGCTTGCCAACTCGACCGGTCACGATGAAGTCGCGCTCCGCACGTCTTTTAGCAATGTCCAACTGAACAGATGTTTTTTTCTGAACATGAGAGTCTGTGTCGACCTCTTTGGAGCCGTCCTGTTGAGGATCGGCAACTTGAACATTCGTCTGCAGAATTTCCTTCGGCATCATGAGCTTTTTAGTCTTGGCTGTCATTCCTCATCTCCAAAAACAGCATTAGCGAGCACGGCAACTTCGTGACACGCTTTCATGTCCTTCGGACGTGCCTCAAAAACGGACAACCCGAGTCCGCTGGCAGTCGAAAAAGCTTTTCGACGCACAAGCTGAGCATCAATGAAGGTCAGATCGGGAAATGTCTCGATAGCTGCCCTGGCGTCTTCATTGTCTGTTCCTTGGACTTCAGCACAGGATATGAAACAGTAGGCCGGGAATGAAGTCTCACGCACTTCACGTGCGAGCTGCACAACACTTTGCAGCTTACTCAAAGCCCAGACGTCATAACTACGGGGTTGGACAGGCACAAGCAGTACGTCACACAGCATCAGCGCTGCTCGAAGCGTGTCGGTGGCCCGACCGCCGACATCGATGATGACGTCGTCCCACTTGTCTTTTTGAGCAAGCACCTGCGCCTTTAGCGTAGGACCGTCAGAATAAGCAGAGCAAGGAAGAACCGGATCAACACCTGACTCGGCGCGAATACCGACAGCCATCGACGCAGACTCCTGCTCGTCACTGTCCACAAGCCACACATCCCGTTTGTCGACAATCTTTCGGTAAAGAGCGAGCTGAACTGCAGCGGTTGTCTTGCCGGTTCCGCCCTTTGTATGCGCGACAGCAACAATCATAAAGATACCCCTCATCTTGATGGTGAAACACTTGTATGTTAATATTAACTTAACTATGTTTTACAATCAAGTTTCGTGTGGGAGTCTCTACCAGAGGGATGTCCTCAGATAACAAAAACCCCAGGAAAACGATTCTTCCCTGGGGCGTCCCAATTCGGGGTTTGCGGTAACATTCACGAATCCTAGCGCCACGGAGGTTCGGCGTGTAAAAGGATTCGGAAGGGGTGGTTTCTTCCGGGTCGTCGGCGACATCCTGTCGTCCGGCAGAAAACTCAAAGCCACCAAAAGTAAAGCGCCCTGAGGTTCGTAGCCACGGGCGCTTTGGAGGTAAGCGAAGATGGATGAGATCTTTCGCCATGCCTACATCTTAGCACAAAGGAAATTGCACATCGCATTTCGCCTGCGCATTTCGAAGTGGTTCGACCTGTCGTTCCATGTAGACCTTAGCTAAGAGGCTGACTTAATTGCAGAAGCACCCTCGGCGGGCAAGCACGCCGAGGGGTCAGTTATCTCACTACGAAAGCCGAGAGATACTAGTAAGCCAAGCCCACTTTCCACCTGAGAAAAAGCCCCGAGATTTTGGGGTCTCGGGACTTGCGGTCGGTCGTTTGAAGCTTGAGCTTTCTAACCTCATTCTAGACTTCTTGAGGAACAAAGAATCTTTGTTCTACGACGTTATGTCGCAGAATCGCCTTTCTATGGAGCGATCAGCTGGTTCATAGAAAAAGGGATTGCCTCATTACAAGAACAATCCCTTTCACATTCAATCAGCCGTATTAGGCTAATTTTTAGACATTAATAAGAATAGCGCACCCCAAAGTTGACGCGGTAATCGGTGTCGACTTCACCGCCGTTAGCGGCTTCAACATCAGCATAGAGGTGAACCTGCTTCGTTGCATTGAAGTTAGCGCCGAGGCCGTATTCAAACCACGTGCCACCGAGTTCTTCGGAGATCGTACGAGCAGCACCTGTAGTCTTGGAGAACGTGAAGTCTGCATCACCCTTCCAGTCATGGAGAACCGAAGCACGGAGATAAGCGTTGCCACGGTTGTCCGGGCACTTGAGGCCTAAGACAACACCAGCACGACCGATCAACGTATCAGCAGAATCCTGTTCAACATTGACACCCGTCGACGTTGAATAGTCAACGCCAAACACGTGACCGTACATCAACTCGACCTGAGGTTCAACGTAGAAGCTATTCTGCATCGGATAGACACGCCAACCGGCTTCAGCAGACACGGACACAGCGTTCGTGTGGTACCTAGCAGACGACTTACCAGACGCAAGGCTAATGTCGAATTCGTTCTTCATGCGACCGACCTTACCCGTCACATCGAGGAACATGCCGTTATCCCAAAGCTTGGAACCATAACCCGTGAAAGCGAGCAACGAGCTATCGCCACCACCAACAGCAAAGTCATTATTGCCATCAGTCCAGGACAAAGCACCGCCTAACCACGTACCAGCAGCAACCTGATGGTCGTAACCAAACTGGAAGGCCGTGTACTTATTGGTAATGTTTTGGTTACCGAACTTGGCCTTACCGTTATAGATACGAGCCCAAACGCCATTCGCATCAGCGCTACTATCACGCAGTTCGCCAAGGCGCTTATTCATGTCGTTGATTTCGTTACGCCAGATGTGGAGACCCAAAGCGGTCATTTCAGCAATGCCGTTGATGTTGGCATTGGCTTCTACCTTGACATTACCCAACTTACCATCCGTCACCGTACCACTGAAGGTATCGTTCAAATCGTCAGCTTGCTGAGTAATATTGTGAGTCTTCTTATCATCGAAGACGACAGACTCGGCGATTTCAGTCAAGTCCTTTTGTGCATTACCGCTGTTGTTTTCTGGAGTTGCAACAATATTGACAACTGTATTGTCATCAGTATGGGTGACATGGAGACTATCCTTAGCAGTCTTTTCTAAGGTGACATTGAACTTATCAGTAGAAACACTGGAAAGAGTATTGCCAGTAGCACCTTCCTTGATAAGAATATTGGTCAAAGCGCCAGTCAAAGAGGTTTCTACAGCAGCATTGCTTCCTTTAAAAGTAATAGCCCCGATACGTCCAGCGATCGCAGTCTGGGAAGTCTTATCAGTCGTTACCTTGGCATTATCCGCGAGAGTCAACGAATCGATACTTTGTGAGGCGAATCCCATGTAAGGATCACCATCATCACGCCAGCCGAATTGCAATTCGCCGCCAGCTCCGATCTCGACTTGACCCAAAATTAAGGACGTTTTTTGTTTGTCAATCTGTTCATCGTCATTATCGCCGTAAGCACTGAATATCGCGCCATCTTTAATAAGAAGTTTATCTACATTAAAACTAGTATCACCTTCATTTTTCGGGGTAGTTTTATCAATCAATCTCGCAGGCACAACCGTGCCATCGGCTTTCACACATTTATTAACTGTGAGAGTTCCAATGCTTAAATTTTGGTCTTTTTCTAAATAAATCGATGGCTTCGATCCATTTTCTTTCGCTAAGAAAACAACTTCTTCGACTCGATTGTTTTCATTGATGCGGACATCTTGACTCTGAATACCTAAAGAACTACCGATCTCAAATCGTTGAACTTCGACGTTTGTCTTTCCTTTTAAATACAGAGCAGAATTAGGATTAGCAATAATTGGAGAAGATAATGTACTATCATTCACCTCAGAAAAACCATTGAAGGAAATTTTATCTGATGCATCAATTACAGCACCTTCTTCAGCATAGGTCTCCTTTAATGTAATGATTTTACCTTCCAACCGCCCCGTTATATAACTCGTTTTATTTAAATTAACCTCTTTAGCTACAACAGTACCGGCAATTGTATCAGATGTAATAGTATTTGAAACTATTTTATTTGCTTGAAGAGTCGCCCCCTTCTCAACATTAAAATAATTCCCACTTACAGTAAGTGTATCTAAATTAGTAACATTATCAGATTGAACAAATTTTGAACCTTTAGCAACCGCAAGATCACCAGTAAAAATTAGATTTTTTGTATTAGAAATGATGGTACCAGCATTTTTTATACCAATTCCAAAATTTCCATCACGAACTTTAACAATACCCGTTTCTTCATTTGTAATATAATTCCCAGCACTGCCACTACCCTGGTAAATAGCAACATCCAAGGTTCCGTTATTAATCATTTTACCATATGAACTATGCCTTAAAGTACCGTCACCCTGAATTGTGCCATCATTAGTATGTATTCTACCCGTATTACCAAAATTTAAGATATCACCTTCATTAACGTTGACTGTATCAGTTTCACCGATAGTTGTCGCTAGATTACTTTCGTTGGCAAAAATTGTTGGCGCGAATGCAAATGATAACGCACTAACTACAGCGAGACTTACTAAAGTCTTTTTATTAATACAATTACTTTTCATTTTACTTATCCTTTAAAATGAAGAACAATTAATTGCGATTAACAAACAAAAATAGTTCCGTTCGCAATTTGTTAAATGCGAATACTATAATACATCCATTATGGTCTTATAGATTCAATACTATCAATTAATTGAATACGGATTAGATCTTGACAAGGTATATTAAAAACTTTGTCGCTGAAGACAGACTTATTCATTTTCCAACTCGCTTGGCGCATGCAAACAGGGAAATTGCCGGATGAACGTATACCAAGATAGTTGTGTCCTAATTCAAAATAATCACAATTCAAAAAGAGAAGAAGAGGGATTACACCTAAAGCCTGTGGTACGGGCGTTTCTATGTATTTATAAAGTTGCTAAAAACCAACAGCAGCCATTTTGTGGTTTTTATATCGCAGACATTTTCAGAATATCACAACTAATCTGAAAAGTGCACAGCCTTCATGACAACCACACATCTCATAGATTCTTGTAACTAATCCCGACTTTTTTAGTCGGTACAGACAAAGGTACGCCCATCTCCATCATGTGTCAAGCGACACTCGTGTTAACCTGATCTCTTCAATCTGGGCATTCGTCACAGACCTCTGACGACCTTTATAATCACCACGCGCTTTAGCCAAAGCAATGCCTTCCGCCTGGCGACGCTTAATCATCGAACGCTCAAACTCTGCAAAGACTCCCACCATTGACAGCATGAGTTTCGCCATGGGTGATGACTCTTTACCCGCATGAAGTCAAGCTTTTCATGGATGAACCGAACACTGACACCACGACCAGTCAGGTCTTGAACCATCTCAAAAGGTCAGCAAGATTCGTCGCCAAACGATCAAGGCTATGAACGACCAACACATCACCCTCGCGCACGAAGGCAAGCATATTTTGTAATTCAGGACGCTCAATGTCCTTACCGGTCTGTTTGACTACGAAGATCTTTTCAACCTGCAGAGTCTCTAGTTCTTTGAGTTGTCGCTCTGGATTCTGATCTAAGGAACTCACTCGAACATATCCAACCAACAGGATTGTCCTCTTTGGGTGTTTGATTGACAGATATGTTAATTATGGGGAAATCAACCAAAATTTGACAGGTTTTGATTGTGGGCCGGATTGTTCACTGAGGGTGTACACAAACTGTTCACGCGGTTTGAGAATTCTCACTACTCATCCCAAGGCCTATACAACCACATACATCAGTTTTCGTCGCAAGAAAACACTCGTGCCGCCTCAAGGAACCCTCGAAAAAAGCCAGAAAGTATCGTAGCGCTATTTTGATATTTGTGCTATACTTTCAGCAAGTCTTTTGAAGGAGACACACCATGGCCGAAAGCACCACCATCAGCGCATCTCAGCAGCGCGTCATCGACTATCTCGAAAAACTTGCTTCCGAAGGCAAGACCGTCCCCACGACGCGGGCCATTCGAGAAGCAGTCAGAGTCTCGCCCAACGAAATCACCATTGCCCTGAAGATCTGGAAAGCCCGTCAAGCAGAGGCCCAGACGCGCGCCATCACTGAAATCACCGCACAAGTCATTGACGACGACGTGTCCAAAGCTCTCAATGAAGCCATGAGCCACATCAAGACTGTCATCGCCAATGCTGTCACTGCAGCCACACAAAAATACGACGAAGCTGACAAAAACAGAGCCACCCAATACGCGCAAAAAGAAGCTGAGCTACTGGAGCGAGCAGAACGCGCAGAACAGTACCAAAGTGACGCGCTTATGAAAGTCGGACGCTTCGCAGGTTTGCTTGACGCCGAAACGGAATCCCGGAAACGGGCAGAAAAAGAAATTGAAAAGCTTCGTGCAGAGCGAGACAGACTTGAAACGCAATTAGAAGAAGCGCAGCTCAAGATTGCAGCACTTCAGAAGCTATGTGAAGAACAGAAGACCGCACTACTCAAGGTCGAGGACAAAACGCTCTTTTCCCTCCCTGCATGATGCGTCAGTTTATGACGGTAACGACGCGCACGCGTCGTACCGTCAAGAGCAGTCCTCTCCTAGATGGCCCGCATGAGCGCAGACCGCGCTCATGCTTCAGACATAGCCTGCAGCGAAGCTGCCTCGAAGCAATACGCCTCAGTTTCCGGCTGCGCCAAGATCCGGATATCGCTGCTCAAACTCCAAACCGGCAGTAGGTCCATCCTTGCCTTCGCGGCGAGCACGCACACAGTCTCGACTCCACTGCTTCACGATTTCCGCCTGCTGCGGAGTCAGCCACACCGACAAATTAACGTAGCCTGCATCTTTCATTCGCTGGCGAAAGTCAGACTGTTTGCGCACTGAGATTCCGTCTTCAAATTGCGCACACCCTTCAATGAACTGCAGGTTTCTGATCATGCGCTCTTCCTCCAGTTCGCGCAACTTCTCCTCAACCTGCTCGACACTCAGTCCGATGAAAGTCGAAAAACTGTCGAGTACCAGAAAGCGCTCGCTTGCAAGTTTTCCCCACGTCCCAACCGGCGTATCTTTGTCGAAGTTACGCAAGTACTGGCGGAGAGCTACGAAAAAAAGCTGCAAATCTGCAGGAAGATCAGCAACCTGCACAGCCTGAACTCTCGACATACTGCCTCAAAAAAAAGTTTGTAGAAACCCATTCTATCGCAGCCTGTGCTCACGCTCGTCGCAACATGCCTCGACGTGCCGCCCGCCGGGCGGCGCAGGGGACACCCCTGCACCCCTGCGATCCTGCGGATCGCCTGGGGAGGATCCCCAGACCCCTCTCCGGCCGCAAAGCAGCCGGCGTCTCGGCGCAGCCTGCGTACTCGCTCACGCTCGTCGCATCATGCCTCGACGTGCCGCCCGAGGGGCGGCGAAGGGGACACCCCTTCACCCCTTCGCGCGGCTTTTACCGCGCCAAAGTGCGGCCCGCACGCGGGCCGACGCCCGCAGGGAGACACGCGGCCTCATCCGCTCAGTCTCCCGCTGTGTCTCTGCAAGCAGCGCCACAGCGGGAGCCTAGTCCAATTCGCGCAAACGGTCTGTTACTCAGCCGCAACCCGCAATACCACCGTTAATTTCACGCTCATAGTGATACGCTCATAAATATCGGAGGTAAACTTTTACACATGCTAGTGGAGTTGCGCACCCTGACGCGCATTGCTTCCGGACGAGATTCCGGACGTCAGCCGGTCTTTGGGCCGAGCTTTTACCGACGGGCGTAAAACGTCGAGCCTGCATAGCAGTAGTCACTAGGTCAGTGTTGTAGACCTTTGCAAATCCGTCAGACAGGCGGTCTCTCTTCGGAGAGCTAGGAAAGTCCGTGCGCGTGAACGCACGGCCTCGCCCCCGTGGGGAGAGTTCAACTTGCCGTACACAGAAGTGCGGTCTTTCGGACAGGCAATCCCCTTTCACGAGAAACATGCCCGTCAACTTCAGACGTAAACAGAAGCGCGAGAGAGACTGAAGAAGTCTCCGTTCATCCTTGACGGTGAACGCAGTCCGGCGATACTGGGGCGAATAGGCCGACAACAGTGTCCTGCGGTGCGGGACATACGGTCGCTTTTCCAAGTCTCCGACGAGGAAAAGGTGTTCTTACGACCTTTTGTGAGATTTCAACTCAGGAGTCAGAATGTTGCACGACGAAGCTCGCGAGTTTCGCAAGATGGCTAAAATCGGTCGCCAGGCACGGCCGTATCGCTGCCGAACTTCCAAACTGGCTCCCTTCAGCAACGAGATCCACGAGCTGCTTTACAAAGAAAATTTCTCGATTTACGAAGTGTGGCAGTTCTTGTCTCGCAGGCGTTCCTTTTCCAGCATGTCGTACTCAACTGTGAGACGCTACGTGCTCAAACAAGGCTGGTCTTCTCAAAAATCAATAGGCTCCGGAGCAGACTGATGTCAAAGTTCGCCGGCGCTTCCACTCAGGCCGCCTCCGTCATCAAATGCCTTCAAGGCAAAGGCAACATCCTTCAATCTGTCGGCACGGCACGAAACTACGAAGCCTCACTCAAAATCGCTGCAAAGTGGGCAAAGGAAAACGGTATCCAGGGCGGCCTTCGAGGCATGGGCGTGAAAGCCGCCATGCGTTTTCTCAAAGAGCGAAGCGAAGTCGTCGGGCAGAAGACACTCGATCAAAATCGGCAAGCTCTCCAGTGCATGATGCAACACGTCACGCACAAACTGAACGAGGGTGAACGTCTTGAAATTGTCAAAGGGATTTCTCAAGAGCTCACGTCGCGCGTCTACACACCGGAGCAAGTCAAAGCCATCGCTGACCATCAACTGCCCAAACACGCACTGGCGACTGAAATCGCTTATGCCGCCGGCTTGCGCGCGTCAGAACTTCTCACCTTGCGCCCCATCGAAGAGCGAGTTCCGGACGTTCGCTTGCGAGATGGTCGAGATCGAACGCTGGAAACAAAATTTCATGGACGCTCAGAAAACTTCACCGCCTTTACGGTGCACGGGAAAGGTGGACTGATACGAGAAGTAAGACTTCCGCCAGAACTCTCACAACGACTCGAAACCTTCAGACTCGAAAAACCTGAAATCATCCGAGACAGAGGCATTAATCGAGAAGTGCATTACGCAATCGGCGGCGGGCATGCCTGGTCCATCGCCTTTTCAAGAACATCCGAAAAACTTTTTGGCTGGTCTCATGGTGCGCACGGTCTTAGACACTCATACGCTCAAGAACGAATGCAGGAGCTTAGACGGCTAGGAACACCAGAGTCCGTCGCGAAGGAAACCGTATCTCAGGAAGTGGGCCACTTTAGACCAGACATCACCGACACCTATCTGCGCTGAGAAACTATGTTTGGATTATCCCTGACTGCAAACGTCAAAAACCGCGAACTTGCCGTGCAAGACATGGAGAAACGGCTATACGCATGGTCTGCACAACTCGATGAAAGAGAAGCGGACTGCCTGCATCGCGAAAAAGTTTTAGAAAACCTAAGAGTGGAACTCCTCAACCTCAGGCAAGAAACAGATGAGCTTCGTGAGTACGTGATGGACGAGCGCCACTGGTTGAACGCAGACAGAAGCAAGCTGGAAACCGAAAAACAAATCTTTCAGCGTCAAAAGAACGAGCTGCACAACTACGCAGCGAAACTGATTGCTGACGCTAAGACCAAAGCAGCTGAAGAAGCTAAGAACATCAAAGCTCAGGCGCGACACGCCGGACACGTCGAAGGCTTCACCTCAGGAAAAAAGCACTACCAAGACCTTCTCTCTGAGATCGACGACTTGCAACACAGACTCGCAAATGCGAGACACGCCGCTCGACGGCGTGCTAAAAAACAGGCTTCCGAATGACGAAGTAGTACCGAATAGCGCTATGTTATTTGGTATTATTTGTTTGTCCTTTACTTGATTTGCCAAGCCCCCGTCCGCCATGTCGCACAATCTTGATGAACTCTTGCCGCACTTGCTCAGAAACCTCATGTGAGCCAACGATAAAAGCGTAAGCATCCTCATAACGACTAAGTTCACTCTTAAGCGCTTTCAGCTTCTGAGCATTTCTAGCTGCGTAGCGATTTGCGTCTCTGGCTTTTAGTCTGAAATCTTCACGCAACTCCTGTTCGGCATCTTTAGCCTGGGCGAGCTTCCAAAAATAAAAAACGACTGGAGCAAAAAGCAGAAGAGCCAAAGCTACCACTGTCGTAGCTCTTGTCACGACCGGGATGCCCTCCCACAAAAAAAGAAAAGACAAAGGCGTACTCAGCGGACGCATGAGTGCCGGATATCGAACTCCAAGTCCTAGTACCGTCACAAAAACAAACGTGGAAATGCCTAGTGATGAGGAAAAAACAATTTTTGACGCAAAGAAAGCAACGGTAGTTTTCTGCCTACGCAAGATCAGCGAAATCGCCAGTCCGATATCTGCCAAAATCAGCGATTGAAAAAAGGCGTCAAGCACAAAGTCCGAGAAGGTCACTTTCCCCTCTCAACTTCAAGTCTTCCCGCTTTTTCACGTTTTTGAAGAAGCTCAACAGCTTCTCGAAAACTCATCCCAAACAAGTACATCACCAAATCAATTGCGCCACCTCCGCCTTTGTCGACATTTTTATCGTACCAACGAATTCCCGTGATCTGAAGAGTTACGCAGTTCCCCGCTTGAAGAGTGACAATGACCCTCAAAGAGTCCTGACTCTTTTTGGGCTTGTAGGTCTGATCTTTTTTGTAAGTCACTCCCAACATGTTCAGTGCCAGAAGCAAAGGAATGGCTCTCAGTCTCTGAAGATCTTCGTCAGAAAATTTCTTTCTTGTCATGCGGAATGTTCTCTCGGAAAAGTTTCTACTAACCTTACCAGAACTTTCCTCCCCCAGACCCCCTCCTCTCCTTTTCCAAAGACTTTCGCGTTTATCGAATCCCTGTTCTGCGGTTTTACGGGATGTTGCCGAGCTTCCGTTGCATCATCTTTCTGAAAAGGCAATGTGAAGATTGTTTGTTTAATATATTTAAATTATTGATTTATATTCTTGATATTCTGTTTCCTGCCGGAACGAACTCCTCTCGCAGAGCCTCCCCAAGTTCCATATCCCCCCTACGCGCTCTCCATAACGGCGTGAAGCGTGGTGACGGCGAGGGCGCTGCCGCCGCGCCGTCCTTTAAGGACGATCTGGGGAACGTCGCACTGGGCAAGAAGTTCCTTTGACTCCACCACGTTGACAAATCCGACGGGCATCCCGACGACAAGGGCGGGCCGCACGCCTTCCTCAAGCGCGTACCGGGCAATGCGGGCCAGCGCCAGCGGAGCGTTGCCGATGAGCACGATGGCCCCGTCAAGCATGGGCCGCGCCTTCTCCGCGCTGCACAGGGCACGGGTGTGGCCTTCGAGTTTGGCGCGATCGATGACGTCCTGATCGCTGATATGGCAGTGCAGGCTTTCGGGACCGTAACCGGGATTCAGCCTCTTCAACCGCTCGATGGAAAGCCCGGCGCGGATCATCTTGGAATCGCAGAATATCGGCGCCCCAGCCCGTAACGCGCACAGACCCGAGCCGATGGCGTCATGCCGGAAAACCAGCGTGTCCGCGATGGACATGTCCGCCGTGGTATGGATCAGGCGGCGCGCCACACGCCATTCCGGTGCGGGCATCCGCTTGTGGAGATCGCACTCCGACTCGATGACACGGAAACTCTCCCGCTCGATTTCCATTCCGCTCAAATTCCAACGTATGTTCATGCCGCCTCCGGCAACAAGAGTTTCGCTTTTTCGTATGCCGCTGGTCCAATAATCCCGTTTCATTGTTGCTCCACCATTGCGGCTTTTCCGTGTCCCTCGCCTGCTCCCCTCTTCAACGTCTTTCGCGGGAACGAACTCCTTCCGCGTGGCCTCCCCATCAGTCGAAAGTCTTTGGAGAGGAGGGGGAGAGGTTTGGAGAGGGG
>ENA-OWPF01002305-OWPF01002305.1-human-gut-metagenome-genome-assembly--contig:-NODE-2305-length-13865-cov-5.971035_pt1 | contig 13865 bp, 9 predicted proteins | sample MGYA00248261_ERZ651840 | MGnify/ENA primary metagenome ERZ651840 (study PRJEB26924, sample SAMEA4378268) | human gut metagenome | biome: human gut; feature: human-associated habitat; material: faeces... | reverse complement strand
GACAACGTGGCCGAGCCCCATGCTCTCGAACACCTTGGGAATGGTGATGAACATCAGCGAGGGACCTGCCTGCAGGGTATCCGGGTCACCGCCGGAGAAGGAGAACACTGCCGGAATGATCATCAGCCCTGCCATGATGGCAATGGCCGTATCAAAGACCTCGACGTTCTCAGTGGATTCCTCAATGGAAACGTCCTCTTTCATGTAGGAACCAAAGGTCACGAGAATGCCCATGGCAATGGACAGCGAGTAGAACATCTGCCCCATGGCGGTGACGACGGTCATCCAGGAAAAATTGGCCACGTTGGGCACCAGGAAGTACTTGACGCCTGCCAGTGCACCCGGACGGGTGACCGAGTAAACGGCAATGATCACCGACAGGACCACCAGAACCGGCATCATCAGCTTGGACACCCGTTCCACACCATTGCGTACCCCGGCAAAAATGATGACCAGCGTAAAAATGGTAAAGATGAGGAAACACACCTCTGCAGACAGACCGCTGGAAATAAAGCCGGAAAAATAGCCGTCCTGTGCCAGCTCACTGCCGTGGCCGCTGACATACGCGGAAAGATACCGGATGACCCAGCCGCCAATGACTGAATAATACGGTACGATCAGAATGGGAATGACTGCATTGATCCAGCCGCCGAATTTCAGCCTGCCGCTTTTGCCGAATGTGCCAAATGCCCCCACCGGGCTCTTTTTGGTCATGCGGCCAAGCGCTGTTTCGGCCACGATCATGGTATAGCCAAAGGTGACTGCCAGCAGAATGTATACCAGCAGAAAAATGCCGCCGCCGTATTTGGCTGCCAGATACGGGAAGCGCCAGATGTTGCCCAGACCCACCGAAGCGCCTGCGGCAGACAGCACGAACCCGATCTTACCGGAGAATGCGCTGCGCTTGTGTTGTTGTTCCATGTTGTTGTTCCTCTTTTCCTATCTGCTATAAAAATTAAGCAGAACAAGTGTACCACAACTGCGTACAACTGGCAAGCAATAACACCCCGGTCAGCGCCTGACGGCGCTGACCGGGGTGTTTACCAGTTTCTTTTTATTTTTACAGCTTATGGTACTTGCGATCCTCTTCCTCGTAGACGGGGTCGCAGGTCAGGTACATTCCCAGACGGTTCAGGGTGCTGCTGTCCACGCTGGAAAGCAGAACGGTGGAGTGCACATCGCAGCCCTTGAGGTTGGGCAGCTGGTGCATGGCTGCTGCGGCAAGCTCGCTGGAAGCGGCAGAGCTGGACAGGGCGATCAGGATCTCGTCGGTATGCAGACGGGGGTTCTTGCCACCCAGATAGTTGGTCTTGAGGGTCTGGATGGGCTCGATGGCAGCGGCGCTGACCAGATCCGTCTCCTGCGGGATGCCCGCCAGATACTTGAGCGCATTGATCAGGGCGCTTGCGGTAGCACCCAGCAGCGGGCCGGTCTTGCCGGTGATGACAGTGCCGTCGCTCAGTTCAATGGCAGCAGCCGGTGCGCCGCCGGTAGCCTCGCTGCGGGCGTGTGCCTGCTTTTCCACTTCCCGGGCCCCCATGGTCAGCCCGGCCTGATTCATCAGCAGCTCCAGCTTGTAGCGCTCGCTCTCCTTGGCGGTGCCGGTGATCTTCTGCTCGCACAGGCACTTGTAGTACCGGCGCACGATCTCCTTGCGGGAGGCCTCGCAGCAGACTGCGTCGTCCACGATGCAGTTGCCGGCCATGTTCACGCCCATGTCCGTGGGGGACTTATAGGGGCTCTGGCCTGCGATCAGCTCGAACATCGCGTTCACCACCGGGAAGATCTCGATGTCGCGGTTGTAGTTCACGGTGGTCACGCCGTAGGCTTCCAGATGGAAGGGGTCGATCATGTTCACATCGTTCAGGTCGGCGGTAGCAGCCTCGTAGGCCAGATTGACCGGGTGCTTCAGGGGAATGTTCCAGATGGGGAAGGTCTCGAACTTGGCGTAACCGGCCTTGACGCCCCGCTTATATTCATGATACAGCTGGGACAGGCAGACGGCCATCTTTCCGCTGCCGGGGCCGGGCGCAGTGATGACCACCAGCGGGCGCTCGGTCTCAATGTACTCGTTGCGGCCGTAGCCCTCGTCGCTGACAATGCGGGCCACATCGTTGGGGTAGCCGGGGATCTTATAGTGGCGGAAGGTGCGGATGCCCAGACTGCTCAGCCGCTTTTCAAAGGCTTCCACCTCGGCGGCGGCGGTGTACTTGGTCACGCACACGCTGCCCACATACAGCCCCATCTCCTGAAAAGCGTCGATGAGGCGCAGCACGTCCAGATCGTAGGTGATGCCGTAGTCGCCGCGCACCTTGCTGCTGATGATGTCCTCGGCGCTGATGACGATGACGATCTCGGCCTGCTCCTTGAGCTGCAAAAGCATCTGCAGCTTGGAGTCCGGCTGAAAGCCGGGCAGCACGCGGGAGGCGTGGTAATCGTCGAACAGCTTGCCGCCGAATTCCAGATACAGCTTATTGTCAAACTTCTTGATGCGCTCGCGGATATGCTCAGACTGCATCGCAAGATATCTGTCGTTGTCAAATCCTATTTTCATCGTTCGTTTCCTCTCTGGTGGCCCGGCACACCATACCCGGGCTTTAAAATCACGAATATAAGTATACCACAGCCCGGGGTGGGGTGCAATGCAAAACAAAGCGCTGAACGCAATTCCGGCAGGATAGGCCGTTTTGGGCGGTATATTGTCCTGTTTTTTGTGAAAATGGTGCCTGTGCAAAACGCAAAGGGGACCGCCGCGGTGTGCGGCAGTCCCCTTTGCTCTTATGAAGAACTATCCGTATGGAGAAGAAAATGGCTTGTTACTTCGCCTCGGCGGGCTGGGTCTTTTTGACAAGGCTCAGGATCACTGCACCCAGCACACTGCCCACAGCCAGCGCCACGCAGTACAGCGCAGCGTGATCCACCACCGGGAATACGAAGATGCCGCCGTGGGGTGCACGCAGTGCACAGCCGAAGGTCATGGAGAGCGCACCGGCGACCGCAGAGCCGACAACGCAGCTGGGCAGGACGCGCAGCGGGTCGACTGCTGCATAGGGGATAGCGCCCTCAGACACGAAGCACAGGCCCATGACGTAGTTCACAATGCCGTTGCGGCGCTCGTCCAACGTCCACTTGCGGGGGCAGAAGGTGGTGGACAGGGCAATAGCGATGGGAGGTACCATGCCGCCCACCATGACGGCGGCCATCACCTCGTAGTTACCGGAGGCAAGGGCTGCGGTGCCAAAGACGTAGGCTGCCTTGTTGACCGGGCCGCCCATATCCACGCTCATCATACCGGCCACGATAGCACCCAGCAGCACCTTGGAGCTGCCGCCCAGTGCGTTCAGCCAGTCGGTCATGGCGGTGTTGATCATGCCCATTACCGGGTTCACGGCGCACATCATCGCACCTACGATGAGAATGCCGCCCAGCGGGTAGATGAGCATGGGGCGGATACCGTTCAGGCTGGCGGGCAGCTTTTCGGTGATCTTTTTAAGGAACTGCACGATGTAGCCCGCTGCAAAACCGGCCAGCAGCGCTGCAAGGAAGCCGCCGGAGATGCCGGTGGTGCTGCCTGCGGCAAGGTCGGTGAAGTTTGTGCCGTTCATAGCCAGCACGCCGCCGGCAAAGCCTACGGCCAAGCCCGGGCGGTCGGCGATGGACATGGCGATGAAGCCTGCCAGAATGGGCAGCATATAGCCGAAGGCTGCGCCGCCCACCGTCTTGAAGAAGGCGGCAACGGGGGTGTTCATGCCGAAGTTTGCGGGGTTGATGCTGTAATCATCCAGCAGGAAGGCCAGCGCGATCATAATGCCGCCGCCTACCACGAAGGGCAGCATATGGGAAACGCCGTTCATCAGGTTCTTGTACAGGCTGCGGCCAAAGCTGTCCTTACCGGCGGTGTCGTCCTCGGCTGCTGCGCCGCCCTCGGCGTGGAACACAGGCACCTCGCCGTGGGCAATCTTCTTGATGAGCTCCTCCGGCTTATGGATGCCGTCGTCCACGCGGGTGAACAGCACCGGTTTGCCGTCGAAACGGGCGGTGTCCACCTTTTTTTCCGCTGCTACGATAATACCATCGCAGGCGGCGATCTCGGCGCGGGTCAGGATATTCTTTGCGCCGTCCGAGCCGTTGGTCTCCACCTTGGTGGGCAGACCCAGCTTGTCACCGGCCTTGGTCAGCGCCTCGGCGGCCATGTAGGTGTGGGCAATGCCGTTGACGCAGGCGGTCACGGCCAGAATGCGGTAGCCGTCCTGCGGGATGGCCTGCTGGGTAAAGCTCTCTGCACCAAACTGTGCTTCTTCCTGTGCGTCGATGCACTCCAAGAACTCCTTGGGGGTCTTGGCAGCTTTCAGCTTTTCCACAAAGTCCTCGTTCATCAGCATCTGCATCATGCGGGCCAGCATATCCACATGCAGGCTGCCGTTTTCCGGTGCGGCAATGGCAAACAGCAGGTCGGTGGTGCCGTCATCTTCGGCGTTGTACTGCACCGGGGTGCTCAGCCGCAGGGCGGCCAGACTGGGACGGGTGACCACATTGGTCTTGGCATGGGGCACGGTGATGCCGTTATCCACATAGGTAGAGCCCTCGGCCTCGCGGGCATAGAGCGCCTTTTTGTAGGCCTCCTTGTCGGTGATGTTGCCATGGGTAGCCTGCAGCTCCACCAGACGGCTCAGGATCTGCTCCTGCGTCTGCAGCGCTTCGTCCAGCGCAATGGACTGTGCGGTAAATAACTCGGTAATGCGCATAAACGTTCCTCCTTTGTTCCTTTTATCCTATCAAAGCTGCGCCAGCAGCTCGTCGATCTTTTCCTTTGTGGCAAGCCCAAGGCTGAAAGCCGTTGCGCTGCCGCAGGCCGTGCCCAGACGCAGCGCCTGCGCGTAGCTGCGGCTTTGCAGATACCCGGCCACAAAACCGGCCACCATGCTGTCGCCTGCGCCCACGCTGTTGACCACCTTGCCCTTGGGGCAACCGATGCGGTGCACCTGTCCCTGCTCGTCCAGCAGCAGCGCACCGTCCCCGGCCATGCTTACCAGCACGTTGCGCGCGCCCTTTTCCTGCAAAGTACGGGCAGCTGCCACGATCTCGGCGTCAGTAGTCAGTACCTTGCCCACGATCTCGCCCAGCTCATGGTTGTTGGGCTTGATGAGGAAGGGGTGGTAGGGCAGCACGTTTACCAGAAGGTCGCGGGTGGCATCTACCACGGCGCGCACGCCCCTGCCCTGCAGCCGCGCCAGCAGCCGCTCGTAGACGCTTTGCGGCAGGCTTGCCGGGATGCTGCCTGCCAGAATAAGGATATCGCCCTCGGCCAGCTTGTCCAGCTGGGCTTCCAGCTGCTGCAAAGCGCTTTCCGGGATGGCAGGGCCTGCGCCGTTCAGCTCAGTCTCCTGCCCGGCCTTGATCTTGACGTTGATGCGGGTCATGCCGTTTTCCAGATGCACAAAGTCGGTCTTGAGCCCCTGTGCCGCCAGACCGCGCTCCAGCCATGCGCCGGTCTCCCCGGCCACAAAGCCCAGTGCCACGCTCTCGCAGCCCAGCTGCGCCAGCACGCCGGACACGTTGATGCCCTTGCCGCCCAGCACGCAATCCTCGCCTTGGGCGCGGTTCACTGCGCCCACCTCCAGCGGTGCGTCCAGACGCACAACGTAGTCGATGGCCGGGTTAAAGGTAACGGTGTAAATCATGCTTCTGCCTCCTTTACAAAGGTATACTGTTTATACTTAGGGTTCGGGCAGCGGTTGGTCAGGATGGCACCGCCGTGCAGGTCCGTGATGACCGCCGGGTAAATTTTAGCAAATTTGGCGTCATCCACAAGGAACCAGCTTTCCCGGGCGCGGCGGACGGCAGCGGCCTTTACCGCTGCTTCCTCGGGGTCCGGGGTGGTAAAGCCCGCCTCCAGCGCCACGCCGTTGGCACCCATGAACGCTTTAGTGAAGTTATACTGCTGGATGCTGCTGACCGCCGGAGCGCCCACGATGGCTTCGGTCTGGGGGCGCAGCAGCCCGCCGGGAAGATACACCCGGCAGCCCTTCTGCGCCAGCAGCCGGGCGTGCGCCACGCCATTGGTCACATAGGTGGCTTTGAGCGCCGCACCCGTCAGCGCCCGCACCAGTTCCAGCGTGGTAGTGCCTGCGTCAATGAACACAAAATCCTCGGCAGTGATAAGTGCTGCGGCAACTGCGGCAATGCTGCGCTTTTCTGCCACAGCCAGTGTCTCCTTGGCTTCCATGGTGGGCTCGTCTGCCAGAAAGCGGCTGTCCGGCAGGGTAGCTCCCCCGTGCACCTTGGTCAGCCTTCCCTGCCGGTCCAGCTCGGTCAAATCGCGCCGGATGGTGGATTCGCTGGTGTGCAGTGCCTCGCACAGCTGCTGCACCGTCACGGTGCGTTTCTCGTTCAGCTGTTCTAAGATCAGTGCAAAACGTTCCTCTGCCAGCATGGTGTTTTTCCTTCTTTCCTTCTCATGCCTGACCGTTTCTGTGCGGTATTGGCGTGTTTTGGTTGTTTGCATCTTTATTATAGCAAAAATCTTGTCAAAATCAATCAGCTTCAGTCATTTTCGCTCACAAAGAATTTTCATCATTTTTGTGCAGAGTTTCCAATACCTTGGATACAAGAGCTTTTTGCACGCAAAAAGACCACCGCACTTGTGTATGCGGTGGTCTTTTCTGCGTTTCTGTGACCGGTCGTGACCGGTTTTGGTGCTCCGGCTGGTTTACATCAGGCATCCGAGCGGGAGTAGGCGTTCTTCATCTGGCTGCTCAGTTCAAACAGAACTTTATCCAGCGTGTCGGCGGCCTTCTCCTGCAGCATAGCGGCAATGGCGGTGTTGGCTTCCTCCCGCAGGGCGGCGCGGCTTGCAGCATCCGGCTCGGCGGCAAGCTTTGCATCGTACCCGTTCACCAGTGCGCGGGCAGCGGAGAGCACGGCCTCCTCATAGCGCTCGAGGTGGAAGAGGGATTTGTTATAGGAGGCGTCTGCCATGGCGGCAATCAGACGGCTGGTCCAGTAGAAGTTATCGGTGGACACGGTGCCGGTGGTGTTGGCCAGATACTCCGGGGTACGCTCCACGTTGGCGTAGAAGGGCACCATGGTGTTGAAGGCGTTGGAGGCATAGGCCACCCACTCCACAGCGCGGGATTCCTCCGGCTGGTCGGGACGCATCTGCAAAAGCGCCATAAAGTCGTTGCGGTTGATGCCGATGGAACGGTACGCGCCCTTTGCGGACTTGTCGCCGTAGCTCAGGTAGGGATCATAGGGGGTGCCCTGATAGTGGCTGGACAGCATATACTTGATGTCCTCCGGGGTCACCTTGCGCTCCGGCACCATGCACCACGGCAGGTCATCGGACATGGGGGTGTAGTCGGCGTCGGCACCCTCCCACACCCATGTGCGGGGGTTGAGGTAGCGCAGCATATACCATGCGCGGGGGGTGTTGTAAACGTGGTCGGCGTCATCATGACTGCCAAAGGCGTCCCGGGGATTCAGCGCGCCGTCCAAAGAAAGGTCGAGGTGATTCTTGGCAATGAACTCCCGCAGGTCGGCAGAGCAGAGGTAGTTTTCCTGTGTGCCGAAGGCATCTTCCAGATCAAAGGTGTCGATGCCCAGCTGGTTGGGCATGACCACATACACATCGTCCGGCACGCGGCGTGCGATCCAGTGGTGGCCGCCGATGGTCTCCAGCCACCAGATCTCGTTTACATCCTGAAAAGCAATGCCGTTCATCTCGTAAGTACCGTACTGCTCCAGCAGACTGCCCAGACGCAGCACGCCCTCACGGGCAGAGTGGATATAGGGCAGCACCAGATAGACGATATCCTCCTCGCCAATACCGCCGGGCACCTCGGGCTTTTCGCCCTTGGCAGGCTGATACTCCACCAGCGGGTCTGCCCCCAGCACGCGGGGGTTGGAGGTGATGGTCTCGGTGGCGGTCATGCCCACATTGGCGGCGTTGACACCGGAAGCCGCCCAGATGCCCTTGCCCTCCACGGCGTTGGGCATAGCGGTAAACCGCAGAGCGCCTTCCGGCAGGGGGATTTCCACATGGGAGAGGACGCTGCGGTAGGTCTTGGGCAGCTCCTCCGGGTGGATCACGGTAAATTTTTTAGCGGTGAAATGGCCGGAGCCGGAGTCATCGTTGCGGGCGATCATGGTAGAGCCATCGTACGATGCTGCCTTGCCGACCAGAATGGTAGTGCAAGCCATAGGTTTTCCCTCCATATTCTATAATGTGTCTCTATTGTAGAACTTTTGCAGCGGAATTGCAACCGGGAAACAAAAACCGCCGCGCTGCGTACCACGGCAGAGCGGCGGGAGATGGAATGTTTTTTCAGGCTGTTACTGGGCTGCCCAGTAGAAGTCCTCGCCGGGCAGCGTGCCGCCCACGGCGGCGGGGTCGGCATCGTAGAGCACCTGCAGGTAACCGGAGACGTCTGCCTTCAGTTCCTCGCCGGTCAGGCAGACGATGTTGCAGTTGGGCAGTGCCTTTTTGGCAATGGCGGCTTTTGCCACCACGCCCTGCTCCTCGCACAGGGCGGCGGTGCCGTCCAGATCGGTGTTGGCGGCGTTCACGCTTTGGGCGTAATCTGCCAGAAAAGCAGCTACCACGTCCGGGTGCTCCTCGGCGTAGGCCTTGCGCACCACGGTCACACCGGTGATCAGCTGGGTGTCTGCTACCTTGTCCCACTCGGCGGTCAGGTCGAGCGCGACGGTGAGGGCGGGGTTGGCCGCGCGGGCGATCGTGACCATCGGCTCCGGCAGCACGGCGATGTGCACCTCGCCGGAGGCGAGCGCCGTGTTGAGCTCCGCCGGCTGGGCATAGGTGTTGTCGATGGTGATGTCCGTGCCGACGGTCAGGCCATTTTTCTCGCACAGGTACTGGAAGATGAACGTCGGGTTCTGCACGGGGACGCAGACGTTCTTGCCGCGCAGGTCGGCAAAGGACGTGATGCTCTCCGTGCCGTCGGTCACGACGTAGAGCACGCCGCGCGTGTTGAGCGCGAGCACCTGCACGGCGCCGTCGGTCTTGTTGTAGAGCGCGGCGGCGGCGTTCGTCGGCAGGGCGGCGATGTCGGCCGTGCCGTTGACGAGCGCGGCGGTGGCGTTGCTCGGGTCGGTCTCGACGGTGAAGTTGTAGCTCAGCGCGGTCGTGCCGGCCTTGCTGTCGGACATGAGCTTGGCCATGCCGAAGCCGGTCGTGCCGTTGAGCGCGACGACGTTGACGGTCAGGTCCTTGTCGACGGCGGCGGTGTCGTCCTTCTGGCCGCAGGCGGCGAGGGCGAACACCATGATGACGGCCAGCAGCACCGCCGTGAGTTTGCGCAGATGGGTCATTGCAGATCTCTCCTTTTCGTGTAGCCGCCCGCCGGAAGAGACAAAAAATGCCATGCCCGGAAGGCATGGCGGTGCAGCAGTGCACGCACGCAGCCTTCCACCTCATGGGCGATTCGGTGTCAGATTCGGTGCGGGATCGGCGGCGGCCGGGCCGGAAGCACAGCTTGCGGCGCGGGCGCATAGTTTGCTGTAATTATGCCACGGAAAGGCAGGCGTGTCAAGCATTTGCGCCGGAATTTCCAAAAGCTGCACACGGGCGGAAAAGTGTGCGGATTTGTGAAAAATTCTCGCAGTTTGTCGTTATCAAAACGACGGGACTGGGCATTGAAAATTTTTCATAGATATTGTATGATGGGAAGCAGGGAATCCTGCGTCCGGCCGGAATAGGAGCCGGCCGGTGCAAATTTGTTGGAAAGGGAACTGAAAAAATGGAACAGATCGATTACAAATTCATTGACCAGGTCCTCGCAGATCACGCCTGTGACGCCTCGCAGATCATTGCGATCATGCAGGACGTGCAGGGAAAATATCGTTATCTGCCGAAAGACGCGCTGCGCTACATTGCCAACAAGGTGGGCATCAGCGAGTCGAAGATCTACGGCGTGGCAACGTTTTATGAGAACTTCTCGCTCGACGTGAAGGGCAAGTACGTGCTCAAGGTCTGCCGCGGCACGGCGTGCCACGTGCGCAAGTCCGGCAACGTCCTGCAGGCGCTCTACGACGCGACCGGCCTGAGCGAGAGCAAGCCGACCTCGGACGACGGCCTGTTCACCATCGAGATCGTGTCGTGCCTCGGCGCGTGCGGCCTGAGCCCGGTCGTCATGGTCAACGACACGGTGCACCCGGCCATGACCCCCGACAAGGCCGTGGATCTCATCGAGGAGCTGCGTGCAAAGGAGGGTGCGTAATGCGTCAGAGAATCGAATCCTTGGAGCAGTTCCGCGCCCTGCAGGCCGACTACATGGCCGCGCGCGACGCGGAAAAACGTAAAATTCTCGTCTGCTGCGGCACGGGCTGTGTCGCCGGCGGCAACCTGAACGTCTACCACGAGCTCAAAAAGCGCATGGACGAGCTCGGCATCCCGTGCGAGGTGTCCCTGACCGAGCACCATGCCGATGCCATCGGCCTGAAGAAGTCCGGCTGCCACGGCTTTTGCGAGATGGGCCCGCTGGTGCGCATCGAGCCGGAGGGCTGGCTGTACACGAAGTGCCAGGTCAGCGACGTGGAGGAGATCATCCAGAAGACCATCCTCGGCGGCGAATTCATCGAGCGCCTGGGCTACAAGCAGAACGGCGAACTGTATGAGCGCCAGGAGGACATCCCGTTTTACAAAAAGCAGACCCGCCGCGTGCTCGAGCACTGCGGCCATATCGACGCGGAATCCATCGAGGAGTACCTGTCCATCGGCGGCTACGGCGCGCTGGCCAAGGCCCTGTTCGAGATGCAGCCGGACGAGATCGTCCAGGCCGTGAGCGATTCCGGCCTGCGCGGCCGCGGCGGCGCGGGCTTCCCGACCGGGCGCAAGTGGGCGCAGGTCGCGGCACATACGGAAGAGCCCGTCAAGTACATCGTCTGCAACGGCGACGAGGGCGACCCCGGCGCCTTCATGGACCGCTCCTGCATGGAGGGCGACCCGCACAAGGTCATCGAGGGCATGATCGTCGCGGGCGTGGCCACCGGCTCGACCGAGGGCTACATCTATGTCCGCGCCGAGTACCCCATGGCCGTGCACCGGCTGACCATCGCCATCGAGCAGGCCAAGGAGCTCGGCCTGCTGGGCGACAACATCCTCGGCAGCGGCTTCAACTTCCACATGCACATCAACTGCGGCGCGGGCGCGTTCGTCTGCGGCGAGGGCTCGGCCATGACCGCGTCCATCGAGGGCAACCGCGGCATGCCGCGCACGAAGCCCCCGCGCTCCGTCGACAAGGGCCTGTACGGCAAGCCCACCTGCCTGAACAACGTCGAGACGTTTGCCAACGTGCCCGACATCATCAAAAAGGGCGCGGACTGGTTCAAGTCCGTCGGCACGGAGGGCAGCTCCGGCACGAAGGCCTTCGCCCTCACGGGCAACGTCGTCAACACTGGCCTGATCGAAGTGCCCATGGGCACGACGATGCGCGAGGTCGTGTACGACATCGGCGGCGGCATCAAAAACGGCAAAGCGTTCAAGGCCGTGCAGATCGGCGGCCCGTCCGGCGGCTGCCTGACCGAGGCGCACATGGATCTGCCCATGGACTTTGACTCGCTGAAAAAAGCCGGCGCGATCATCGGCTCCGGCGGCCTCGTCGTCATGGACGAGGACACGTGCATGGTGTCCATCGCGCAGTTTTTCATGAACTTCATCTGCAACGAGTCGTGCGGCAAGTGCACCCCGTGCCGTGAGGGCACGACCCGTATGCTCGACATTCTCACCCGGATCACGAAGGGCAACGGCCGCCCCGGCGACATTGAGGAGCTGCGCTCCCTCGCCAAGATGATCCAGAACTCCTCCCTGTGCGGGCTCGGCAAAACAGCGCCGAACCCGGTGCTGTCCACGCTCGCGAACTTCGAGGACGAATACCGCGAGCATATCTTCGACAAGAAGTGCCGCACCGGCAGCTGCCGCAGCCTGACGACGTATGTCATCGACCCGGCCATCTGCAAGGGCTGCACGAAGTGCGCGCGCAACTGCCCGGCCGGCGCGATCACCGGCGAGCTGAAAAAGCCGCACCACATCGACACAGACAAATGCATCAAGTGCGGCACCTGCAAGACTGGCTGCCCGTTCGGTGCGATCAAGGAGGCGTGAACCATGGCTGAAGAAAAGAAAATGATCATCGACGGCGTGTCCTGCCCGTTCACGACCGAGCGCAATGTGCTGGAGGTCGCCCGCAACAACGGCATCGACATCCCCTCGCTTTGCTACTGTGAAAACCTGTCCATCTACGGCGGCTGCCGCCTGTGCCTCGTCGAGAACGACCGCGGCAAGATGGACGCTGCCTGCTCCATGCAGCCGCGCGACGGTATGGTCGTGAGCACCCATACAAAGCAGGTGCTCGACAGCCGCCGCACCACGCTGCAGCTGCTCATGAGCAGCCACCGGGCCGACTGCCTGACCTGCGACCAGAGCGGCCGCTGCAAGCTGCAGGAGTACGCCCGCCGCTACCACGTGGACGCGCACCGTTTCGAGCCCAACACCTACTGCACCGAGCCGATGGATCTCTCCTCGCCGAGCATCGTGCGCGACCCGAGCAAGTGCATCCTGTGCGGACTGTGCGTGCGCACCTGCGCTGAAATTCAAAACATCGGTGCGGTCGATTTCAGCGGCCGCGGCAAGAAGGCGCACATCTCCGCCGACTTCGGCAAGACCCTCAAGGATACCGACTGTGTCGGCTGCGGCCAGTGTGCCGCCGTGTGCCCGACCGGCGCGATCACGATCCGCAACGAGACCGAAAAGTTCTGGTCGATGCTGCAGGATCAGACCCGCAAGGTCGTCGTGCAGTACGCGCCGAGCGTGCGCGTCGGCATGGCTGAGCGCTTCGGCCTGCCCGCCAATGAGCCCTGCACCGGCAAGCTCGTCGCCGCGCTGCGCCGCCTCGGCGTCGACGTGGTATACGACACGAACCTCACGGCCGACCTGACGATCATGGAGGAGTCGGCAGAGTTTCTTGAGAAGGTCAAGACCGGCGCGAAGCTGCCGATGTTTACCTCCTGCTGCCCCGGCTGGATTCAGCACGTGGAGCACCGCCACCCGCACCTCATGCCCCAGGTGAGCACCTGCGGCAGCCCGATGGCGATGTTCGGCTCGCTCATCCGCAAGCAGTTTGCGGGCGAGAACGTCTACTCCGTGGCCATCATGCCCTGCACCGGCAAGAAGTTCGAGGCCGCGCGCCCCGAGCTGGAAAAGGACGGCGAGCGGCTCATCGACCTCGTCATCACGACGAGCGAGCTGTGCGACATGATCGAGGAGGCCGGCATCGACTTTGCCCACCTCCCGGACGAGGAGCCCGACGCCCCGCTCGGCGACTACACCGGCGCCGGCGTCATCTTCGGCGTGACCGGCGGCGTGACCGAGGCCGTCATCCGCCGCGTGCTCGACGATGCCAGCCCCAACACCCTGCAGACCATTGCCGAGTGCGGCGTGCGCGGGCTCGAGGGCATCAAGGCCTTCACCGTCACGGCCGGCGACCTGACCATCCGCATCGCGGTGGCCAACGGTCTGGCCAACGCCGACAAGCTCATCGCCAAGGTCGAGTCCGGTGAGGAGCAGTTCGACTTCATCGAGGTCATGGCCTGCCCGAACGGCTGCATCGGCGGCGGCGGCCAGCCCCCCGCCTGCAACAAGCGCAAGGCTGAGCGCGCCGAGGCCATCTTCAAGGCAGACGAAGCCTGCGCCCTGCGCATCCCACAGCAGAACCCCGACCTGGGCTATGTCTACGACACCCTGCTCCAGGGCCGCGCCCACGAGCTGCTGCACATCCACTACCCGGCCCACGGCCAGCACAGCTGACCCGCCGCAAGGCCAAGCCGGGGAAACCCCATCTGACCCGAAACGT